>Ga0302315_10000962_pt1 | contig 30580 bp, 27 predicted proteins | sample III_Palsa_N3_1_FD_200532 | JGI IMG/M metagenome (GOLD analysis project Ga0302315, IMG submission 200532) | Peat permafrost microbial communities from Stordalen Mire near Abisko, Sweden - III_Palsa_N3_1 | ecosystem: Environmental > Terrestrial > Soil > Palsa > Peat permafrost | place: Sweden...
AACGCCTGCGAAAGCGGCACCATTGGCCCTGAAACCAAGCCTTGCAGGAAACGAAAGGCGACCAGCATCGGCAGGCTGGTAGCAAAACCGCACAGGCCGGAAGCAATGGTGAACAGGAACACCGACCAGATGAAGGTGCGCACTTCGCCCAGCCGCTTGGCGATCCAACCGGTTAGCGGCACGACGATGGCGGCAGCCAAGCCGTATGATGAAATGACCCAGGTGCCTTGATTGGCGCTGACGGCCAGATTGCCCGCTATGGTCGGGATCGCCACATTGGCTATCGAGGTATCCAGCACTTCCATGAAGGTCGCCAGCGAGACCGCGATGGTAAAAATGAGGAGCGCATTGGCTGGCAGCGGTCCTGCTGGCGCCGCTGGTGCTGAGCTGCTCATTCGTCGTGCCCCGCTTCGCGTGCAATGATGGCATCGGCCTTGCTGTTTGCCGTCTTCAGCAACGAGTCGTAGACCGGTGTATCCAGGGAAGCATCGGCCAGCGGCAATGCCGTCAAGACCGAACCATCGCGGTTATGGGTATCGATACTCACGACCGTCGACAAGCCGACCCGCAGCGGATGCTCTTTGAGTTCGGCCGGATCGAGCGCGATCCGCACCGGCACGCGCTGCACGACCTTGATCCAGTTGCCGGTCGCGTTCTGCGGCGGCAGCAACGAGAACGCGCCGCCGGTGCCGGCTGCAATGCCTGCCACCTTGCCGTGGTATTCGACATGGCCACCGTATAAATCCGCGCTGACAGTGGCTGGCTGCCCGACCCGGACCGTGCGCAATTGCGGCTCTTTTACATTGGCGTCGATCCAGACGCCGGACAGCGGCACCACCGCCATCAAGGCATTGCCGGGTGCTACGCGTTGCCCCACTTGCACTGAGCGACGGGCGACAAAGCCGTCGATTGGCGCCGGGATGTCATCACGCTGAGAAGCCAGGTAAGCTTGCAGGAAAGCGGCACGGGCGCGCAACAAACTCGGATGTTGGCGCAAGGTCGTGCCATCGACAGCGGCATGCGCCGACGCCAATTGCTTTTGCGCGACGGTGTAAGCATCCTTGGCGGTCACCACGGCGGCGCGGGCATGGGCAAGGTCTTCACCGGATTCCGATTCGGTACCGGCCAACGGCGTGCGACGGCTCAAGTCATCGGTGACGCGCGCCAAATCGGACTTGCGTTGATCGACGACAGCAGCAGCTTCGTCGACCGCACGGAATTGCTGGCGAATCTGGCGCACCGTTTCACCCAGGCGCGCTTCAGCGTCGGCCAGCCCGACAACGCTGTCGGCGTGATCCAAGCGGACCAAAGCCTGGCCGGCTTTGACCGGTTGATTATCGTCGGCGCCGATGCCGATCACCGTGCCCGACACCAATGAATTGACGTAGACCAGATTACCGCCGACATAGGCATCATCGGTTTCTTCATAATAGCGTTGATACAGGCTGTAATAAATGCCGTAGGCAACACCGATCGCAACGAAAGCAAGGGCGATGGCGCTTAACAGTTTGGTACGGCCGCGGCTTTTCGCTGCTTGCGGTGGCAACGGTTGGGTTGGATTGCTCATAATGACTCCGAATTCGGTAAATAAGATTGGGTTTATTGTTTGCTTAGGGTACCGGTCGCGTGATCCTGATCCTGGTAACCGCCGCCGAGCGCCTTGATCAATTCGATCTGCGCGCTCAAGGCATGTTGTTGTCGCGTCAGTTCCTGGTCGTTCAAGCTCAGTAAGCTAAGCCTGTCGCGCGCGACTTCGCGGCCGTCGGCCAAGCCGCTTTTTACCCGTCGTTGCGCGCTGTCCAGATCCCGCGTTCGCGCGGTCAACTGCGTACTCAATGAAGCCTGCTCGCGTTGCGCACCCTTCAGTTTGATGGCCGCATCGTTGACTTCGCTGACGGCGGTTTGTACCGATTGATCATATTGGGCGACTGCCAGCTCGACATCGGCGCGGCTGCTGTCCAGGCTGGCGCGCAAACGTCCGGCATCAAAAATCGGCAGATGCAAGGCCGGTGTGAAGCCCTGGGTACGGCTGTCGCCATGCAGCAGGGTACCCAAAGACAAGCTGGTGAAGCCAATAAATGCGCTCAAGTTCAAGTCGGGATAAAACGCTGCCCGTGCCGCATCCACGTCGCGCAGCGAAGCCTGCACACGCTCGCGCGAAGCCGTGACATCCGGGCGCCGCGCCAGCAAATCGAGCGGCAAATTGGCCGGCAAGCCGCCATTCGCCACCGGCAAACCTTGCGCATGCAGGGTCTCCGGGAAATGATCGCTGCCGACCAGCGACTTGAGCTGGTAATACAACTGGTCGCGCTGCGTCTCCAGTTGTACCTTGGCCTGATACGGAGCCGCAGCGTCGGCTTGCAGCGGCGTCAGGTTGTCGCCGGCGCTGATTCCGGTTTTGACGCGATGCGCTTCAAGCTCGACGAGACGGCTGCGTTGCGCTTCAATCTGATCTTGCAACTGGATCCGACCGTTCAAGGTTTGCCACTGGAAATAGGTATTGGCAACTTCGGCAGACAACGAAGCCGCAGCACCGGCGGCTTCGGCTTTGCTGGCGGCACTGCGCCCCAAAGCGGCTTCCAGCAAATTGCGATTGCGGCCCCACCAATCGACGTCGTAAGAGAAATTCAGGGCCACGCTACCGCTATTCAAGGTGCTACCGGCGATTGGCGGCGGATAGTAGCTATTGGCAGAATACCGCTCGCGCGTGACCGACGCATCCGCCGACACGCTGGCGCCGGTATTTGCCGAAACTTCCCGGACAGCCGTATTTGCTTGTTCGATGCGCGCCTGTACTACCGCCATGCTGGGCGAATTGCGCAACGCCTGATTCACCAGCGCTTCCAATTGCGGATCGTTAAACTCGGTCCACCAACTTGCCACCGGCCAGCGGCCATCGTTACCGGGGGAGAAATCGGCGACTTGCGGCGCGTGGAGATTGGGCGCCTGATCGGCAGGCGGCAGTCCGGCACACCCGGCGATGAACAGCATCACTGCCAGTGATAATGGCCGCAGAACACCGCGATAAACTTCAGTATGATTCATGGATGGATTATTCATTATGAAACTATATGGTTAAAATTTTGGGATACGAGCTTAGAGATACGACTCAAGCGCGCTCTTCAATTTGAGCATATCCGCCTCGAATACCGCCTTCGTTTCCGGGCTAAAAACACTGAATACAGTCGCGTTGCCTTCGCGTATCAAGGGCACGACAACACGAAGCAATTCAACTCCCGCTTCGGTTAGCGATAGATCGACCCGACGCCGGTCCTCTTCATTGCTGATGCGCTTGATGAAGCCTTTGCTAACCAATTCATCCGTAATGCGCGTCATATTGCTGCGGGTTTCCCCTGTCAGCATGCATATTTCAGATGGATTCGCGAGGTTGTCTGGCGTGCTATGCAAGGTCATCATCGCAATATAACCAACGCTGCCGATGCCGTAGGGTTCCAGCGCTTTATCCAGCACGTCGCTTAACAACCTGGCATTATGTTTAACCAATAAAGCCAGCCTGATATCACCGAGAGGTGCCCCAGCCGCACGCTGATGCGCGCGCTCGACCCGCTCCTCAGTTTCCGTGTGATTATATCGTTTGGTATTGTTCATGTCGATATAGTACATTGCGAAACTATTTTATTCAAGATTATTTTGCAAAAATAACGCAATTAATTGTGCCTCCCCCAAAGGATTGCTTAATGGCGACGTTTATTGCCAACCTAGCCATCTTATGTACGTTATCACACAGACATCCACGCTCTATCAGCGCATTATGATGTCACTTACTTAAATGCAATATTTGTGATTATTGAAACTTGGCGCTAGCATCTATTCGGCTTTCGCCCATGTTTCACAATGTAACAACAGTCAACCCTTTACTTGGCGTTGCGTTGAGTAAATAGCTTCAGGTTAAAAATTAGATGGCGAAATAACAGTTCATTCGAAATTGGTCCATTTGCTGCAACATCATGAAATCAAAATACTTGTTGTCGCAAACCGCGACGTGAAAGGTAATACCATGAAGTCATTTATTTACCGTGCGACACTCGTCGCCGCGATGATTGCGCCGGCATTTGCGCATGCTCAAATTTCCATAGCGGTCAACATCGAGCCGCCGGCACTGCCGGTTTATGTGCAACCCCCGATCCCCGGCGACGGTTACATGTGGACACCTGGATACTGGTCGTGGGATGCCGACGTCAATGATTATTATTGGGTGCCAGGGACTTGGGTTACTGCTCCTTATGTTGGCGCCCTCTGGACGCCTGGATACTGGGGTTGGAACAACGGCGCTTACGCATGGAATGGCGGCTATTGGGGTACCCATATCGGCTACTACGGCGGCATCAATTACGGCTTCGGATATGTCGGCGTCGGTTATCAGGGTGGCAATTGGAGTAACGGCGCGTTTAACTATAACCGCAGCGTCAATAACATCAGTAATGTCAACATAACCCACGTATACAACACGACCGTTGTCAATAATATGGCAGTGAGCCGTGTCAGCTTCAACGGCGGCACTGGCGGTGTTCAGTTAAAACCTACTGCAGCCGAAATCAGCATCGCTCATATGCCGCATACCGGCCCGACCGCGCAACAAATGCAGCATGAACAAACGGCTCGCGCCACCCCGGATTTGCGCGCTTCGGTCAATCATGGCGCACCGAAAATTGCGGCAACGCCCGAACCAGGAAAATTTAACGCACCCAATATCGTCGCTGCAAAGCCGGCAACAGAACAAGCGGCACGACCTGCGCAACAGCCTGCAGCGCGACCTGCGCCGCAACAAGTAGCACACCCTACGCCGCAGCCGGCAGCGGAACGTCCGGCTACCAACAATTACGCGCAGCGTCCGCAAGTCACACCGCAACAGCACGTCGAACCGCGTCCGCAGCCAGCGCCGCAAGCTGCGCCAAGGCCGCAACCGCAAGAACGCCCGGCACCGCAGGAAATGCATGAACAACCGCGTGAACAAGCCCCTCATGCCGCTCCGCCGCCGCGTCAAAATGAACCACGTCCGGCTCCCAAAGAAGAAGAGCATCAAGAAAAGTAATTCAGAAAAACCCCTTCGGCCGGTTGCAGAAATTCTTGCAGCCGGCTTTTTTTATGATGCCGCCGAATAAATATAATTTATCTTTTCGTGAAGCACCGTCATTGCTCCATCGCCATCCAAAAACCGTAATAAAACGCAATTGCTCTGAATGCCCTACAATATGTCGGCAATGTTCCCTGCTATCTTGATAAATGGCTTCCAGGGTCGACGCCACTGCCGTCAGAAATAGAAAGATCTTCCTTTCTTGATAAGCTTGCCTCAATTGGCTGTACCCACGCCGCCTCATGCAATGCCATGTCGCGCGAAGCAATACATCCCTGCCAAATCATTTCGCCTATAAATGCAACAACCGACTATCAGCTCCAACGTCAAGCGCTATCTCCCGTGGGTGGTCGCTACCGCCTTATTCATGGAGCAGCTTGACTCGACTATCGTCAATACGGCAGTACCGTCCATGGCGGCCAGCCTGCATGTGACTCCTTTGAGCCTGAAGGCCGTGGTGACCAGTTACATCCTGAGCCTGGCAGTCTGCATTCCCATCAGCGGCTGGATCGCCGACCGCTTCGGGACGCGCCGCGTATTTGCAATTGCGGTCGCGATGTTCACCTTTGCTTCCATCCTGTGCGGGATCTCGCTCAATGCGCCGATGTTGGTCGCGGCCCGTATCCTGCAGGGTATCGGCGCAGCAATGATGATGCCGGTCGGGCGCTTGTCGATTATTCGCACCTTCCCCAAGTCTGAATTGCTGGCGGCGATGAATTTCGTCATCATTCCGGCGCTGGTTGGGCCTTTGCTTGGCCCCACGGTCGGCGGGGTGATCGTGCATTGGCTTTCCTGGCGCGAGATTTTCTTCGTCAACGTACCGGTCGGCCTGGTGGCAATGCTCCTGATCCATCGCCATATGCCCGACTACCATGGCGATGCGCCGCGTCCCCTGGATGTAATCGGTTTGATTTTGTTCGGCAGCGGTACGGCCTTATTCTCCTGGCTTCTGGAAATATTCGGTGAACATAGCCTGGATGCCACTTCGGCCGTTATCCTGTTATTGCTCGCGCTGTGCCTGCTGCTCGGCTATGTCTGGCATGCCCGCCAAACCGCCTTTCCACTGCTGCGCCTAAGCCTGTTCCGGGTTCGCACCTTTCGTGTCTCGGTGGTGGGCGGCTTTGTTACCAGGCTCGGCATTGGCGGCCTGCCCTTTCTGTTGCCGCTGTTGTACCAATTGGGGCTGGGCTTGCCGGCCTGGCAATCAGGTTTGCTGATGATGCCTTCCGCCGCTGCCGCTATGGGCATGAAATTCCTGGCGTCGCGCGTATTGGCGCGCTATGGCTACCGACAGGTATTGATCGTCAATACGGTCATGATCGGATGCACCATCAGTTTGTTTTCCCTGGTCGCGCCCAGCACGCCGATACTGATGATCGTGCTGTTGAGCTTGACCATGGGCTTTTTCAACTCTTTGCAATTTTCGAGCATGAATTCGATGGCCTATGCCGATATTGAAATGGCGGACTCCAGCATGGCCAGCACCATCGCCAGTTCACTTCAGCAAATGTCGATGAGTTTCGGGTTGGCTTGCGGCACCTTGATCGCCGGCTGGTATCTGGGCAATCTGCCGCAGACCGACCAAATTGCCGTCACCGGCGCCTTACACCATGCCTTCCTGACATTGGGCGTGCTCACCGCTATTTCCTCGCTGTCGTTCTGGACATTACGTTCGAAAGACGGCGAAAGCGTCAGCCGGGGCACCTTGCGCCGGGCAGATTGACTCTCAGTGTCATAATTCCAAAATGGCAGGTTACAACATAATATAATGTTTCTACGGTCACCTTTCCTTTCCCCTACGGAGCATTGATGTCTTCATTAAAAGTTTCGCCGCGTCGCTGGTTTGGCATATTCTGGCGCTCGCTTGATGCCACCCGTCGCGCCTTGCTCAACCTGCTGTTTCTGTTGCTAATCGTGCTACTGGCCTTTGCCCTATTCAGCGGCGGCAAGCACATTGAAGACAAAACCGTGTTGTTGCTTGATTTCAAGGGCAGCCTGGTGGAACAGGAAGCGGGAAGCGTGCGTCAGACCCTGGTATCCCAAATCCAAGGCGACACCAAGGAAAATGTACAGCTGCGTGACGTCCTGCAGGTTTTGGATGCTGCCGCCAAGGATCCAAAAATCAGCAGCGCCGTGCTGCTGATGGACGAGTTCCAGGGTGCCGGCATGCCGATGTTGCGTGAAGTCGGCGACGCCCTTGATCGTTTCAAGGCAAGCGGCAAGAAAGTCGTCGCGTGGGGTTCGAGCTACGATCAGCGTCAGTACTTCCTGGCTGTTCATGCCAACGAAGTGTTCATGCATCCAATGGGGATTGTCGAGCTGGAAGGATTTGGCGGCTATCGTAACTACTACCGCGATGCACTCGACAAGCTGGGCATCACCGTTAACCTGATGCGCGTTGGCACCTACAAGAGTTTCGCCGAGCCGTATATTGCCAACGCACCGTCACCGGCCGCCCTGGAAGCCGAAACCTTTTTGTATAACGGCATGTGGAAAAACTACACCGATACGGTTGAGAAGGAGCGCAAACTTCCTGCGGGCAGCATCATGCAATCGATCAACGACTTGCCGCAATTGGTTAGTGCCGCGCACGGCGACATGGCCCAATTGGCGTTGTCCGCCAAGCTGATCGACGGCTTGAAAACCCGCGACCAATTGCGCCAGATGATGTTGACGCGCGGCGTCAAAGACGAAAAAACACATTCGTTCCGGCAAATCTCATTTGACGACTACCTGGCCCGGCAGAAACCGCAATTTGGCGGCGATGCCGTGGCGGTGGTCGTGGCATCCGGCGAAATCAGCGACGGCACGGCAGCTCCCGGTTCGATCGGCGGCTTGTCGACTGCCAGCCTGATTCGCGAGGCGCGGGAAGATGAGCATGTGAAAGCTGTGGTCTTGCGGGTCGACTCCCCTGGCGGCAGCGCCTTCGGCGCCGAATTGATTCGGCGCGAACTGGAATTGACGCGCGCCGCCGGCAAGCCGGTAGTAGTGTCGATGGGTGACGTGGCCGCATCGGGTGGGTACTGGATTTCGATGGCAGCCGACGAAGTGATTGCCGATCCGGCCACGATCACCGGCTCCATCGGCGTCTTTGCGATCTTGCCTACGGCTGACAAGGCCATGGATAAAATCGGCGTCCATTCGGGCGGCGTCACCACTACCTGGTTGCGCGACGGCTATGATCCTTTGCGTCCGCTGGATCCCCGGTTTCGCGACCTGATCCAGGCGACCATCGATCATATCTATGTCGACTTCACCTCCAAGGCCGCTGCCGCCCGCAAAACGACGCCGGAAAAAATCGATGCCGTCGCCCAAGGCCGGGTATGGACCGGCGAGCAAGCCAAGGAGCGCGGATTGATCGATACCGTTGGCAGCTACGAAGACGCATTGAAATCCGCAGCCAAGCGCGCCAAACTGGCTGACGGTTATCGGGTCAGCTATATTGAGCGCGAGCCGAATGGCGTCGACCGTTTGATCCGGATGTTCGACACCAGGATGGCACAAGTGCTCAACGACCAGTTTGACTGGAAATTGATGCAATCCGGGATTCCGCCGACCGCTGCACGCGGTGTCGCCAAAGATCTCGGCTGGCTTTCGGAAATCGCGGACAGCCACAAACCGTTCACGGCAGTCACGCATTGCTTCTGCGCCCAACCGTAAGACTGATTGGCGATGCAGTTCGGCCGGCACATGAAACCATGTGCCGGCCAATGTGAATAATCGCTGAGAGTGCCTTCTTACGCTTATTGGCGACTATTTACGACAAATTAGCCGGAGAATGGAACTTCTTGCTGGCAAGATACTCAATCGTGCAGTAATATAAACTGTCGACGAGACTCCAGAAAGCGGCATGCCCAATCGTAGAAATTTTCTTCAGCAATCACTAACACTGGGAGCAAGTGCGCTCTTGGTCGGTTGCGCAAGTTCACCTCCTTCCAAAAGCGTGATCGTCGCGAAAGAATCTCCGCCTCCATCACCTCCACGGCCCCACCTGGCACCGAGTAATCCGAATGATATGGTGGAACCGCCACCGGATATATTCGATGCTTCGACCTTGGATATCGATTTCTGGGTCAAGCCCCGCACCATCAGCGTGGTTCGGCCCGCCAGCGGCGAAAAAGCGGAATTGTTGTATTGGAAAGACGGCGAAATCAACGACCCGGCGTATCAGGAACTTTGCCACTTGCTACGCGATGTGCAAGGCGGAGTAACGGTCCCGATGGACCCTAAGCTGCTGGAATTGCTGTGGGCAACGCAGGCTTTTGTCGCCCGCTATGGCATGAACGCACCCCTGCAGATACTCTCCGGCTACCGCACTGCGGAAACCAACCGGCACTTGATCGAACAAGGCGTGCCAGCGGCCAGGAAATCGCTGCACATGGAAGCACGCGCTGCCGACATCCGTATTTCCAATCTGGATTCCGGTGTCTTGGGCAGCTTGATCAGCAGTTTCCGCCAGGGCGGCGTCGGTTTTTATTACCGCCAAACCAAGCAAGGTGGCTGGATTCATGCCGACACCGGCTTGCAGCGGACCTGGAAAGGTTGAGTTTTTCGCCCGTTTTGCGAACCGCTATTTGTCCAGCGGCTTGATTTTCTCGCTGATATCATCCGGCACAGCATAATCGGGATATTCCTTACGGAATTTGCGCCATTCCTGCAACGCTTCCTGATTCGAACCCGCCTTCAACAAAGCATCAATCTTTGCCAGCCACGCATCAGCTGGATTCGTAATGACCCCGGCTACCGATGTGACGCCTGATTTCTTTAAATCTTCAGCAACAATCACCTGAACCGGCGACGCGGTTTCAACCTCGGCCCGACGAATTGCAGATCCCGTGATTTCAACACGTTGCACCGGTGTCGCAGCCATTGGCGCTGGTGCAGGCGGCGGGACGGCCATTGCCTTTGCATACTGCGTCGGTGCAGCCACTGGCGCAGGCGGCATCAGGACCGGTGGTGGTGCCGGTGCCCGCGCATAGCTGTCCGCTGCAGGTTCTTGAAGCATAACGGGAGGCACTACTGCTTCTGCCGCTACGTTTCCGGGCGCATTGGCAACCCGATTGGAGATATTCGAGCGCTGCAGTTCCAACTGCGGCTTGGGCGGCGGCGGTGGCGCCTTCCTTCTTTCTTCTTCCAGGAATTGCGCTGCAGGTGCACTCGCGGCGCCCAGCATTTTATCTTGTGAACCAGAAGGCGCAGGCGCCGCGATCGGCGCACTTTCATATAGCACGGCGGGAGCGCCAGGCACAGTTTGCTCCTCAGTCAGTTGCCAACGCACCAATTGCACAGTCACCAGCAAGCTGGCCGCCAAACCAAGAGGCACGCGCCAGCGCCGGATAAGCCCAGGCCTTACTCGTGCTGCCGCAGGCGATCCTGCATCATTTGCTGCGCTCGTCACAGGTATTGGCACCACCGATTGCGGCGCCGGATTCTTTTCCAGTTCCGCTTTGGCAGCGGCCAGAATCGCCGCATCCAGATCCGCCGATGGCATCGGTTGCGGCAGCGTTTTCAATAGCTGCGCGAGCTCGCCTTCGTGCTGCAGGAAGGCGTCAAAATCCTTGTCATCCACGCTGATATCGTCTTTGGAAGTCATGCCACTTCACCTTGCACGGTCAAATTTTGCAATTGCGCGCGCAATTTCTGCATGGCATAACGCAAGCGGCTCTTGACGGTCTCGACCGGTACCGCCGTCACGCTGGCAATCTCATCGAGACTCAATTCATTGAACTGCTGCAGGATCAAGGCCTCTTTTTGCTCAGTCGGCAGGGCGCGAATAGCTGTATGCAAGGAGGCGAATTGGCGCTTCTTTTCCAAGTGAACTTCGGGCGGCACCTCTTCCTGCGCGACATCCGTCAGATGTTGAAAAGTGGAATCATCGGCATCGTCCTGGCCAAGTTCGCTCGCCAACAGGCTTTGCTTTTGTCGCAGCAAATCAATCAGCCGATTACGCGCAATCTGGTACAAATAAGTTCGAAATGCCGCTTGCGGCTCGTAACGCGCGCGAGCGCCATGCAAACCGGCCCAGCAATCCTGAACAATCTCGTCCACCCAATCCTGGCGCGGCGAACGCCAGGCGATAAATCGATACAATCCGACCCGGTGCCGCTGATACAGTTCGGTAAAGGCAGCCAGGTCGCCATCACGGTAACTGAGCATCAGCGTTTCATCGGACAGGTTGGCGAGCATGGGCAAAGTGTAGCGGAGATGGCTGTGGTCGGCAATGTCGACGGCGATCATGGCCTGTTTCAACTGAATTTCCTACTTCGCCGGGGCACCTAAAGAACATAAGCGACGGATAGCGCCCCTTCTCCCCGAAGCAAATTTGAACTGTCGCTCTCCATTGATGCCAAAACGGCTACGAGTATATACTGCTCGTTGGACATCCTTTCTAAAAAGACCACGACATGATCCCTTTTTCTTCGCGCCGATTGGCGTTGGCTGCTGCCATCTTCTTCTGTTACACCCAACCCGGCTTCTCCGCCGAAAGTGGAAATAACCTGGTGTTGGAAGCGCAAACCATGGATCGCAGCGCCGATCCTTGCACCGATTTTTTCCAATATGCGAACGGAAAGTGGTTGGCGAATAACCCTATTCCATCGGATCGCTCGCGTTATAGCGCCTATGACGAGGTCAGCGAACGCAATTTGACCGATTTGAAATCGCTGGTGGAGGCAGCTTCCGGCACCGCCAACCAGGACCCGGCGGCACGATTAGTCGGCGCCTTTTATCATAGCGGCATGGATGAGGCAGCGATTGAAGCAGCGGGCGCCAAGCCGCTCAGCGACGACCTGGCGCAGATAGCAGCGATTTCCACGCGCGATGAGTTGATGTCGGCGCTCGCCAGGCAAACCGCGCTCGGCATGTCGCCGCTGTTCAACTTCTATATTGACCAGGATGCACGCAATACCTTGCGCTATATCCCGCAATTGGCGCAAGGTGGGCTCGGCTTGCCGGATCGTGACTATTACGTGAAAACCGATGCCAAGACCAAGACCATCCGCGCCCAATATCTGGTGCATGTGGCGCATATGTTTGAACTGCTAGGCGACACTCCGGCGCAGGCCAAGCAGAATGCAGCCACCGTGATGGCGATGGAAACCCGGTTAGCCCGTGCGTCCATGACCAACGTCGAAATCCGCGATCCGCAAGCCACCTATCACCTGATGGATCTGGCGCGTTTCTCCAAGATCGATCCACGCGTCGACTGGGCGAATTTCTTCAAGCAAATCGACTTGGCGGCGCCGGGGGAAATGAACGTCGGGCAGCCGAAATTCTTCGCCGAAGCAGATCACATGCTGGTTGGCGCTCCGCTGGATCAATGGAAAACCTACCTGCACTGGAATCTGGTCCGCAATAGCGCCAGCGATTTATCGAAACCGTTTGTCGACGCCAATTTTGATTTCTATGGCCGCACCCTGGCCGGCACCAAGGAAATCAAGCCGCGCTGGAAACGCGTGTTGATGACGATCGATGGCTTGACCGGGGAAGCGTTGGGTGAATTGTACGTCGCCAAATACTTCGGCCCGAAGGCCAAGGCCGGTGCGCTGGAAATGGTGGAAAACATCAAACTGGCAATGCGCGACGACATCAATGGCTTGGATTGGATGACGCCGGACACCAAGAAACATGCGATGGAAAAACTCGATACGCTGGCTGTCAAGATCGGTTATCCCGATACGTGGCGCGACTATAGCGCGCTGAAAATCGAACCGGAAGACTATGCCGGCAACGTCATGCGTGCCAGTGAATTTGAATTCAAGCGCAATCTGGCGAAATTGGGCAAGCCGATCGATCGCAAGGAGTGGGGTATGACGCCGCCAACGGTCAACGCCTATTACAACCCGACCATGAATGAAATCGTGTTCCCGGCCGGCATTCTGCAGCCGCCGCTGTTTCATATCGATGCCGATGCCGCCGCCAACTACGGCAATACCGGCGCGACCATCGGCCATGAGTTGACGCATGCATTTGACGACCAGGGCCGCCAGTATGATGCCGACGGCAACTTGAAGAATTGGTGGACCAAGGCGGATGAGAAAAACTTCCTGGCGCGTATCGGCAATATCGAAAAGCAATTCGACGAATTCAATCCCATCGATAAGCTGCATATCAACGGCAAGCTCACCGAAGGGGAAAATATCGCCGACCTGGGCGGCTTGAAGATTGCATTGCAAGCGCTCAAGAAATCGCTCGCTGACAAACCGCAACCAGCGCCGCTGGACGGCCTGACGGTCGAGCAGCGTTTCTTCGTCGCCTACGCGCAAAGCTTCCGCGGCGAAATCCGCCCGGAACAATTGCGCTTGCAATTGGCAATCGATCCACATTCGCCGGATAAATATCGCGTAATCGGACCACTGGCGAACCTGCCGGAATTTGCCCAAGCATTTTCCTGCCCGGTTGAACGCTCGCCCTTGCGACCGGCCGGCACGCGCGTCAATATCTGGTAGATTTTAAACAGGTTCTACAGCCCGCCCCGAGGATTCGACTCTATCGGGGCGGTCAATTTTTCATCAACACGGAATTCGCATGACAATTGAATGGCAATGGTCTTCTTTTGAGGCATTAAGCAAAGACGATTTGTATGAAATCCTGGAGCGCCGTCAGGAAGTATTCGTGATTGAGCAAAACTGCATATTTCCGGATATCGATCACATCGACCAGCAAGCATTCCACTTGCTTGGCTGGAAGCACAACGGCACTGAACGGCAATTGGTCGCGTACCTGCGCTGCGTATTTCCCGGCGTGAAATATCCGGAGGTATCGCTGGGACGCGTATTAAGCACTTCAGCAGTGCGCGGTACCGGCATAGGCCGCGAAATGATGACGCAGGCGCTTACCCACACGGAACGGCAATATCCCGGCATGCGCATCCGCATCTCGGCGCAGCAATATCTGGAAGCGTTCTACGGCAGTTTCGGCTTTATCACTATGTCCGCGCCGTATGACGAAGACGGCATCCCACACGTGGAAATGCTGCGCTAGAAGCTGTTTTCGAAAATCAGGAGTCCAGGCGTTTTTGCCAGAATAGCGCACCACCGGTTGCCGCATCCAATTGGTAACCGGCATACCCGAGCTTGCGATACATTTGCCGGGCGCCATGATTGCCCGACAAGACTTCCAACGTCAGCTTGCAACAGCCGCGCGCTTGCGCAATTTGCTCCACCTGCGCCATCATCATTTGCGCGATACCCTGGCGCCGGTAGGCGCTCGCTACCGCCACATCGTGGATATTGATCAGGGGTTTGCAGGCAAAGGTCGAGAAGCCTTCAAAGCAATTCACCAACCCCGCCGCCTGGCCGTCGACAAAAGCAAGAACACTGAACGCGGTGGGGCGTCGCGCCAACGCCGCGACCAGGTTTTGCTTCACTTCCTCGCTCAAAGCATGGCCGCCGCCCATCGCATCCTGCGCATACGCATCGAGTAATATCACCAAGGCTGCTGCATGCTCACCGTTTTGATAATCGGCTTGTACTATTTCAATCTTCAAACTATTTCCTTTTGCATTGGGGACGAATTGACAATTAACTTGCGCTGGCCGCTTTGCGCTTTTTCGGAATGAAATCGAAAGAAAATTTAACTTGCTGCGGACCTTGCGCGTCGACCTTCAAGGTCTGCAGCAAAGGCGGCTTGATGCTTCCCATGTCTGGATGCCAAGCACGGATTTCGTAATTTCCGGGCGGCAAGTCATTCAACGTCACGGCGCCGGAGGCGTCGCTTTTCCCGAAATACGGCGTGTCCACCACCATGACATAGGCGCGCATCCACTCGTGGATCAGGCAATAGATGATAACGATTCCCGGCTTGTCGAATAAAATCGGCGGCGGCGTAGTTTTTTCATAGGGTTTGATTTCAAATTCCTTGACCGCTGAAAACGATTTGACATGGTGTTCGACCTTGTCGTAATTGGGAAATTTGATTTCCGTGCCGGTCTGCACCACCGTCACATACGGCGTGAATTGCAAATGGTCCTGGGCGATCGTCGCACCATCTGCCCGGCCGGATGCCCCTGCTGCACCTCCCGCAGGGGTAGCATAGATCACCACGTCAGGCATCGCTTCGCCGGATTTATTGACGGCCGCGGCGTTAATGGTCCCGCCCCAAACCGGCGCCGCCACTGCAGCGAAGAAGCCTGCCATCAGCAAGCACCTGATAAAATTGCGAGCCTTCGGCATGTTGAAATTTTGCATGATGATGTTTTCTTAAAAATTGAATCCGGTGACAGCAAGAAAAATGCAGTGACGATTGACTACCAATTGAATATGAAACGCGCCTCTGCCCGCTAGATGGTTACTTGGTAACGATGGAATGCTGCATAGGGGCCAGCTTGGCCAGCATTTTATTTTGCGCCCGCGACGATACGCCTTGTCTTTCCATCGCCGTTTGCAAGTCCTCGGCCAATGCGTTGAATTGCGCATTCGAAATGCCGAGATCGGCATGAATCGTTTTCATATCCTTGCCGGCATACTTGCACGGACCGCCGCTCAATTCACAAAACTGCTCGACCAACATTTTCCCCAGATGTTCGATGTCAGCATCGTTAAACTGCTTCTTGATGCGTGCATCGCTTAATACTATTGGTAAAAAATCAGCCACAATTTTCTTGATGCCATCCTTGCCGCCCAGGTCTTGAAATAATACGTCCGTTGGCGGCGCGCTTTGCGCGAAACCGGGAAGCGCGTTCGAGATCGCCATGACTGCCAAGCAGGCGCCAAGGAATTGGCGAACCGGGTTCATGTTCATTTCAATGCTTCCTTGTTTGAAACGTATGGTTGCACAACCCGGCGCCGCGTAACTGGCTGGGAATCGAACAATCAGGCCATTTCTTGCATCGGTCATTCAATTTATGACCACCAGCACTATTACGCAACAAAAACTACAATGGATTCATGTAAACGGTTGCATTATGCCGCAATCACGAGCTTGGTCCAATTGTCATGCCAAAGATACATTAATGTGGCGCGATCGCATAGTCTCCGTTTTCCTATCCGTAGAATCGGATAGAATTGAAACATGCGGCGCTGCTTGTGACTCCTGACTTGATGCACGTCATTCCGGCAAGGAAAATTGCCTGAAATTTACTTGATACGCATGGCATCCATGATTCGTTTCGCTTTCTACTTCGGTGCGCTTCGATGCCATTTCGGTAGGGGCCGCATATCGTGAACACCCCGCATACCAACAAGATGGAAACGCTGCTCAAGCACATGGTGGCGATGACCTGCCATCGTGACCAAGCCTTGCTTGACGTCTCGATCATCGCTGCGCTGCAGGAACTGGTCGATACCAGCCAGGTGCGAGCCTGGGAAATTTTCAGGCACGATGACGAGTTATATATGCGTCAACGCGTTTGGGTTAACGCCGGCGCTGTCATCTCCATCAATGAAAACGAGCTGGACGAGCATAGCGGCGAACTGGTGAGCAATTATCCGGTACTGGTGTCCTGCATCGAAGGACACCAGTTGCAAGCCGAGGAAGTATTAGCAGATGGCAGCCACAAATTATGGCTGCCGGTTTGGCTCAACGACAAGATCTCGACCTGCCTGGAGATCTGCAATCCGCAGCCCTACCCCGAAAAGACGATGCGGATGATCGAAGGCATGCTCAGCGTCTACCGAAATTACCAAAACCTGCTTGATTACAGCGAGCGCGATTCATTGACCGGTTTGTTGAATCGAAAGACCTTCGACGAACGTTTTTCCAAAATGGTGGCAGCCAACGCCGAGCTCGACGAGGACGCGAGCGGCGATCTGCCGGAACGGCGGCATCATGCGAAGATCCAGGAGCACTGGTTGGCAGTGGTCGACATCGACCATTTCAAGCGCGTCAACGATCAATTCGGTCATCTATACGGCGACGAGGTATTGATCTTGGTCGCCAACCGACTGCGCACATCGTTTCGCACACAAGACCGGGTATTTCGTTTCGGCGGTGAAGAATTCGTGATTTTATTGCGCTCCACCACATTGGAAGATGCCAACAAGATATTTGAACGCTTCCGCGCAAACATTGAAGAGCATGAATTTCCACAAGTCGGCACGGTTACGGTCAGCCTCGGTTTTGCCAGCATCGCCAATGACACCCCGGTCGTGATATTAGGCCATGCCGATCAAGCTTTGTATTATGCGAAAGCCAACGGTCGAAACCGCGTTTGCCATTACGATCAATTGGTCAGCAGCGGGCAATTGCTTTTCGAAAAACCGAATGAGTCGGCTGAATTCTTTTTCGATCTGCCACCACCCGCTTGAGCGGCGGGTTATTTGCGCCTTCAGGAAAATTTGAAGCTCCTACCCTGCCTCGCCCAGCATTTCCGAAGTCAATTCGACCTTCACACGCTTCCGGGTCGTGGTGAGCATCACCACGCTGCCTAAAATAATGAGCATCGCCAATGCTTCGCGCGTGCCGATCGATTCGGCAGCGAACGCGGCGCCCAGCAGCACTGCGATCACCGGGTTGACATAGGCGTAGCTCGAAGCCAGGGCATTCGATACCCTGGACAACAAGTACATATAAGCGGAAAACGCTGCCAACGAACCAGCTACCACCAGATAAATCCACGCGTACAGGGCGGACGCGGTGGGATGGATGGCGAAGTTTTCACCACGCAGCACGGCAATGACCATCAGCGACAAGCCCCCCATCAACATCTCGCTGGCAAAACCCATGGCACCGGGTGCCAGTGTCATTTTCTTTTGCGCCAGCACGGAACCGAGAGTCCAGCTGGCGACAGCGCCGAGCACCGCCAGAACACCGGCAGGATGCGCGACAAAATTGCTGCCGCTGGCGAGCAGAGCCACCCCGCTGAAGCCGACGATAATCCCCAGCCACTCGCGCCCGCTCGGCCATTGACCGAAGAAGCCCGCAAACAATGCCAGCATCAAGGGCGCGCTGGCGATAAATACGGCAGTCAAGCCGGATGAAACAGTCTGCTCGCCGACAGCGGTCAACCCCATGCCGCCGCCCAGCAGCAAGGTGCCGACGATCAAGGCATCACGCCATTCACGCAAGGTCGGATTCGGCACGCCACGAAATTTCAGCCAGCCAAACAAGATGGCTCCAGCCACGCAAAAGCGACTCCCCATCAGAATAAATGGCGGAAATGACACCAGCGCCATTTGAATGCCCAGATAGGTGGAACCCCACACGATATACGTGGTGAGCAAGGCCAGCAGCGATAATTTCGGTAGGGTGCGCATGTTCGATACTTATTTAATACTTATTTACTTGGGCAACGGATAGGAATAGTGTATGCGTCCAGGACATCATTTAGAATAGACATTACAAGGCAAATGATGCAAAACACTTTGTCTTTAATCGAAATAAGCGACTTCCGCCATGAAACTTGAATTAGACGCGATGGATGGCAAAATCCTCGACATTTTGCAGCACGACGCCCGCACCACGCTCGCTGAAATCGGCAGGCGTATCCACATGAGTCAGCCGGCTGTGGCGGAACGCGTCAAGCGAATGGAAGCCGCCAATGTTATTTCCGGCTACCATGCGCATGTCAATCCGGCCGCCCTCGGCTACGGCATTACGGCATTTATCCGTGTTGCCCGCCGCAGCAACGATACCCCGGTGGCCGTGGTCGCCGCCGAAGTCCCGGAAATCGTCGAATGCCACTCCATTACCGGTGACGATTGCAGCATCGTCAAGGTGGTCGCCTCATCGGTGACAGAATTGGAACAAGTCATCACCAAGCTGACTCGGTGCGGCGTCACGTCGACCTCGTTGATCCTCTCCTCTTTTATTGAACGCAAAGCCATTCAACCGGCAGCGTAGGGAGGATCCTGCATGGAATTGCGCCAGCTCCGCTACTTTGTCGCCATCGTCGACCACGGCTCCTTGTCGCGCGCCGCACGCGTCTTGCATATTGCACAACCTGCATTGACCCAGCAAATCCGCCAACTGGAAGAAGAGCTGGAGACGCAATTATTGCACCGCTCAGCCCAAGGCGTATTGGCAACCGATGCCGGCAAGACTTTCTATGAGCATGCCCAGGCTATCCTGAAACAGGTAGGCGATGCCAAATCGGCGGTGGCGCAATCGACTTCGAAACCTGCCGGCACCGTCGCGCTGGGCATACCGCAAAGCGTATCCGGTGCGCTAGCTTTGCCCTTGCTGGTTGCGGTGCGGGCTACCTATCCAGAAATATCACTGCAGCTGACGGAAGAATTGTCGGGCAACTTGATCGAGCAATTGCGCTCCGGGCGCATCAACCTGGCGGTGCTGTTTGATGACGGGCAATTGACTGCGTTTTCAACCATCCCGCTGGTCGAAGAAGAAATGATGTTCGTCACCCGCGCCGACTCGCGCTTTGCCGTGCCTGACGGCGCGGTCGCCTTGGCAGATGCGATCAAGGTGCCGTTGATCTTGCCCGGATTGCAACATGGCGTGCGTCCGCGCATCGAAAGCATCATTCGTACTGCAGGACTTTCGATCGACAACATCATCGACATCAACTCGGTCGCGATTTTGCGTTCGGCAATTTTGGCCGACCTGGGCGCCACCATTTTGCCGGTGGCGCCGTTGCTGTCCGATATCGAACGTGGTTTAATGCGCGCGCACAGCATAGCCGGCGCGCAGATTTCAAGGACAGTTGCCTTGTGCTCGTCACGCAATATTCCTCTGACCAATGCCGCCGCCGCAGTTGAGCGACTGGTGCTGGATGTCACGCGGGAATTATGCGGCAGCGGTCGATGGCTGGGGGCGCGCACCCTGATGGCCTAGCTTTAAGATTGGGCGCACGGAACGAATCGACGATTCGCCGCTCCAAACATCGCTATTTATCGATTTATGATGCCAAAAAATCATCCAATTTAAGTCTGGCGCTGCAATCTGAATTTAAGTCTAATTTAACTCTCCCCCAGTACGATAGGCGCAATGTGTCGGCAAACCTGAAGCTTGCCTTGACGCCCCTCGATCAATAAAGAAAGCATTGAGCATGACGGAAAAATCAACAGCACAGCAGGCGTTCAGCTCCCTCAAGCAACTTATTTCGCAACAGATCATCGGCCAGGAAGTGCTGGTTGACCGCCTATTGATCGCCTTGTTGGCGGACGGCCACTTATTGGTCGAAGGTGCACCGGGATTGGCCAAGACCCGTGCCATCAAGGTGTTGAGCGAAGGCATTGCCGGCGACTTTCATCGCGTGCAATTCACCCCCGACCTGTTGCCGGCCGACCTCACCGGCACCGATATTTTCCGTCCGCAAGACGGTTCTTTCAAATTCCAGCCCGGCCCCTTGTTCCACAACCTGATCCTGGCCGATGAAGTGAACCGGGCGCCGGCCAAGGTGCAATCAGCATTGCTGGAAGCGATGGCGGAGCGGCAAATCACGGTTGGCACCACCACTTATCCCCTGCCGGATATTTTCCTGGTGATGGCGACCCAGAACCCGATTGAGCAGGAAGGAACCTACCCACTACCGGAAGCGCAACTGGATCGCTTCCTGCTGCATGTCAAAATTGACTACCCGAACGCCGACGCCGAAATGAAGATCTTGCAATTGGTGCGCAATGAGGCAGCGCGGGAAAAACGGCAGGCGATACCAGCGTCATCGAAGCTCTCGAATGAAACCCTGCACGCGGCGCGACAGGAAGTATTGGGTATCTTCATGGCGGACAACCTGGAACGCTATCTGGTCGAAATTGTCTTGGCCACGCGCGATCCGTCGCGCTACGATGCGAAACTCGGCAAATGGGTGCAATGGGGCGCCAGCCCCCGCGCCACGATTGCGCTAGACCGTTGCGCCCGCGCCCACGCCTGGCTTGCCGGGCGGGACTATGTCGGCCCGGAAGATATCCAGGCCATCGCTTTCGATGTATTGCGCCACCGCGTGCTGTTGAATTACGAAGCCGAAGCGGAAGGCCGCACTTCGGATCATTTCATTGCCGCACTGTTGCAACTGATACCGGTACCATGATGTCTTTGCTGCGGCAACGCAAAACACCTATCAATCAAGCGGCAGTCGCGCCGGAAACCAAGAGCACGGCTGACGATGGCATCGTGCGCATCGGCTTGCCGTCGTTGATCGCGCTGCGCCATAGCGCCGAATCGTTGCCGCTGGCAGCGGGGCGCATTCTCGCGCCCGGCAGCGGCAACTACCGCTCGCCGTTCAAAGGGCGCGGCATGGAGTTCGACGAAGTGCGCCCGTATATGCAAGGCGACGATGCGCGCACCCTCGATTGGCGCGTGACCGCCCGCACCGGTCGGCCGCATACCAAACTGTTCCGCGAGGAGCGCGAACGCGCGGTGTTGCTGTGGGTCGATTTGCGCAATCCGATGTTTTTTGCGACCCAAGGCGCATTCAAGGCGGTGCGCGCGGCACAGGCCGCAGCATTGCTCGGCTGGAGCGCCGTGTATCAAGGCGACCGCATCGGCGGCTTGGTGTTTTCGGACACAGCACACATCGAGTTGCGCCCCAAACGCGGCAAGGCTGCATTGCTGCACCTACTCAGTCAAATTGCTTCCCATCCGAATTGGCAAGGGAGACAGCAAAGCGTCCATCCGGCAGACGCCGGCAATGGATTGAATCAAGCACTGGCGCGCTTGCGACGCGTCGCGCAACCGGGTAGCCTGATTTGCCTGTTCAGCGATTTTTCCGGCTTGAATGAACAAGGAATTGCCCATTTGGTGCAACTAGCGCGTCACTGCGAAATACTGTTCGGTGCCGTCAACGATCCGCTGGATGCCGACCTGCCGCCACCCGGCACCTATCGCGTCGGCGACGGTGAAAAATTCCTGAGCGTGATGACCGCCGACAAGACTTTGCGCGAACGTTATCGGCAACGCTTTTTGGCACAGCAAACTGCTCTGCAACAACTGTGCAACCACCATCGCATGCGATGGCTGCCATTGCTGACCGCCGACGACCCCTTGCGCACTTTGCAACGCGGACTGGGAGTGCGCGCATGAATAACTATATGAGTCCCGACGTGAATCCAGATTTGAGCCAATTGCGCGACATCCACTTGCCGGGCCCGGTCTCATGGTGGCCGCTGGCGCCAGGCTGGTGGTTGCTGCTTGCTGCAGCCGCGCTGGCGGTAGCCGGCCTCCTTTGGTGGTGGCGACGTCGGCATAATAATCGCTGGCGGCGTCAAGCCTTGCAAGAGATAGGCCGTCTGCGCGCCTCGCCGTGGGCGCAGGATAGCGTGATCGCACTGTCGGTGCTGTTGCGGCGCGTCGCTATCAGTCAATTCCCTCGGCATCAAGTCGCGGCCTTGAATGGCGACGCCTGGCTCGCCTTTCTCGACCGCACATTAGGTGCCGGTCAAGAATTTATGTCGGATGTCGGCCACATGCTATCGACCGCGCCCTACGTGCAGGATGCACAAATTGAATCCAAAACCATGCATGCGCTGTTCGCGTTAAGCGAGCGCTGGGTCAGGAAATTGCCGACCGGGGCGGCCAAGTGATCCATTTCGAATGGCTATGGATTTTCGCTTTGCTGCCGCTGCCCTTGCTGCTGCATTTCGTCTTGCCGCGCGCCGCTGAAGTACAGGAAGCAGCGCTGCGAGTGCCGAATCTGGATCGTTTCGCCAGCGACCATCGCCTACGCCCCGGCCAGTTGAAACAAAGGCCGCTGCTAGTGGCAACCAGCCTGTTGGCGTGGCTGCTGCTGGTGACCGCTGCAGCACGCCCGGTCTGGTTCGGCGACCCGATCGAGTTGCCGATGAAAGGCCGCAATCTAATGCTGGCGGTGGACTTGTCCGGCAGTATGCAAACCCCCGACTACGTGATCGACGGTCAGCAAGTCAGCCGCCTGAACGCGATCAAGTCGATCGCCGGTGAGTTCATCGAGCGCCGGGTCGGTGACCGCATCGGCCTGGTGCTATTCGGCACGCACGCTTATCTGCAAACACCGCTGACCTTCGACCGCAAAACCGTGCATAGCTTGCTGAATGAATCGGCCATCGGCTTGGCCGGTGAAGAAACGGCGATCGGCGACGCCATCGGCCTCGCGGTCAAGCGCTTGCGCGAAACGAGCGAGGGCGACAAGATTCTGATCTTGTTGACTGACGGCGTCAGTAATTCAGGCGAGGTTTCCCCTGCCAAGGCGGCTGAACTGGCGGCCAAGGAAGGAATTACGATCTACACCGTCGGCATCGGTTCCGAGCAAATGCAGGTACAGACGATATTCGGCATGCGCACCGTCAAGACCCCCAATGACTTGGATGAGGAGGGCTTGCGCGCCATTGCCAACGCCACCGGAGGCCGCTATTTCCGTGCCAGCGACACCAAACAATTAAGTCAAATTTATACGATGCTGGACCAATTGCACCCAGTCAATCAAGGCCAACAAACCTTGCGCCCGCGTACCGCTTTATTTTACTGGCCCTTGTCGATCAGCCTATTGTTGGCGACCCTGATTCTATTGCTTACTGCCAGCCGCAGGGGGGTCATCGCGCAATGAATACGATGGCAAACTTTCATTTCTTGCGCCCGACCTGGCTGCTGGCATTCCTGCCTTTGCTGATGCTGTTATGGTTTATGTGGCGTCGCCGCGCCAACAGCCGTAGTTGGCAAAGCGTGGTCGACCCGCGCTTGCTGCCGCACCTGTTGATCGGACGGGATGGCAAACAAGGCAATGCAAGCTTATTCTTGCTAGCCATTGGCGGCATCTTGGCGATTACGGCATTGGCTGGACCGGCGTGGCGTAAACTGGAGCAACCGGTATTCCGGCAACAGTCGGCCTTGGTCGTGGCGCTCGACCTGTCGCGCTCGATGGATGCAGCCGACCTCAAGCCCAGCCGCCTGCAGCGCGCGGAATTGAAGCTGCGCGATATTCTGGCCCAGCAAAAAGAAGGCGATGCCGCATTGATCGTCTACGCTGCCACGCCGTTTGTAGTCACGCCCTTGACTTCGGACGCCAACACCATCGCCAGCCAGGTCGGCAGCATGACCAGCGACTTGATGCCGGCACAGGGTGCGCGCCCAGACCTTGCCATCGGCCTGGCGCAAAAGCTGCTGAATCAGGCCGGCGCGGTACATGGCGGGGTGCTGCTGATCAGCGATGGCATCGGCGATGCGAAGTCTGGCGAGCTTGACGACGCGATCAAGAAATTAATCGATGGCGGACACAAGCTATCGATACTGGGGGTCGGCACATCGGAAGGAGCGCCGGTCCCCGCCAGCGATGGCGGCTTCGTCAAGAGTGCCGATGGGGCGATCTTGCTGCCGAAACTTGACGACGCCAGCCTTGCCAAACTTGCACAGCAAGGCGGTGGGATCTATCGTCGCCTGACGAATGACGACAGCGATTTCCTTGCGTTGTTGGCCCCCTTCACGCAAGCGCTGGAGCAGCACCAGGGTAAAGAAGTCGACGGCCTGTCGGCCGACCAATGGCACGACGAAGGCCCTTGGTTGCTATTGCCCTTGATGCTATTGGCGACCCTATGTTTTCGCCGCGGCTACCTTCTCTTATTCTTTCTCGTGATGCTGCCGCAATCTCATCCCGCCGATGCTGCCGACTGGAGCAGCCTGTGGCGCAACGACGACCAGCAGGCGCAAGAAGCGTTGACCGCACAACAACCGCAAGTCGCAGCCAAGTTGTTTCATGATCCGGAGTGGCGCGCGGCTGCGAATTATCGTGCCGGGAATTACCAGGCTGCGCTGGAAAGCCTGAAAGGAATCGATAGCGCGGAAGCCGACTACAATCGCGGCAATGCCCTTGCCAAACTCGGTCGCCTGCCGGAAGCCATCAACGCCTATGAACAGGCCTTGAAGCGCAATCCAAAAATGGAAGATGCTCGCTACAACCGCGAATTGCTTGAAAAGATGAACAAGAATTCGGATAAAAAAGCGGACAAGCAGCCACAAAATCAATCGAAACAAGACAGCCAACAGCAAGATAAAAAGGATGCTGATAACAAGTCGCAAGACGGCAAACCGCAGGACGGCAAGGGCCAGAAAAAAGACAATCAGCAGGGAGATAACGACGATAAAAAGTCGTCACCGCAAAAGCCCGACGATAAGCCGAATAACTCAGCGGACAAAGCGCAGCAGAATTCAGGAAATAGCAACAAGCCTGATGACAAGTCGCAACAATCGCCGCCTGATGGAAAGAACCAGCAAAACAAACCTCAGGATCGCTCTGGCTCTAATATGGCGAAAGACCAACAACAAGATAAGTCACAGCAAGGTGCGAATCGCAGTGCTGCAGCCGATCAACAGCCACCGGCAAGGCAATTGCAAAAAGCCGATGAGCAATGGTTGCAGCGTATTCCGGATGATCCGGGCGGCTTGTGGCGGCGTAAATTCCTCTATCAATATAATAAGCAACAGCAAGCGCAAGAGAGTGAAAAATGAACATTCGCCGATTCAAGCTGGTTCTGGCTCTGTGCATGATTGTCTTGTCGGCATTCGCTTGCGGGCAAGCTTTTGCGGCTTTGCAAGCACAGGTCGATCGCAATCCGGTTGCCGCCAATGAAACGTTCAACCTGATCTTGCAAACCGCTGAAAGCACCAGCGGCGATCCTGATCTGAGCGCATTGAAGAACGATTTCGATGTGCTTGGCCAAAACAAAAGCAGCAGCCTGCAAATCGTCAATGGCCAAGCCAGCCGCAGTACAAGATGGCAGGTCAGCCTGATGGCCAAACATACTGGAGAGGTGCAAATTCCGGCGATATCGGTAGACGGTCAAACCAGTGCGCCGATCACTCTCAAGGTATTGGAAGCCAACCAGGCCCAGACTTCGCAGGAATCCAGCGACTTGTTTGTCGAAATCAGCGCCGAACCGCAGACAGTTTATGTGCAGCAGCAAGTCATCGTGACGGCGCGCTTGTATAGCGCAGTCAATCTCAGCAACGGCAGCCTCAGCGATCCTGGCTTCCCCAACATGGATGCGGCTACGGAACGACTGGGAAATGATCGCAGCTTCCAGACTGAGCGTCGCGGAAAGACCTACAACGTCACCGAGAGACGCTACGCGCTGTTCCCGCAAAAGAGCGGCCAATTTGCCGGCGATCCCGTCGTTTTTGACGGCAGCGTCATCGATCAAAATCAAAATGGCGGCTTTTTCTCGTTTGGCCCGTTTGCCCAGGCCAGCCACCGCACGCGGGTACGCTCAAATGTCATTACGCTGACGGTAAAGCCAATTCCTGCCAACTATTCCGGCGATCAATGGCTTCCGGTAAATAAGTTGCAGTTGTCGGAAAAATGGTCTGCCGACCCCACAACGTTTACGGTCGGCGAACCGATTACACGGACCCTGGAAGAAAGTGCCAGCGGTGCAACCGCCGCACAATTACCGGCGTTGACGACCGCCACGACAATGGATGGATTCAAACTCTATCCTGACCAGGCGCAACTGACGGATGACAAAAATGATTCCGGCATTAGCGGGAAACGCGTGCAAAAAATTGCTTATATTCCGACTCGGTCCGGTAGTGTCACACTCCCCGCGATTGAAATGAAGTGGTGGGATGCTACTGCGGGTAAGGAGCAGGTCGCCAACCTGCCGGCGCGCACTTTCACCGTATTACCAGGGAAGCCATCTTCGACAGCTGCAGAGACACCGCCAGGCGGCTCGTCACCTGACGCCGCCACACTCACGGCGAGCGCAAATGCCGATTCGGCTCCTGCGGCGCTCGCACCGGGATCGGCCAAAACCTCCGCGGGATGGTGGCCGTGGCTGTCGTTGATGCTTGGCTGCGGTTGGTGCGCGACTTTGTTTCTTTGGTGGCGCTCGCGTCAGAAGAATAAGAAACCGAAGAGCGTTGATGCGCATATCGAGTCGCTCAATGGCTCGATCAAACAGTTGAAAAAAGCTTGCGCAGAAAACGACAGGTCTGCGGCCAAGAATTGGTTACTCGGATGGGCAAGACTGCAATGGCCGCAAGAGTCCCCCGTGAGCCTGACTGCGATTGCACATCGTTGCAATCCCGGGCTGGCCGACGCACTGACTGAACTTGATAGAGCGCTCTACTCAAGCAGTGAATCCGCTTGGCAAGGAGCGAAATTGTGGGCGCTTTTTTCGGATCATAATCGGAGTCAATCCAAAAAGAAACCTGGCCAGACCGAGGTGTTGAACCCTTTGTATCCGCTTTAACTTGCTGGCTGACAAGGAACTTGCGAGAGCCATCAATAGCGAAATTCCTTATATATTTTTTACGCAAAACGTTCAAATTTTGACACCGTTTTTATGCGCATCCGCATACTATTCGAACTGGCAATTCATACGCAATGATTATCGACGTGATGTGCATCGATAGATTGCCGTGAGCTGCTCCGCAAGTTCGTTGCACAAAGAAAAAATGACGCAGTCCGCTCCGAGCAGGAAATGCTCAAAAAGCCACATATACTTGACGGCATTTTATCGCTGCATCCGCGCTGACTTTCGGCATTTTTTGGGTAGCGAACTTGCGAAGCGGGACACGCCATCGCGGGGATTTTACATGCATGGAAATCGAAGTCTTTCGAATCTTTTGAATTTTCTCAAGCACTCTCCATTTCCTTTCGCGTGATACGGATAGCTTCTCCTGCTGACATTCCGGCCCTGCTGGCAATTGAACATTCCAGTTTTAAAGGCGATCGTCTCAGTAATCGCAGTTTTCGATATTTACTGAACAAAGGCCATGCGCTCATTCTGCTGGATGAAGGAATTGGCCTGTTGCGCGGCTATATCGTCTTATTGTTTAGAGCGAACGCATCATTGGCGCGCGTATATTCGATCGCCACGCATCCGAATTGCCTGGGACAAGGTGTTGCGGCCGGTTTGTTGATAGCGGCGGAACAATCTGCTCTTCGACACGGCCGAATGAGGATGCGCCTGGAAATTCGCATGGATAACCAAGCATCGCTGCGTCTTTTCCAAAATCGCGGCTATGTGATTTTCGGTGAATATCGAAATTATTACGACGATGGCATGGATGCATTTCGCTTGCAGAAATCTCTGACATAGATTGCTGACATTACGAAAATTTTACGGATTTCTCTTCTCTATTTACAGGATTTTTACCTCAATTCGCGTAGAGTAAGGCGCAAGCAATGAGCTTATTCAACCATGAATATCCATGTCTACCGCCAAATTGATAGTCACCCCTGAGTCCAGCCACACAACTGAACAGCTATTGGAAGCGAATGAAGAAATTCCCCCGGAAGCGCCGAGAGCGAGATCGGGAAATTTACGAAGCAGCGCCGTAGGCGACTATCTGTTGGTGGTTGAAAACAGCATGGACTGGCAACCACACGCCAGCAATGAACGCACTATCGATGCTACTGAATACCTCGGTTCGGGATTTGGCAATGTGAGTCCTGGCGCCACAGTCATCAATCTTTGTCGCAGTCATAAATATCTATCGGTCGGTTATTATTGTTCGCTACTCGCCGAGGCACGCGGGCAACGCGTATTTCCCTCCATTAAGACCATCAACGATTTGTCGCGCAGGGCTATCTACAGCCTGGATACGGATGATCTCGACGTCACCTTGAACGCCATCCTTGGCTCACAGAATGAGCATCCGATGCCAGTCGAATTTTCATTGGACATCTACTTCGGCGCCACGGACTACACGCCGCTGGCGGAATTGGCGCGGCAAATATTCGAGACCTTTCCCGTGCCGCTGATGCGCGTCGAATTTGAGCGCGGCGACGACTGGCATATCAGTTCCATCAAAATACAAAATATTACGGCATTGAACGACCGGCAGGGCGATCTGCTTGCCAAAGCGTTGCAGTCATTTAATCATCGCATCAAGTTGGACGCCGGACTAACAAAAAAACACCGGCATCATGTCGCCATCCTGCACAACCCGGAAGAAGCGCTGCCGCCCAGCAATCAACGAGCGTTGAATAAGTTTGTGCAAGTCGGACGCGAGCTCGGCATGCAGGTTTCGCTGATTGAAAAAAACGATTTTTCCCACCTTGCCGAATACGACGCGCTGTTTATTCGCGAAACTACCGCGATCAATCACCACACTTATTTGTTTGCGAAGAAGGCCGAGAGTGAAGGGCTGGTCGTAATCGACGATCCGATATCGATCCTCCGTTGCACCAACAAAGTCTATCTGGCCGATTTAATGCGCTTGAACCGTATCGCAACGCCGCGCAGCTATGTGCTGCAAAGAAGCGACATCGAGGACATTTCTCAATTAGAAAGAGAAATCGCCTATCCAATGGTGATGAAGGTTCCCGACGGTGCGTTTTCGCGCGGCGTTTCCAAGGCAGCCAACCGTGCGGAGTTTCAGCACACCGCACAGGACTTGCTGAAGCATTCTTCGTTGATTCTGGTGCAGGAATATCTGTACACCGAATTCGACTGGCGCATCGGCGTGCTCAACAGGCAAGCCATTTTTGCCAGTCAATATTTCATGTCGAAAGGCCATTGGCAGGTCGCCAAACGCGATGCCAGCGGCAAAGCGGAATTCGGCATGGGATGCTCTGTGCCGCTCAACACCGTGCCACCCGACTTGCTCGATCTTGCAGTGCGTGCCGCCAATTTGATTGGCGACAGCCTTTATGGCGTCGACATGAAAATGACCGCTAACGGCCCGGTGCTCATCGAGGTAAACGACAACCCCAACCTGGATGTCGGTATCGAAGATAGCGTGCTTGGCGATGAGCTGTATCGGATTGTCCTACGGGATCTGGCAAGGCGCATTGAGCTCAAGCATGATCAAGCCGGCAGTAAGATTTTTCACTAATTTATACGTTTCGTTTACGCTTCGATGCCCGGTTTTTAGAAAATCTTTACACCCAATTTGTTAGCCTGTTCTTCATTATGACGACAAGTTTCGGGCTGGATATGAATCGACTGACTTCAAGGCAAAAAGGTTCGATTTCTGCGTTTCAAACCGCTGTATTGCGGCCCAGACAAGTTCGCGATTCGCATGAGCGCACATGCAGTGTCAACAAATCCTTGATATTGACTTCGCGCAAGGCATTTACCTCGGATTGCGCGCTGAACGGCTTTAACCACGCGCTCGAAAGCCGCAATAATAAAGAGGTTAAAAGAACGCCACGTTCTCTCCTGACCGAGCAAGGATTCATGATGCTCCTCACCATCAACGCCTGTGACGTCACGGAACTACGACGCCGCGTAATCGGAACTTGTGGTGATTTGGTGGTCTTCATGCGCATACAACCGCTGCGACATGCCAGCAAGATGCGGGTATGGATACTGTTGGAAAGACAGGAATTCGATCTCGTGATGCGTGTCATCAAGTCCGGCCTTCCTTGCGCCGAATTTGAGCAACCTGCGGATATCTAAGATCGCACGACTCCTTTGACAGTGCTCGCATCGGACGGCTGAAAATCGCGGCGCCCTGCCTCGTTCATTTTGCCGCTCATGTCGGCCATCAGCGATCATTTTTCACGCTGATCACAACCTCCTTAGCGAACGAAATATTTCCGAGACTTGGCGATATGTCGGACACCAAAGTAAATGAACCACGTTCGTAGAACGTGGTTTTGCTTTAGGCCCCCCAGAGGGGGGCAAACGTGCGGTGCCTTCATAGAAGGCCCGCTCGGGCTATTTCAATTGCAAT
>Ga0302315_10000965_pt1 | contig 30553 bp, 30 predicted proteins | sample III_Palsa_N3_1_FD_200532 | JGI IMG/M metagenome (GOLD analysis project Ga0302315, IMG submission 200532) | Peat permafrost microbial communities from Stordalen Mire near Abisko, Sweden - III_Palsa_N3_1 | ecosystem: Environmental > Terrestrial > Soil > Palsa > Peat permafrost | place: Sweden...
AGTCATGACCAAGAAAGCGGTCAAGAAGACGCCGGCCAAGAAAGCTACGAAAAAAGCGGTAAAGAAGACGGCGACGAAAGCCGCGAAGAAGGCTGTGAAGAAGTCAGGCCGCAGGTCGTAATCAGTCCGCGGCGTGATGCGGCGTGTCGCTTCCCCCCCCACGGTCTGTGTGAAATTCCAAACCCCAAGAGGAAATAGAAATGGCGAATGATAAGACGAAAAAGAAGGCCGCGAAGAAAGTCGAAAAAGCGGTGAGGAAAGCAGTCAAGAAGGGTCTGACAGAGGGCGCGGTTGAGAAAGCCGTCACGCTCGGTATGGCGAAGGGCGCTCCGAAGAAGCCCGCCGGTAAGGCTGCTGCAAAAGAAGACGAGCGCGAGGCAAAGACCGCCTGATTTACGGCTCCCGTAATGTAGACTGCCCTCGAAGGTTACGCTGGCCTGGAGCTGAACACTATGGGCACGGAAGAATCCAAAGGCACTTCTTTTTGGACAAGCATACCCGGGGTCTTAACCGGTCTCGCGGCAGTTATCGGTGCCATCGTTGCCGCGGTCGCGGCGTTTCACCATCCCGCTCCGACAGCCGATCTATTCGTCAATCCGGCTGCTATCCACAAGGGACAAACAAGCACGCTGACCTGGCAAACCTCCGACGCCAATATCGTCAATATCCAGGAGCTCGGACCCGTTCGGGCAAACGGCTCCCAGTCAGTCTCGCCGGAAAGCACAACGACCTATCACCTGACAGCAAGAGGTGCCGGCGGACTTCAGACGGCCACGGCCCTGCTTACCGTGGATACGAGCTCCAATGGCGGAGGGGGTTTCGTGCAGCCCGTGCCTTCGAATCCTAAACCGCTTGGTGCAGTGCGACCTGGTACAGGAGCGAGTCCTTTGTTTGGCATCTGGAGAGGAACGCTTCAGGTCCCCTCTCTTCCGGTCACCTTTCATATCGATCCCGCGCACGCATCAACATCGGATAGTCCGAGCCAGGGCGTCTTCGGAATGCCCGCGAACGCGGTTGTAAGCGGTAACACCGTGCAATTCAACGTACCTTCGGTTGGAGCAAGTTTCCAGGGAACTCTTTCAGGGTCCACGATCGCGGGGGGCTTTACGCAAGCTGGAAGGACTAACCCCTTGTCGGTTACGAGAGTAGGGGGCGCAGGTAATCCCGGGGATGCGACCGGGGATTGGCAAGGCACGCTTACGTATCCGAGCATTCCTCTGATCTTTCATATTGATCCTGATGGTGCGTCTTCTATCGACATTCCGTCGCAGGGCTTCAATGCGGTGCCAATGACTGTCACCGCGACGGGGAAAACCCTCCAGGCTGATATCGCGGCAGCGCAGGCAAGTTATTCCGGGACTCTTCAAGGGCAAGAAATTAAAGGCACCTTTCTGCAATTTGGGCGGGGGCTGCCGCTAACCCTGTCGAAGTAATGGCCGACATTGAGTTAGCCGCAGCGTAAGTGAAGCGGCGCTGCTTTTCTCGCAGCGCATGTTCGTGATTACGCTAATCAGGGACTACACTGTTGTTCGGTTTAGAAGAGAAACGATCCGAGGGGGTCGCAATGAACCGTCAGTCTCATGCAGGTTTGACCTATAGGTGGATCGTATTGTCCATCTGCTGCTTATCTTTCAGCTGCCCTACCTCTATCGCACAGACAGTCGAAGGCGGCTGGCAAGGAGTCCTGGGTGGCAACTTGCCACTGGTTTTCCATCTGGCTGCAGGAGGCGCCGGAACAGTGGACAGCCCCAGTCAAAATGCCTTCGGGATGCCAATGAAATATACCCTCAGCGCTTCCCACATCAATGCTTCCATTCCTTCGGTCGGCGCGACCTACGCAGGAACTGTAAACGGCAATCAAATGACCGGGACCTTCACGCAAAGAGGCCAGGACTTCCCGCTCGCGCTTTCGAAGGCAAGTGCGTCGCAAGGTTCGGCAGATTCCAAGAATTTTCAGGGAACCTGGACGGGGACCCTCGGCGGCAATCTGCCTTTGGTATTTCACATTGCAGCGGGAGGTGTCGGTACCGCGGACAGTTCAAGCCAGAACGCTACCAATATGCCATTGAAATACACCAACACTGATACGCAGATCACCATCTCGATCCCGTCTGTTGGGGCCACCTATGCAGGAACCCTCAGTGGCAGTCAAATGAGTGGGACCTTTTCGCAGCATGGTCAAAATATCCCTCTGACCCTCACCAAACAGTAAAGATCTCTTGATCACGCATTATCAACGGCCGCTCAAAAGCGGCGCGGGCTGTGTCTTATCCGTCGGTAGACGCCAAGAGTTCGAGTGGGAATGGACGGGCGCATCATTAAACGCGGCCGTTTGAAGCAAGCGTGTTCCCCACTGCCAGTACACGGGATATCGGCACAAGTACCAACACAAGCAAAAACGAAATTGCCATTTTCGGCCATCCGTCTAAAGAGCTGGGGATCAATGACGTAAACGGATCTGATGCCTTGATAACGCCGAGACTGGCGAAGAGCCATGCCGCAATAACGAGCGACGGAAAACCGTCATAAAGAACAGCCAGATCAAGCCCCAGGATCGACTTCGGGTTCCTGATCGAAACAATGAGAAGAAGCATACCGAGCGCGAGGCAGACGCCGGTCAAAGATGACCAGTCCGCAGGAGCAGGATGGTCGATGTCATTCCAGGCCTTAATCATGGCGGAGAGCTGTTCAGTAATCGATGCCTTGGTGTCAAACCATTGATCAGCATCCTGCTTCGAATCCACTAGTAAGTAGATATGGCCCGGGAGACCCGAGACTTTAGCATGCTGTTGAAGTTGATTCTGGATCTCGGAGAATAAAACCGCGTAGAAAACGCGTTTACTTAGGTGCCCGTTGCCAGTTGCAATAGCAGGAAATACTATTCCGTTCGCCTTTGGCTTTAGGGTGGCGACATCGTCAAAAACCTTGCCAATCGCCAACTTCAGAGACTTGAGACAGTCACTGTGCTCAGGATCAGACTCTCTGGAAAAGTCATAGCACAGCTTTACAGTTCCCTTTGCTGTATATGTCACAATCGCTAAATTCTCCATCTGGTAAAAACCGTCTTTTGAATATGGACCGCGGCATGGATGTAACTTGACGTCGCCTGGATTTAAGGGATCCTGCCACCCATGCACATCGCACCCGGGGTTGGCGCTGTGAGCCATCGCGGTTTCGGCAACATTAAAGGTATCTGTGTCTGTGCTCTGGTTCTGATCCACGGAGTTGACAAGAACTAAATTGCTTGCCAACTTGCTCCATCGCTTGGCAGGAGTAATTTCATTTGGGGTAAATTGTCCCTGAATCAGGGTAACGACAACCGAGTTTTCTGTCGGTGTATCAAAACGTGCGAGATCAGCATACGCATCCTCCGACGCTAGACCATCGGGGGTCGTGACTCCTTCCAGGGACTGCCTTATCCGGTTCTCGTCGGTGTTAGCCTGTCCCGCCGGCACTTTGGCTCCCAAAGAAACGGCGCAGTGGTTCGAGCATTCTTGAACAATCTTACTTATTCCACATCCGCCGACCATGAGGAGAATTAACGACCAGACCAGTATTTCGATACGCTTCCATTTCATTTGCGGCTAATCTCCCGGCAAATGCGGCGTGCCGCTTCATACGAGTTCCAAGTTAAACGTCTGCCGGCCCGTGCAGGAAGACGCTTAGCAGGCCTAAAGTGACGTCGAGCGCGATTAAGACCACCGTCACAAATGTCGATCGCCGAATCTGCCGCTTGGTGATGCGGGTCTCCAGATAGCCCAGCGGAAAAGCGTTCATCTTGAGAAAGCCCAGGCCAGCACAGGTTACGAGGACAAGAAGCAGGATCAGAAACAGGCCGTCATGTTGTTTCTTAAAACATATGGCTGCCGCCGATAGCATCGTACCCAGCATGGTGACGATGAACACAATGCGTTCATTCCCATCAAGCGCTTGCGTTGCGATCGTCTTTTTTTGTGGTTCACTAAGCGAATAACTGGAAGGAATGTCCCGGATCAGAGTGTTGGTGTAAAACTCGTCCGGGATGCTGGAAGCGAGCTTGATCACGATCGAAAAGATGAAGGGCAGGCCATCCATCCAGTCCCGGGTCATAGGTTCACCGGAATCAACATCGAAAACTTTGTATAAGTCGTGTTAAATGGGTCGTCGTAGCAATATTCCAGGTCTGCCTGAATGTCTTCGGACTTAGAGTGCACGGTGCCCACCGTGATTGCTGCTTCTTGCGAACTGATTGTCTGCCCGTAGGCGACAAAATCGACATCCCAGTCGCTACCAGTCACGCCCGCGCAGGTGAAAGTCATCTGCTTGCATAGCGACCTAGTCGTCACTTTGCCGCGGATTTTTACCCATTCATGTCTTTGATTTTCAGCCTTGATGCGGTGTTCATGTGGCTTCCCGTTGTTGATCGCGCAGCACTTTTTCCCGGAGGAAAGTGCCGACACACTTTTGACAATAAAGAGGCTGGCCGGTTGTCGTTTGTCTTCACACATTGCGTTCTCTTTGATCTCCGAACATGTAGTCGAGAATCTTAGCGACATCTTCCTGATCGAGCTTCGCGCCCGTCAGGCTTCTGAATAGAGCGGATATCAGTTCTCTATTTATGAATACTCGAAGTTCGAAAAACAAACCCGGATGAAGCAGGAAACCCGATCGTGGATTTGGAGTGCCTTCTATGTCCGCCCAATGTGTAACGCCGATCATGGGGATTGTGACCTTCAAGTAGGCAGGTTCATCTGGTACCAGCGTCCTAATGAAGCGATCGTACGAGCCAGAGTCGGCAAAGAACCGGGAAGGCCGGGCTCTCCCGTTCCATGGCGTATCGAGCGACCAGACACTCGTCTGTCCCTCGCTGTCGGAGCAAGTCAATGTCGCGCCGGAGAACGAAGACGCTCGCGCCAATTCGGGTGGAATCGATAGGCGCTGGCGGGTGTCGAAGGATGACACTTCTGTAGCAAACTGTATGTTTGTCAGGAATTCTTCTACGCTCAATGCTCTTGGGCCATAACATTGAAAGCCATTAACGGTGAGTTCCAGCATCAGGGCGGGCTCGGAATCGACATAAGCCACGTACCGCTCGTTGGGAGGAGGCACAAATTCGCGGCCTTCATCCGAGAACGCAGACCGGTATTGGGAGATTTCGACCATAGCGGAGTGGCGAAAGTGTAACACAGAGAAATTCACCTGGAATGTCGGTGCGATGAGCCCACGAGGCCCTTCGCCGGCGTGCGACCGCTAAGGAAAACAATTGATTGGGCTGGTACTTTCCTAAATCTCCGTGGGATGAACGTCGAGAATGACACGTCGATTTATCGATATTGGTTAGCGGTTCGTTAACCGGGCTCTGCCACTGTCAGATGGCGTGAAAGTCGTAATAAGGGGGGCTTGCGGTTGGGGAGTAGTTTTCGGGCGCTCAGCGTGACAGAGCAGTCGGCTGTGGCAAATTATGTTCGTGATCCCAAAGCTCCTAAGGTTGACCATGCAGGTCTGAAAACCAGCAGCGATAAGATTACGACGCTCCTTCATTAGGCGCAGGATGCGTTCGGAAAGGTTCATACCTATCTTGTCAGTTGAACGATCCCGTCTACAGCGTGCAAAGGTGTTTTCTTGACTGACTGCTGGCTCGACTCGTCGCTGTCCTTATCATCGAGCGCTAGTCTTCACAGGCCTGCCGATTTATGTGAAGTACTGCCGTCTCCCGGGCATTCCTTTCAGGTATGGCAGCATCGTCTCTATGCTCTAAAGTGGGCGAATCGACGCTGCGACTGCAGATCTGCCTGCGATTGGTCTAGCAACATTCGGCGCTGCGATCGGCGCAAGAAGCCACCAGAGGACAGTCCGATATTTCACGTAAAGTATTAGATTAGAGCGCGTCTGCAATTCCTCTTCATCACGCGAGCAAAGAAAGCACAAATGTCTATAGAAGAATCGATCATTGATTGGGGCGGCTTCGAGAGATTGATTGCGGAGCTCCATAAGACAGGCGAGGTTAAGGTCGAACATAACGTCATTCTGCCTGGACATTCGGGAGCGCCACGTCAGATCGACGTCCTGGTTAGGCATAAACAAGCACTCTACGAGCACCTGATCGTGGTGGAATGCAAATATCACAAAACGCCAATCGAGCGGCTGCACATTGATGCGCTCGCGACAACTGTTAGAGAGATTGGGGCGTCGCGCGGCGTCATCTTCGCGATGAACGGCTTTCAATCCGGAGCGATTACCCAGGCGAAGCACGAGAACATCGATCTATTTACCGTTCGCGATTTGACTGATGAGGAGTGGGGCCTACCCGGAAAAGTAGTGGACTTCTTCTTGCAAGTGATTCAGCCGTCCATTGCAAACCTCGTAGTTGATGGTGGCACGGCGCTGGGCAACCCAACGAACGGTGCTCCGGTTTATTTCAACTTTGAGTTTGGGTCTCAAGGGCCTATCAGTTCAACGCCGACGCTCAAGAAGGATGGAACGCCAGGCGGGAAAGATGTTGAAGTTTACATTTCCGATGCTGCCAATCAGTCGATAATGGAGGCACTCGGTGATCCCTTCACCCTTAATAAGGGGGAGGAATGTACCCGTTACATGGGGCACCCTGTGAACGTGCAATTCACGTCCCCATTGACGATTCCTATGAACGGAGGCCTCTTGCTGGTTCCCAAGTTGTCTTTCCAATTGGGAATCAAAATAATGCAAAGCCGCATCACGATTGATCGGGCGAAGCAATATAAATTTGCACTTGCAGTGGTCAACTGCATTAATGGAAACCGCTCGTCAGCGGCGAAGCGAGTCGATGGCAAAGAAACTGTCATAGAAGGAATCATCACGCCGGAGGCTATGATGAGTGCTGAGGCACCCCTCCTCAACGGTTCTGTCATGAGGGTTATCTTGGGCGGATTTTTTCAATTTGAAGAGATGAAGGACCTGCAACGTATCCCGATGGTACGAACAGCTCTCTAACATTGCATCGCTAGTCACACAACATGATCAACCCAGGAAAGCCAGCAGAGATGGCTTGCAATGCAAGGCTTGAATCGTTCAGGACCAACCCAGAGCAGTCTTGATTCGGCGACGATATTCCGTATCAATCTGAAGGGGCGCCAGTACGATATACCCCTTCGCCTGCTCCCTCTTAGTGCCCGTGAGCGTTTCCAGATGCGAGATCACTTCATCGGCGGATGGTGACTGTCCGCTTTCCTTGCCCGGAAACCGAGGGCTCAGCGCTGTCCAGATGACGGCGTCGACGCCATGGTTTTCAGCCCAAGAGGCTAGGTCAGGAATGCTGGTAGGTGCCGGTTCGCCCGTTTTCCAGGAGCCGACGAGGGAAGACCAGTCCTTCGCCGTTATTTGCTCACGCTTGCGTAGATGTTCTCTGGCGGCGGACAGATCGTCCACTCTCATCAGAGCCCATAGGAGCCTTACAGGCGCCGCATAAGGATCAAGGACCAGAGTGATTCGACCGTCAGAAGACTGACGCGTGAACTCCACCCCCGCAAAGGGGCCGTCTTTGTGCCACCCAGGCTCGACAGGAAGTTCGCGCGGGTCCCAGATCAATGATCCCCAGCCAAGGCAAGCGACACTCATTGGAAACCTCATCAGCAGCTTATGTTCGCAAAGTGCAACTTGGGACATATCCAGGATCTTGATATTCAAAGAGCTGAATCTGACCGACCGAAGTGAGATGCTGCCCAAGAAATACCGAGAGCGCAAACGGGCCATAGAAGAAGAGTCGGATTTTGCGCAGGTTGTACTTCTTCAGGATATGTCCGAGATTTTCACGCACAGCCTGTGCGAAAGCGATCGCGTCCCCTGCCCCGTGGATCGACTGCGCATTCTGCGATGGCGGCGAAACAAAAACATATTTGTGAGGGAGATGAGTCGTACTCTCCACATACGTCACTATGTCCTGGCGGCCATCCCCTCTGATGTTCAGGCCGAGAACGATATCTGTCCCGTCGGGAGACCCTTCAAGCTCCTCTACTGTCGTCTCGTACGGATCTGTCGGCGAGGCATCTGACCTCCATTGTTCCTTCGAGGGAGGCTGCGGTATTTCAAAGGTCCAGCCACCTACGGTCGGAAAGACAGCACCGAGCGCAACGCCGGAAGACAGAGCGCACTTGCCCCGCAGCTGGATAAGACGCTCCTGCCGCTCCTTGAGAATCTCTTTCTTGAGAGCCTCCAATTGGGGAATAAACTCGTTGTTCCACTGCTCTGGTGATGGCACCCGGCGCGTCGGACGATCAAAAGCTTCAGACCAATCCAGTGAATAGTCGGCGGCCACATCGAATGTTTCGCTGGTCCAGTTCTGAAGCCAGAGAGTAATTTTTTTCTCAGAAGCAATACCGGCAATGACCGCATCTGCGAGAAGCTTTTCCATCTCGGCCCTGTCAATGACATTGCCTTTGCGAGCGCCGATCATACGCATCGTCTCGGAAAATGCCGGCAGCACCATTGCGCGGACTTTTTCCGCGTAGTCCGGATGGCTAAGCAGGCGGTCGACGAAATGGGCTACTGCTCGGTCGTCGTGATGCATATCGCCATGCCCTACATCGAGGAGAAGCTTTGCGTGGATGAAGTCGATATAGTCACCCAGACCTAAATTCCGCAGCCGCTCGTCGAGCTCTTGTTTCGTCGTTTCGAGAGCGCCCGGACCGTCATCGTAAAACGCCTTTGCGCCGCGAAGGCGAGCAAGCCCTGCCTCGATCGGCCTGAGAGTGGGAGACAGCGAAGGGCAAACGACAGTAAACCATTTATAGGTCCCTGGCTTTTCGGCATCGGTAGTGCTGAATTGTTCAAGAACCGCTTTCAGCTCGGCCGGCTGGACGTCGTGGTCCTTGACCTGAATGTGCGTCCGTGATGATTTTCCGTCCTTCACGTAGCGGATATCTATGTCGCCAGTACCTTCAAACAAAAGCTGGTAAAACGCATCTTCGACCAGCCAGCGAGGAATCCCACATGCCGCAAAGCGCGTTTGAAAGTCGAACCCGTCGCCCGCGATGATGCCACCCATGGCTGCCGGCGACAGCAGAGAGCCTGGGTAAGCGACTGTCTTACGACCTGATGTTTTCTTTGCAGTCATAGATCTCCCATACACTGCGGGCCGGCGTTTACGTCAGGCCTGCGTACTGCTTGATGATGGCCGCCAGTTCTTTCCGTGGGAGGCGAACGGCCGGGTCCGCAGAAAAAATCTGCAATACAGCGAGCAGCGCTGCTGCGGGTTTAATTCGGCGGCGATGCATTTCATCAATTGCCCACAAGATGCCGTGCACCTCCATTTTGCTTTGGCTCGCAAGCGTCCGGAGTTCATTGTCGCCGGTCAGTAAGATACAGCCTGGGTGATTTTCAGCGAGCGCAAAGGCAAATCCGTCATGGACGGAAAGTTTAGGAAGCTTGCGCACCACGGCCTGCGCGCGCAGAACCGCTTTTCCCGGCAGGTCAATGACTTTGAGGCCGCGACGAACCAGGTCTTTTTTCTGAGCGGCCGTGAATTTGATCAGCTCTTCTTCAAACAGGGTATTGGGTATGAGGAATTCATACGGCAACGCCAAGAGGGCATCCAGAAGCGATACCTTTCGCAGATCAATCAGGCAGCTGCTGTCACTAATTACTATGCGCATCGGCGCTCTGCGGCCCCTTCAGCCCAACCTCAACTTCCGAGGTCGGCAACCGGAGGAGTTCGGCAGCTTTCGGCAACGAAATAAGTTTCTCTGCAAGGGCGCGATAGCACAGACGCTCGAAGCGAAGTGCTCGTTCCCGCTGACCGCGCTCACCAGTTTTTTCAAGCCAGCACTTATTCGCAGGTTTACAGCCAGACGCACAGCATCGTGTTTCTGAGCGACAATCTGCGCAATACACTCCGCGAAGTCATTCGCGAATACGGCCTCAGCCCTGACCGGCTAATGCAGGACTGGGACACGATTGAGCTGGGTATCAAGACCTGGCTCAGCTCCCGCCACCTGAAGACGGTCGTCGTCGAGTTTTTCAAGCCCGGGGCATCGGTTGCGTCCGCCAAGTGGGAATTCCCGGTCGTTTACACCGGATCAGGCGTCGACGACGACATGTGGCTGGACAAAGCCTATCTGCGGCAGTTGATCGCCAAGTCGGCACGGCCGACATTGGATTGCTCCTACCGGATTCTTCTGACTAATGAGCCGGGCGCAGCGACAGTCAAGGGATTGGGATATACCGAATTTTTATCGACGGGGCAGATGGCCGCTCGCCATTCCGGCACCGTCATCGCAACCGGCCATATGACTGCCGCCGCAACCTACTGGAGGTAGCTAACAATGCTCAGCACAACGCAGGCGTTTGATAAATTTCGGCAGAACCTGGAGCTCAGCACTACCGAGCGCGAAGATGCGCAGAAGCGCCACACTGACGTCCGTGATTGCATCCGCGGCGGCTTTGATGTGACGACGGATTTTCTCTCGGGATCTTACCGGCGTCATACCAAGACCAAACCGCTCAAGGACGTAGATGTGTTCTTCGTGCTGGGCGACGAGGAAAAATGGCGCCGTGCCAAACCTCCGATCGAAATGCTGAACGCGTTTGATGCATGCCTCAAGAAGAAATTCTCAGAGGCTAATCAGACCGAGCTCTGCCGGCGCGCTGTCACCGTCATTTTCGAAAAGAACTACTACCCCGATGATCACCACGGCAAGGTGCTCAGCATCGATGCTGTGCCGGCTTTCGAAATCGCACCAGATGTCTTTGAGGTTCCTGACAAAGTAACGGGGACATGGATCAAGACGAATCCCAAGAAACACCAGGAGCAGGCGACCGCGAAGAATAAAGAGATCGATGGCTATTGGGTCCCGCTCGTCAAAATGATCAAAGGCTGGAACCGGGCCAACGGCAAGCCGATCAAGCCTTCGTTCCTCGTTGAGGTTGTCGCTGAAGAGCTCGTTGAAGCACCGTTTTCAACCTATCCCAACGAAGTGCGCAATTTCTTTGCGGCGATGGAGGCGAATATTGGTCGCGACTGGCCTGACCCCGCGGGCCTTGGCCCTCTTGTTTCGGATCAGATGACGCCTCAGTTGGTGACAGCCGCGAAGACTGCTTTGCAGGAAGCACAGCGCAAAGCAGCGCTGGCATGCAGGGCTGAGCAAACCGGCAGGCAAGGTGACGCGCTGAAAATCTGGCGAGAGATACTCGGACCGTATTTTCCTTTGAGTTAAAGCAAGCAGATCCAAATAGCACGGCCGCAGGCCTAATTAATGATCTCCGGTCTCCTACCAAACGGGCGGCTCCTTACCGTCGCATGGCGAGATGGCACCCGCTTCTTATTGGGTGTAATTGGCTATAAATGGGTGAAAATGGATACCGCTGTAATCGGAGACATGCGACGAAGCTGGTGCAGATTCTTTCGGACACGACGGTCAGCGACGACGACAGCAATCCCGCAGGGCAAGTGGTGTATAGCTTTTCACGGGGTATGCGCGAAATCATCAAGGATTCTACATTGTGGGGTCGTGTACGAAGTGCCGTTGTGTTCGCATTCACGTCCAAGTATGCGTTAGCTTTGTACGAACTTATCACGGCGCGTATCAACCTGAAGCACGTGTGGCAGGAGGAATTTGACTTGGAGGATTTCAGGGCATTGCTCGGTGTGCCTGAAGGCAAGCTTGAGCGCCTCCCTAATCTGCTGCAGCGGGTCATTCAACCTGCGGCTCTGGAAGTGAACGGGCTCGCCGCCTTCGGAGTTGCGATCGAGCCTATTCGGCAAGGTGGCCAACTCCGCGGGCTTGTGACTGGGTTCCGGGTGTCCTGGTGGCGTAAAGAATCGCCTGACCTACATGCTGCTTATCATGAACTGAAACGAGTTAAAACGGGCCGTCTGGCGCGGCTAAAGGGGAAGACTGAAACCGCCGAAGTCCTTGGTTTCGGAGCACCCTCCCCTTTCGCTTCGGACAGGGTTACAGCGACTGCTGACACCATGCGTAAAGGCGGTGCCTCGGAAGCGGATATTCAGGAGTTCCTGGAAGGCCAGACACTATTTGGCGGATGAAACGAAGAAGCGGGTCTCAGTCGTCGAAGAGCTCTAGTTCTACTCATATCGCCAATGCTTCGGTCAGTGTCTTGCGCAATCAGATGAGTCGCAACGGCCTCAAACTTCTGGAAAGCCTCATGGCACCGTAAAAATTCATGCTCCAGGGCGACGCAAAAATCTTGATCGGTTGAATCTCCGGCGGTGAATATCATGACGTTCCCCAGGCTGCGGTTCTATATAGTCAGTATGCTCTCGAATGCTGATAGCACTCGCGATAGTGCCCCTACAATGTTGTCTAATGATAAGACTCATCGATGAAGTCGGTCTATATGACCGCTTGCAGGAGCTTCTTTCATCGTCTGCAAGCGTGGACATCGCGATGGCCTGGATACGATGCGGGCGCCCGCTGGATGCGATCCTTGGCTTTGCCAAGTCCCATCCGGGAAAACTCCGGGTTTTATGCGGGGTAAATGGATTCCTGACGGAGCCGGCAGCGCTGTTTCAGCTTCAGGAAGCAGCGGGTTTGAAGATAGCCTACGGAACATCAGGGAGAAAGCTTCACTCGAAGATGTTTCTCTTCCGGACCACCTCCGCAACGAACGTGTGGGTCGGGAGCGCCAACCTCACGGAGTCCGCGTTTTCGGTGAATCGCGAGCTCGTTTCCGAGGCGGTAGATGACGGATCGGCGGCGAAGATTTTCGAAGCCTACTGGAAAGAGTTTGTGTCGCCCGATGCTGCGTGGCTGCAAAAGTACGCTTCTCTGTGCGGGCAAGTACCCCCTGCGCCTTCGGCCGGGCTACCAAATCTCGGTGCACCGCAAGGCCGCCCTCCGGTATCCGAAGACTGGAAAACATACGTCGCACGGCTGCGTTCGAAAGATCGGGCCCGGCTGGACTGGATCGCAGGCCAGCTCCCGGAGGTCACGCAGATAGGCCTGAGCGATTGGCAGCAACTCAGCAAGATGGAAGCGGAAAAGCTCCTGGGCATCGCAAAGACCTATGGCGCTCTGGGACGGCTAAAGGGCGCGGGTATGGTGAAGAACATCTTTTACGAGCCCACTCGGAAGAATCTTGCGACGAGAGAGACCATTCAAAAGGCGCTCAACGTCATTCCGCCTAACCCCTCAGCTCCGGCCTTTGCGCCCATGATCGAACGTGCTTTCGACATCGTCACCGGCCTAGATAGGGTGAATGTCGCGACAGTGAGCCGGCTGCTGGCGGTACGGCATCCGGACCGCTTCGTTTCGGTGAACAAGGCGTCGATCGCCGGCCTATCGGCGCTGTCCGGAATCTCCCAGACCGAGCTTCATAGCTCGGCCGGGTACGTGGCCCTGATCCGGTGGGTGATGAAGGAGCCATGGTGGTCTACCCCTGATCCGAAGGACGAAACCTCAATCTACTGGCGTCAAAGGGCGGCTCTGCTGGACATTCTGGCCTATGCAGGTGACCCCTCCAAGGGGACGCAATCTGAGGGAGATTATGACATTGAAGATGAGTAGTCTGGTCGGAGTGAGATTCGGCTTCAAAGTGCTCTCAAGAGCATATTATCGGCTTAGTGTGCCCTCAAGAGCAAATTAGCTTGTTTTAGAGTCGATAATTAGATATGCTCTTGAGAGCACTTTAAATAACATAACGTGCTCTTGAGGGCATATGGGAGCACCAAACAACTTGATCAAGGCACCGCCGTTCCAGGTGGAAACGACACTGAAGAAGCTGGGTCGCAATCTGCGTCTGGCGCGTCTTCGCCGCAAGCAAACCATCGAGGAGGCGGCCGAGAAAATCGGCACCGGCGTCAGGGCCGTCAGGGATGCCGAAAGCGGCAAAGCGTCGACCGGCATTGCCGTCTATGCTGCCTTGCTCTGGCTTTACGACCTGCTCGGTCCCTTGGAAGATATTGCCGATCCGCAGACGGACAAGGAAGGCCTCGCCCTGGCGGCGGGCAACGAAAATCTGCGCGCGCGCAGGAGCAGGAGGCTCGACAATGACTTCTAAATCCGAATTGGAATGCTTCGTCTACATCACCCTGCCGGGGGAAGTAGAGCCCGTGACCGCAGGCAGGTTCGAGCTCCGCAGCAACCGTCTCGGCGATCCACTTGGGCGCTTCGTCTATGGGCGGTCTTATCTTCAGAATCCCCGCGCCGTGACGATCGATCCGGTCGAGCTCAAGCTCTCAGGAGACACCTACGAGACGGCGCAACTCAAGGGCGTATTTGGTGCGCTGCGCGATGCCGGGCCTGATTTCTGGGGCCGGCGCGTCATCGAAAAGTACTCCGGTAAACCGATGCTGGGCGAGATGGACTATTTGTTGCAATCGCCGGATGACAGGGCGGGCGCGCTGGGATTCGGACTGAACCCTGTACCGCCGGCGCCCAGGCGGAATTTTAATAAGACGCTCGATCTTGAGAAACTTCAGGCGCTCGCCGATGCGCTCGTGAAAGACGAGATTCCCAACGACCCCGCAGCTCAGCAGGTCCAGGACCTGTTGCTCATTGGAACCATGATGGGCGGCGCACGCCCAAAAGCAGTTGTTTCCGATGATGGTGGGCTTTGGATCGCCAAGTTCAACCGGGATGACGATCGATGGGACAATACGCGCGTCGAGCATGCGATGTTGCAACTGGCGCGCCAGTGCGGGATCAGCGCTGCGGAAAGCCGCATCGAGACAGTGGGAGGGAAAGATGTGCTCCTGATTAAGCGTTTCGACCGCGAGAAAGTGAAGGACGGCTATACGCGGGCGCGCATGATCAGTGGTCTCACAGTGCTGCGCGCGGATGAAGAAGTGCAGACTAGGACACGCTGGTCGTACATGCTCTTGGTCGAGGAACTGAGGAGAATCTCAGCCGAGCCCAAGAAAGACGCGCGCGAACTCTTCCGACGGATTTGCTTCAATGCCCTGATTTCCAATATCGACGATCATCCGCGCAACCACGCCCTGATTGCCAAAGAAAATGACTGGAGATTGTCACCTGCATACGATCTGACGCCTGCTCCAGTGATCAGTCAGGAGCGCCGGGATCTTGCGATGGATTGCGGAGACCTGGGCCGATTCGCGAACGCGAGGAATATCCTTTCGCAGCATGCGCGCTTTCTTCTCGATAAGGACGAAGCGGAAAAAATCGTAAGCGACATGCGCGCGGAAGTTTCGAACTGGTATGACACGGTTCGTGCCTGCGGAGTTTCGCAAACGGATGCCGAAACTATCCGCGGCGCCTTTGTCTATCCGGGATTCGACTTGTAACAATCCTGAAGATCGCCCGCATCCCATGTGAAAAGAGCTTACCTGCCCATGTGCCGCAACATGAATGTCTTAAAGGAGATTGATAAGGGCAACGCGTGCCAATCTCATCATGCACTGCTTTTAAGTCAGGCACCATGATGACGACGATGGTGATGATGGCGATGACGACGGTGATGGCGATGACGACGGTGATGACGGTGGCGATGATCGTCCGAAAACGCTGCGGTGCAATTCGGCGATGGCGGCCCCTTCTTTCGTCAGAGCATGGGACGAGCACGGATAGACGTTCTGGATCACCGGCTGGTGTTTCAAGGATCCTTTGCTGCTATTATAGATTCCTGTTTTACGGGCCTTCGTAGTCGCAGAGCTATATTCCGACGTTCCGCTCATCGAGGAGCGTCCTTGGAGCTGCCCATATGCCAGACGAGCTAGACGCCTCCCTCAGTGAGTCAATCACCGTTGCACAGCGCGATGCGCTTGTTGCGCGATTACGCACCGCATGGAATAACCTTCCGCCCGCGACCCAGGATCAACTAAAGCCCATACTGGACGAGGGACACGATCAGTTCGCCGACTTCGTCGCGACTGGCAAGCCGCCCTCCCACGACTTTCACACCGTTCTTCGCATCAAGAGCTATCTCACGAACGACTGGGATAACCATCTTTCCAAGATCGGTCAGCCGCTTAATAATGCTGTCGCCCAGCCGCTCGCCGAGCCCGTCGCCCCGGCTGCCATCGCGATCACGGTAGGGCCTGAAGGCGATATCATCGGCAGCGGCAAATACCAGACACTTGATCTCCGCTGGGAACTGGTCGTCGGCATCGTCCTCTTCGAAAGCATTCTCCACAAACATCCTTTTCCGCCCAATGCCCCCGCAATCCAGCAGATCAGCGATACGGCCACCTTCGCGCTCGTCGGCGACTACGGCACCGGAAACTTCGGCTCAGGGGACTCCGCCAGCACCAAGATCTCTAAGTTCGTTCCCACTCTCAATCCCGACTACGCCATCCATCTCGGCGACGTATACTACGCGGGAACAACCGCCGAGGAGATCGGTAAGCTTCTGGCCTACTGGCCCAAGGGATCGCTCGCTTCCTTCACCCTCAACTCCAATCACGAGATGTATCCCGGCGGTGGGCCTTACTTCAATACCGCGATCGGGAATCCCATCTTCAACAAGCTCCAGTCTCCATGGAGCTTTTTCGCTCTTGAGAACACTGACTGGATCATCGTTGGTCTCGACTCCGCTTACTATTCCTCCGCTTTCAAGCTCTACATGGAGGGAACGCTCGGGGCGGCCAACAACCAGACGCAATTTCTGGCGCAGGTTGCTTCACGCAACAAGAAGACAATCATCCTGACTCACCACAACCCGATTCCCGTCGGTGGCCTCGGCGCTGACCCTCAGTCAACTGACGAGGGCTTTCAACTCTATACCGACGTCATGAACGCCTTCACGGGGCACAACCCTCCCGTCTACTGGTACTACGGACATAAGCATGTCGGGGCGGCGTACAAGCCGCTTCCGAACGGCGTGCTCTGCCGCTGCCTCGGGCACGGCGCACTTCCCGCCGGCGTCGCCTCCGATCTGACCGGCTCCGCCTTCGTCGACTGGTTCGAGAAGTGCAATGCTGGCGATCCGGACGATTCGTTCCGCATCTTCAATGGCTTCGTCCACCTGGAGCTCAACGGGCCCAACCTATCCGAAATCTTTTACGACGAATTGGGCCGTGTCGCATGGCAGCCTGGCACGATAGACAACCGGTGCCCTTAGTTCCGAACCGATCTGTCCGTTGTTCGCTCTTAAGCATCGTAACACGCTGAAATTCCAGCGTGTTACGTGGCCGGCACAACCTCGAACTGAAATGAAACGGTTCTTGTTATGTTGTGCGAATGCTGATTGAAGACTCGGCAAATCTGAGTGGGCGTGATGGTAGGAGGCCCGACCCAGTCGCCATATGCCCACCCAAAGCTGTCAGTGTAATTTCGGACATTACCAGTAGTCTTCGTATTTGTGGGCACAGATCCACACACTTGATACTGAGCGTTACAGCCGCTTTCTCCGCAACCGGGAATGATCAGTTGGGCAGTCACCCAATCGGCTTTAGGCGCAGGTTCCGTCACATCCGATGTCGTAGCGCACCCGTGATGCTCAGCTAAATAAGATTGAACCCCATAGATTGTTGCAGGCGATTTAATTGAATTAAACTTGACGAGCATGCAAAGACCTGCACGAACCTTTTCCGGGTCGCCGAGCTTCACTATTTCAAGCACATCAGTGTTTTCCTCTCGAAAGCTTTCAAGAGCTATTGAATAGTTGTTGTTCCTATCAGCTAATTCCTTCTGATGCTCCGCGGCTTTATCTTCTAGGGCTTCGTTGAGAATAGCCATTGAATGCGCTCACAGCGACATTGCCAAGGCCTACTAAAAGCGCACCGATGATTGCAACAATGAATGGGTTCGTCCAACGGGAGCGCAACGCGTCGCGCTTCTTGAGTTCCAATTCATCCGCAAGACGAACTGCCTCTGACTGCTTCAGCTCGATTTCACTCGTTCGTATCGCCTTATCGAACTCGAACTTTTCCCGTTCTAGTTTCGAAGTGTCCGAATACTGATCCTGAGTCACACTGGATAGTTCGGGCGAGATCTCGCCCGTGCGAAGTTCAGTGAGTTTGGGTTCGCTACCCATGTCGCATCGGTCCTCTGGTATCGAATGCGGATCAATTAGCTGTTGTGCTGCAGCGATAGTGTCCCATAACACGATGATTCTCCGAAGAAATATGTGGCTGGAATTTGCGCACCTCCAGGCCACACAAACCGGTGTACTGAACGACTTCCGCGTATTTAGGCGCTCCCCGCGGGTTATGTAAGTCGTTGTAAAACCTATCAAGTGAAGATTCACACGGTGGAACTGGGAGGTTAGAATCCCCTTTCCTTTAAGCCAAGGTAGCCAAGTGCCGATCCAATTGAGCAACCAGGCATATCAACTCTAAACTGAACGGTACGGACAGCAAATTCGGCGCATTGCAGGCCCTCGCAACCATCAAGATCTGCGACCGATTTTGCGCCGCAGGTGGTAGCGTCATGCCCACAAACTATCTAGTTTCTACAAGTCGGAAATGGTCAGCGCGTAGGCGCTGTCTCAAGCACCTTCAACTTCTCTTTGGCATTGTCGTTCCCCGGGTTCAGCTCTAGCGACTTCTTATAGTCGTCGATCGCCAACTGCTTCTGCCCGGCCTTCATGTACGCCTCGCCCAGGCTGTCGTAGGCATTCCAAGAGCCCGGAAACACCTGCACGTTCAACTTGAACAGATCGGTCGCTTCAGGCAGGTGATTCTTCTCCATCAGGTCGTAAGCCCACTGAATCATGGCCGTCTCGTCCAGCTTGAAATCCGGCTGGTCCTTCAGCATTGCGGCATAGATCGCCGGAGCATGATCGAAGCCCTGCCGTCCCAGTTCCGCGCGAAATGACTCAAGCGATGCTGGTATGCCCTTTGCGGCTTGAAAATCTACTTTCAGCAAATGCGATGGCGCACCGTTCTCCGCTGGCGTCTTCTTCAAAAAAGCGAGTGCAGTCGCGTCATGCTTCAAGTATGCGTCCAGAAACTCGGCCGTATAACGCGAAACCCAGGCGTAGCCAATGATTCCATCTTCGCGGCTGTAATCTCCCTTCTGCACCTGGGCATATTCCTTCCATATATCTTCGTTTCGTTGAAACATCGAGCTGTGTTCCGTGTGTGTCAGAGCAAGATCGTGGACGGTGATAAGGTCGCCATGCGTCCACGCGTTAATAGCGTTGGGGCCCGTCTGCGAAGGGCCAGAATGATTTCGTTCGATATTTTCAAGCGAGATCTCACCTTGCGTAAAGAACAGCAGCGGAAGAGTCATGTCCTCAGGGTGCACCTCTCCCGACTCTTTGATGAGTCCAGGGAAGTAGCGCATCGAACCGTCGAGAGCCACGAGCGCATCAATCCGCGAATCTCGAGCAGCGGCAAAGAGATTTGAGAGACCTCCCCAGGAAAAGCCTGCTACTGCGACCTTTGACATATCGGTGTCAATTAGCGTCTGGGCGAATCCAATAAGAAAGGAGATGTCGCGAGCCTGCGTACGCGCGCCGGTTACGTCCATCGACATATCTCGTGTCGTGGCGCCCATATCGGGGCTCGCCACCACAACATAGCCGTGGCTCGCCAGGTACTCGCATAAGTCTGCGTTTTCCCAAGACATCGAGGAAAGACTGGGCGCATAGATCACCACTGGAAATCGTCCGGCCAGTAGCGGAGCATTGCGCACCGCCCACATCGAATCCTTCAACGTAGGCTTCATGCCGCCGATCCACTGCTTCCAATCCGCTGAAAGTTCAGGTCTCCCGAAGCTGGTCTCCGTAGCCAGCAGATCGCCATAATCCCCAACCGTCATCGGTTTGCCGCTGCTCTTCTCCGCCGGATACCAGATCAGCGTCTGCAGCGGCCGCGCGCGTTCTCCTTGATACGGCTTGCCCAATTCGTCGGTGGCAGAACGATAGCTGCGCGAGAAATCATATTGCTCCACCACCTTCAGTCCCACAGCATCCGGTCCTGGCTTCTCAATGAAGTGAAAACGCTGGTCGCCGGATACAGCCACCGCAGCGCTTTGAGCATGCGCGGCTATAACAAGGGAGATAAGAAGACAAGCGTCCACAAGAACCTTCGAAAGCATCGCACGCGTTTGTTCCTCTTGCAGTGAATACTTAAAATGCGGATTAGTTGTCACGATGATCTACAGGTTCTCCCTTTCAGCGCTGTCTGCCCTTCTACGATAGACGATCTGACACGGCATCCGCTCGAAGTCTTGATGCTCTCCGACTATAACCAGGCGTGATGGTCGCTGAGCGGCAAGCTCAAGCGCGTCTAAGGGCATATCGGTAGCGAATAGGGCCCATCTCGTCCCTAACTCCCGGTTGGTCGGCAAGTCTTACCTTGGTATTACTTCCTGCCCATTACTCGGACTTCAACTTTCTTAACAGACTCCCCATCTTTGCGGCACGGAGAAGTCGGCGTAGAGAGTGCGGGTCCCTATGGACCTTCCCCTTGACATTCGACATGAGACGAGGCATTCTCTTGTAGAGATTCGAGGGGAACATGCCGCCATCTACTGATCTACTCCAAGGAACGTTAGACTTGCTTGTCTTAAGGACTCTTGCCCTGGAGCCGATGCATGGGTGGGGTATAGCCCAGCGCATTCAGCAGGTTTCTGGTGATGCACTGCAGATTGGACAAGGATCGCTGTATCCGGCACTCCACAGGTTGGAGTACAAGGGCTGGGTTCTGGCAGAGTGGCGGGCATCAGAAAACAACCGCAGAGCCAAGTATTACTCTTTGACCCGAACAGGTCGAAGGCAGCTAGAAGTCGAACTGAAAGATTGGGAACGAGTCTCGACAGCAATCGCTCTGGTACTCAAGTAGGAGACTCTGATGCTCAAAGAATGGCTAACCCGTCTTCGGTTCCTGGTGATTTCCAAGTCTCACGATGAGATCAATGAAGAACTGCAGTTCCACCTTGAGCAGCAGACTCAGGCAAATATCGCCGCAGGCATGACGCCGCTTGAGGCCCGACGGCAGGCGGTCATAGCGTTCGGAGGGATGGAGCGGACACGACAGCAATCCCATGAGCAACGGCCCGGCTATCTCATCGAGACTCTGCTTCAAGATGCTCGTTACAGCATCCGCAGTTTCCAACGCAATCCCATCTTTACCCTTACCATTGTGGCAACTCTCATGCTCGGCATTGGAGCGACCACTGCGGTCTTCACTGTGGTCGACCGCATCCTGTTCCGCCCACTGCCTTACGCGAATGATGGCCGTATCGTTTCTCTAGGTCTTGTCCAACCGCTCGAAACCCAGGAATTCCTGCTTAGCGGGTTTTACTATGACTGGCGCAGTAGGCAGAAAGTCTTCGCGTCGATGACATCTGAAAGCGCGAGCACGGGAGAGTGTGACCTGACCGAAGGCGCACCTATGCAACTCGATTGTCCATCCGTCGAAGGAAATTTTTTGTCCACACTCGGCGTTTCGCCCATTCTGGGGCGCAGTTTCCTACCTGAAGAGGTCCAGCCCGGCGGTCCTAGAGTAGGTCTTATCTCATACGGCTTATGGAATAGTCGGTTCAACCTCGATCCAGGCATTTTAGACAGAACCATTAGAATTGATGGTGCACCCACCCGTGTCATCGGAGTACTTCCTAGAGACTTCGAGATGCCTCGACTACAGGCAGCCGATATTTTGTTTCCCCTCGCTGTCGATGAGGCGACTGATCGAGTAGCCAATGGCGGATTCGGCAGTCCACGCAGAGTCTTCGCCACGCTCAACCCCGGGTTTACTGTTCAGCAAGCTGATACCGCCTTGCAGCCGCTCTTCCAGCAGAGCAAGAACCAGATTCCTGTAGAGATCCGTTCTGACTTTCATCTCAAAGTACGTTCGCTGCGCGACCGCCAGATGCAGGACGTGCGTCTGACAGCATGGGTTCTGCTTGGTGCCGCATTTGCTGTGTTGCTCATCGCATGCGCCAACGTCGCGAGTCTGTTGATGGCACGGGGTGCCGCGCGTGAGCGTGAACTTGCGGTCCGCTCTGCCCTCGGGGCGAGTCGAGCCAGACTGGCGAGCCAGGCGCTTATCGGATCTCTTCTACTTTCACTGACTGGAGCAGTTGCGGGCTGCGGGCTTGCACAAGGACTACTTCATGTCTTCATTGCCATCGCCCCATCAAACATCCCATATCTGAGTATGGTTCACCTGGATCTTCGAATCGTTGGGTTTACTGTCATCCTTTCAATTCTGTGCGGCGTCTTCTTCGGCCTTGCGGTTGCTCTTCAGAAGCCGGAGGGCCGACTGCTGAGTGGACGCACCCGTACCTCCGTCTCTAGCGCCAGTGGGCGCCAGTCGCTCGTTGTCGCGCAAATCTCAGCAAGCATGGCCCTACTCGCGGTGGCCCTTCTCTTGGTGCGGAGCTACCGCAATCTCGAAGATCAAAACCTAGGCATTCGCGCCGACAACACCGTCACCGCCAGGATTACGCTGGGCGAGCACAGTTACGCCGCACCGCAAAGTCAACTCGACTTTTTTCAACGTCTGACTGATCGGCTTCGGTTTAGTCCGGGCATCAGTCTGGTCTCCATCAGCGACTCCGTCCCTCCAGCCGAGAATCATTTCAGTGGGCGTTTTCAGGAGATTGCTATTGAAGGAAGGCCGCTCTATCCTCCCGGTACTGGTGGTGTTGTTGCAAAGCGCAGGGTTTCACCCGAGTACTTCAGCGCACTCGATATTCCCATCGTGCAGGGTGAAGGCTTCCGCGATGAGGATATGACCTCGACTCGTCGACCCATCATCCTGAGCAAACGTCTAGCCTCGTTGCTATTTCCGAATCAGAGTCCTATTGGTCATCGCTTGCGCTTCGACCGACTCATGGCCTCAAACCCATGGAGCACCATCGTAGGGGTCTCGGCAGACGTCAAAAACAGCGGCCTCGCCAACGAAGATGTCCCGGAGTTCTATTTGTTACGAAGGAATGTTCCGGAAGACTGGAGAGCAGGTGGCGTCTGGGGCCGAACCTCCGTTGTAGTCGTTCGCAGTTCATTGCTTCCAGAACAGACTGCGCTCTTGGTTCGCTCTCAGGTCGCGGCTCTCGATCCGACCCTGCCAGTCGACATCGCCACCTTACGAGAACGAGTTAGCAAGCTCGCCGATCAACCAAAATTCCAATCCCTTCTCATGAGCTTCTTTGCCTCGACAGGCGTTGCCCTTGCGCTCATAGGACTTTACGGAGTTATTGCTTTTCTGGTGGCACAACGAACTCACGAGATCGGCGTTCGCTTGGCATTGGGAGCAGACAGAGCTGACATCCTCCGCCTGGTGATGGGAAGAAGTCTGAGGCTGATTATCGCGGGGACAGTTCTTGGCCTTATGCTCACCTTGCTGGCTACGCGTCTACTCGCAAATCTTTTGTTCGGCGTCCGTGCTCACGATCCAACCACGTTCGGCGTTGCCGCGGTGCTATTGGTACTGGTTGCGCTGATAGCGACTCTGCTGCCCGCTCGTACTGCGAGCAGGGTAGACCCAACGGTCGCTTTGCGGTGCGAATGAACTAGTGAACGACTGAAGCCAACTTGGGCTCGCTCATAGAGCGAGGAGAATTCATCGATGCTGCGATGTGCTTCCAAAGAAATGGTGAAGCGAAGGAATCGATGTGGCTAACAACTTGGAGCACCGCGTCTCCGAGCAACTCGGGACTCGAGTTGGCTCGTAGGAAGGGAAGTATAGATTGAGAAACTTCGGAACAAATTTAGGAACAATTGGAGCCGAACGCACTCCAAATAGCGCATCCGGCTCCACGTAAATCCAACAAAATACAGCCGCTCCAACTGCCTTGAGCCCACTGTTAACCGAAAGGTTCTGAAGCACAATCGGGATTGTTCCTCAATCAGTGCGTTGGCGATTTGTCACAAATCTAGAAACGTACCTGGCAAAGATCGGTATTTGTTTCAATTCATTGGGCTGAATCATTCTGACTCTTTCTGCTCGTGAATACTCGCGGTTCGAGGACGAAGCTTCACAGCGAGGCGCTTCTCTGAACTGCGACATCGGATAGACCATTGGGAAGAATGGTTTGCGCCGCGCTGATGATGTTGAGTGCCTCGCGCAGAAGCTTGATCTTGCCGCCCTCTGTCACGAGCCTTCCGAAAAACAACTGGTGATACTGCCTTTGAGTCGATGGGGCTGAGCAGTGAACCTCATATTCGCTAACCACTTGATCCGGTGATTCCATGAAGACCTGCACGTCCATGAAAGCTACATCGGGGAAAAGCGCGTTGATCTGTCTGAGGAAGCCCAGGATCTCCTCGTGACCCTTGAATTGCCCCGGCAGGCCAACTTCAACCAGGTATGGAATTTCAACGGTGGCGTCCACAGCAAAGAGAGAGATTGACTCTTCGGGATTTCGTATCAGATCCATGTATGCAAACAAGAGTTCTTTCGCGGTAGCCATTGGGTCCTTTCTAAGTACTTTTTGCCCGGTTTAATTGCATCCCGCGTTGTCGTTCGCGGGCTGTCTGACGATCCTTTGGATGTGAAATTCAAGGGTGCAACATCTGCACCCTTGGATCAGAGGGAAGACGCGCGTGACCGCAGCGTTTATGCCGCTTGAGCGCCGGCTGCCAGTTTGACCGGGGCTATCAAGGGCGCGATGTGTTCCTCTGCCTGTTGAGACCCACTGTCCACTTTCCAGGTAGAACCGGATTGAATGAACGTGACCTCCGTCACGCCGATGAACCCTAGAATCTCCTGCAGATAGGGCTTCAAGGTATCAAGTCCTACTGTAGGAGCGTCCGGTCCGTATTCGCCTGCGCTCGCTATGATGACAGTGGCCTTCTTGCCGCTGAGAAGACCTGTATAGCTGCCATCAGCATTCATGGTGAACGTCAATCCGCTGCGAACAACGTGATCCACGTAAGCCTTCAGCTTGGCTGGAATCCCGAAGTTGTACATTGGGGTCGCGATCAGATATTCATCTGCCTTCTGGAGTTCTGCGATCAACTCATCGCTCGGCACGAGAAGAGCTTTCTGCTGCTCGGTTCGAGCTGACGATCTGGTGAGATTGGCAGTGATCCACGCGAACTCCAGAAACGGGAGGTCGGTCGCGGCGATATCGCGCTCGATGATCGCGCAATCGGGATGAGCCTCTCTCCATTGTTCGACGAACAGAGAACTGAGCCTACGGGAGATAGACACGCTGCCGCGTGTGCTGACGTCGATTTTCAATAGTGTTGACATGGTAGTGGGCCTCAGTTCTCACCTTGTGAGCGGTTAGGAGTGGACTGTTGATCTGCTATACGACTGCAAGCGGGCTTGGAATCACCTTCGGCTAAGACAGAGCTGATAGCAGCTCGTCCGTGGTCAATTCCGCATGGGCAAACAACTTGGCACTCACCCGCGCGGCGGTCATGCCCTCAGGGTTGAAGGCAGCCGTTGCGTCTTTGATCAGGGTGACGTGATAGCCCAGTTCCATGCCGAAACGGGCTGTCGCTTCGACGCAGGAATTGGCTATGAAGCCAACCAAAACCAGCTTCTGCACTCCATGCTGTTTGAGCAGTTCGTCGAGATCGGTATTGGCGAAGCCGTTTTGCGCCCAATGCTCGTGAACCACAACGTCACCTGCCTTCGGCCCAAACTCAGGATGCCATTCTCCGCCCCATGTATCGACAGCGAAGGTCATTCCTTTCTTGGTGTCCACCTGCACTGGATTGACATTGAGCCAGTTGTCGAAATCATCCGGCCTGGAACGGTGATGAGGCACGATGAACACGCGAATCCCGGCAGCGCGAACCGCGGGAATCAGTTTTCGCATGTTCTGGTAGAAGCCGACAGAATCGGCTGTAGGTTTGGTGGCCGCATACAGCTTGCCGCCTTCGCTCATGAAGTCGTTATACGGATCGACGATCAAGAGCGCGGTGTTCCTTTTTTCATAGATTGCTGTTGTCATAAGGCTCCTTTGAAGGAATAGTTGGCGCCTTCAAGTGTGAAGGCGATGAGATGAGGCTGAGCAAAGAACCGCCCAGCCGTATGGATGGCTAGCTCTTGACAGCCCTGGCCTTGGCCTCGAGAGCTTTCTTCTCGATACTTAAGGCGAACAGTGGCGTCTCCTGTGCGTTGTGAGCAGTGGTTGCATTTCCTCTCGATGCCTTGGCCATTTCGAGCGGCACACCACGTTTGCCCAGAGCCTTGAGAAGTTCTGGAGTCGTGCTGCCGATGACATGGTTGGTTAACTCGCAGGTCTGTGCGTCGATGGCTCGTACACTCAGTTCCCACAGAACGTTCGTAGTCGTCCATCCGCTGGGAGTTAACAGGTCGGACTTCGAGAGCACACGGCAATGGTGCTTTTCTCCGATGTCTTCGACGTAGTGTTGCACCATGAGTTCTCCACCGATCGTCTCAACGTTGATCGACATTCTTCGGCCATCGTCGGTTCTGGTCGCCGCGGCAGCGATGTGGGCCGGAGAGCACCGTTGATATTCAGCGTCGGGAAGATTGAAGAGCCACGTCGGTATATCGACGAACTCAATAGGCGCATTGATGGTGGCAGTGCAGCTTGATTCGGTAAGGATTTCATCGGTCATAGGTCGCTTCTCCTGAAAGATTGGTGACACACTGCGTCACCGGCTGATGTCGGTTGGAGGTTAGAGCCAGCGCAGAAAACGCTGCCGGCTAGTGTGAAACTTTGTCGGCGCGGCTGGCCTTCAGGATCAAGGCACTCACTTCTTCAGGGTGCGCCACGACCACGGCATGGCAGGACGGGACTTCTATTGTTTCTGCGTTCAGCTTATGGGCCATACTCTTCGCCAATTCAACGGGAATCACTCGGTCCTTTGTAGTGACGAGAAACCAGGAAGGCTTTGTCTTCCAAGCTGCTTGACTGACCGGCGCTCCAAGAGCGTTTACGGACGTGGGGATTTGCGTTGCAAACAGAATCTGCTTCGCGGCTACCGGAAGTTCTTCCGCAAAGTCTTCGCTGATGCCTTTTTCAGTAAGCTTGAGAAATCCGGACGCGTCGGGTCTGAGTTCCGCGCCCACCGGGGACTGCGGAACACTCTTCAATAGCGTGACTGCGGATTCTCCGGCATCTGGCGCAAAGGCAGCAATGTAAACGAGTCCCCTGACCTTTGGATCGTTACCCGCTTCGGTGATGACAACTCCCCCATAGGAGTGACCGACCAAAAGCACGGGACCGTCCGCAAGAGCAATAGCTCGCTTCGTTGCGGCAACGTCGTCCGCAAGCGAGGTGAGCGGAATCTGAACCGAGACTACGTTCAGTCCCTTGCTCTCAAGAGCGGGAATAACCTTTGCCCAACTGGACCCGTCCACCCATGCGCCGTGCACAAGCAACACATTCGTGACGGGTGTCTTAGGCTCAACCTGAGCAACGGCATTTGTTGAGAGAGTTAAACTTGAGGCGCAACTGAGCGCCAGGAATGCTACGGCGTAAATCTTTCTTAGTACATTCATCGACATTCTCCTCGGGAAACTTTGCAGGCTAACCAAAACGCAGCCTGGCAGAAGTTGGCTACTGGTCTATCTCGTGTGCGACACGCTTACTGGAGCGGTCCGCTTTCGATGCTTCGGAGTTCTTGCGAACTCAGGGGATAACGACTTGCTGGCTTTGCCCCTCCTCTTGTCAGGTCGTCGGCTTTTCCGTTTTGTTGCGCTCTCTGTTGATCCAATCTCGAATGTAGGGAGAACAGTCGACTAGCTCGACACCCGCGTTTTCGCAGTTTGCGAGAAATCGGACCACTTCCACGCCGACCAAACTCACATCGCCCAGGTTCAAAACGGACCCCGGACTTGCGTTATCGAGCAGTGCCTGCAACTCTTCCAGGCATTCCTCTTTCATTCGTCCGGTCAGGCGGAGTGTCAGTTTGTTTCCGTCAGAGTGTGTTTCAATCTTTAGCGTCATCTGCTCCCTGTGTCGCGTTCGACGAATGTATGGATTGCAATAGGAGGGCCATTCAGTCCGGCTGAATTGAAAGCACTTAGAAGCGAATGCTGCGCCGCTTTATCGGCGTTCGCTGAAACTTCAGCTTCGTTCGGCTTGGGCTCAATGGGTTCACCGTTTGTTGGAACCTCAGCTCACGCGTAGGATGGAGAACACGCGTTGAGGTCTCGGTGAAATGTGCTGCGTCGAAGTGTTCCTGCCGGGAATCTAAAGATTCCTTGGAGAGTCTATGAGTTCGTTGGAGCCCGGCTGTGAAACAGATCCTTCGCTCCCCAACGACCGCGCTGGTGAATCCTATGCACTCCCAACAGAGCCAGTCCGAATAGATGAAGGCAATCGTCTCGCTCGGCCACAAGCCCACGACAATTTAGAGTGCGAACTCAGAGGCCTCAAGAGGGCTCAATCACTCTTGTTGACGGAAAAGCACGCGTTGGAAATGATCACCGACGGAGCCAGCGTTGCGGAGATTATGGAAAGCTTGTGTGCCCGTTTTGACGCTGAGTCCTCCGACTTCATCTCATCCATTTTGCTGATGGAACCGGATGGCAAGCGGCTTCGATTCGGAGCAGGTGCCCGAGTCCCCAAGGAGTGGGCGGAGTTCATCAACCCTGTCGCAATCGGTCCCTGCGTGGGCTCTTGCGGAACCGCCGCATTTCTCAAGAAGCGGGTGATCGCTTCGGATATAGCCACCGACCCGTTATGGGCTAACCTGCGGGATGTCGCTTTGCGTTGTGGTCTCCGTTCGGCATGGTCTCAGCCCATCCTCTCGAAAGATGATGAGGTTCTGGGTACCTTCTGTATCTACTCTTCTGAGCCGCGAACTCCCACGCCTGACGACATCCAGTTGATTGAAGGAGCCGTACACGTCGCACTGATTGCCATTGAGAGAGGTCGAACTCAAGCCGCATTGGTGAATGCTTTAGAAGAGATCAAGAAGTCGCAAGAACAACTCCGCCGGGACGAAGAGGAACTTCGCCTGATTACGGACGCCATCCCCCACATCATCGTCGTTATGCAACCAGAGGGCCGCATTATCTATGCGAATAGATGGGCGCTCGACTACAGCGGTCTGACCCTGGAGGACGTTCGAGCTGAGACGTTCCGCGCACGCGCGTTCCACCCTGAAGACATCGAGAGGGTCAAGACCGACCGGGCAGAAGGCCTTCGGAAAGGCATTCCGTTTGAGAATGAGCAACGTTTTCTCCGCAAAGACGGCAAGTACCGCTGGTTTTTGCATCGCTATAACCCGCTTCTTGACGAGCAGGGAAAGGTCATTCGCTGGTATACGACCGGGACAGATATAGACGATCGCAAACAAGCCGAAGACCGAGTGCGAAATGAGAATGTGGCGTTGCGGGAAGAGATCGAACGATCTTCGATGTTTGAAGAAATTGTGGGCTCCTCTGACGCATTGAGTACGGTGCTGGGACTGGTCTCGAAAGTTGCCCCCACGGATTCCACGGTCCTCATTCTGGGTGAAACCGGAACTGGCAAGGAACTGATTGCCCGCGCCATCCATAGAGCGTCCAAGCGTTCAAGCCGTGCTTTCATTCGCGTGAATTGTGCCGCTATGCCTCGTGATCTGATCGCATCGGAGCTGTTCGGTCACGAACGGGGTGCATTCACTGGAGCTTTGCAGCGGCGATTAGGGCGATTTGAGTTGGCGGATGGCGGAACGATCTTCCTGGACGAAGTCGGGGAACTTCCAGCCGAAACACAGGTTGCTTTGTTAAGGGTTCTACAAGAGCGGGAGTTCGAACGCATTGGAGGCAGCCAAACGATTGCGGTCGATGTCCGAGTTCTGGCGGCTACGAACCGGAATATGAGCACAGCAGTGGCGGAGGGCGTTTTCCGTCAGGATTTGTACTACAGACTCAACGTCTTTCCCATTCAAATACCGCCATTGCGCGACAGGCCGGACGACATTTCCTTGCTGGTCGAATACCTGATTGACCGATACGGAACAAAAGTGGGTAAGAAGTTCCGGAATATCAACAAGAAAACCCTCGAGTTGTTCCAGGCCTATGACTGGCCAGGGAATATTCGCGAACTGCAGAATGTAATCGAGCGGGCAGTCATCCTGTGCGACGGGGATACGTTCTGGGTAGAGGAAGCCTGGCTTTCGCGAGTAGCTCCGAAACCACTGTCGACATCTGTCCCGCTCGTTGCAAGTCTCGTGGAGCGAGAAAGAGAAATGCTCGAAGCTGCACTGCGGGAGGCCGAAGGAGTCATCGGAGGTCCCAGGGGTGCGGCCACCAAGCTCGGCATCCCGCGGCAGACCCTTGAGTCGAAAATAAGAAAGCTGGGAATCAACCGGCATAGCTTCAAGACTGCATAGCGTTTCTCGCGCTTATCGGCGCCTGACATCTCCAGGTTTCCTGCTAAGACACTGCTCTCTTCAAAGCCCGATTGTGCCTGCGTGCTCCATCGACACCTTCTCCCTTCAGGACTATCAGATCAGGTTCGCAAGGCGCCGACGCTCGACGCCGAAGTTTCAGCGAACGCTGAAAAGACGGCCCATTGCAAGTAGCTAAACACTCGTCGAATCAACGGATCTGATTGGTCGCGTGGTTGCACTGAATGACGGCAGAACTGCATTCACTCGTGCAACTCCGGAGCACTCCGGTATGGAGTGAGCGGACAAAAGAGAGGGAGAGAAATGAAACTTGCAAACAAAGTCGCCGTCGTGACCGGGGCATCGAAGGGTATCGGAGCTGCCATTGCTGTGAGACTCGCAGCGGAAGGCGCTTCGGTCATAGTGAACTATCACACCAGCAAGGATGGCGCAGATAAGGTGGTCTCGCAAATCGTCGCGGCGG
>Ga0302315_10000968_pt1 | contig 30501 bp, 29 predicted proteins | sample III_Palsa_N3_1_FD_200532 | JGI IMG/M metagenome (GOLD analysis project Ga0302315, IMG submission 200532) | Peat permafrost microbial communities from Stordalen Mire near Abisko, Sweden - III_Palsa_N3_1 | ecosystem: Environmental > Terrestrial > Soil > Palsa > Peat permafrost | place: Sweden...
TTTATTTACGGGGAATTGAGCAATTATGCATTCAATGACAGTACCCGGATGCGATGGGACCCTGATAAAAAAACCTATCGCTGCTCCTTATTATTGAAACAGGGGTATTATGATTATTTCTATGTTTTAAGGGATAAGGACGGGAACGTGGACGCCAGCCAAACGGAAGGCAATTTCTTTGAAACAGAGAACAGTTATCTGATCCTCGTATACTATAGGCCCCTGGGCGGTCGCTTCGATGAGCTGGTAGGGCTGGGCCGGGTAAATTCCTTACAAACCAATAATCCGCAAGGCGTGCAGTGAGTTTTCTTATTTTCCCTTATCTTTGCATCGGCAAGTCTTATACGACCAGCTCCTGTTGAATCCCCCCAGGGCCGGAAGGCAGCAAGGGTAGGCGGTTGTAGCGGTGCGATATAAGTAACTTGCCATTTTTTTTTATACTTATCTGCTGATAATCATATATTCCCAAACACCAATCAAAACAAAAAATTATACAGCTATGAAATTTTTTATCGATACAGCTAACCTGGATCAAATCAAAGAAGCACATGAATTAGGTATTCTGGATGGGGTTACGACAAATCCTTCTTTGATGGCCAAGGAAGGGGTAAAAGGAACGGAAGCCGTGTATAAGCACTACGCTACCATCTGTGACATTGTCGTTGACGGTGACGTGAGCGCGGAAGTGGTCTCCACTACCTTCAAAGAAATTATTGAAGAGGGAAAGAAGCTGGCTGCAATACACCCGAACATTATTGTAAAAGTGCCAATGATCAAAGAAGGCGTAAAAGCCATCCGTTGGTTCACGGATAATAATATAGCCACCAATTGCACACTGGTATTCTCCGCAGGACAGGCTATACTGGCTGCCAAAGCAGGCGCCAAATACGTTTCTCCTTTTATTGGCCGTATCGACGACAGCAACTGGGACGGAATACTGCTGATTGAGCAGATTGCCCACATTTACCAATTGCAAGGGTTTAAGACGCAGATCCTGGCCGCCTCCATCCGCCGGTCCCTGGACATCGTCAAGTGCGCAGAATCCGGTGCGGACGTGGTGACTTCGCCGCTCGAACCCATACTGGGCCTGCTGAAACACCCCCTGACGGACCTTGGTTTGGCAAAATTCCTGGAAGATGCGAAAAAGTTTAGCTAAGCACCCTATATTTGCATCCATGATTATTACAACACATATCCATCACCATCATCATTTTTGCCCCGGGCAGGTGAGCCGGTGATGTTTTGTGTATAACAGATAAAACAACACTTTGAGGTTCGCCGCCAGGCGAACCTCTTTTTTTTTAACCATCGCAATCGCTTTATGTCTCAGGAAATCAAACTTAAACTAGCCATTCAGAAATCAGGAAGGTTACACGACGACTCCATGAAATTGCTCAAGGAGTGCGGAATAGACGTCACCAACGGCGTCAATAAGCTCAAGACGGAGGCAAGTAATTTCCCCCTGGAATTGTTTTTTCTGAGGGACGATGATATTCCGCAATACGTGGAAGATGCCGTGGCGGATCTCGGTATCGTAGGCGAGAATGTCGTTTATGAAAAAAATAAAAAGATCACTGTCGTGGAGAAGCTGGGATTCGGCAAGTGCCGCCTCTCCGTAGCCATTCGAAAGGGAGACGATTATACGGGCCACCATTTCCTGGAAGGGAAAAGGATCGCTACTACCTATCCCGTGCTGCTGGGCCGGTTCTTAAAGGAAGAAGGCGTCCATGCAGATATCCATGAGATCAGTGGCTCAGTGGAGATTGCGCCGGGCATCGGACTAGCCGAAGCCATCTGCGACCTGGTAAGCAGTGGAAGCACCCTGTTTATGAACGGGCTGAAAGAAGCCCATCCCATTTTGCAATCGCAGGCGGTCCTGGTGAGGAACAATGAATTAAATCCGGTTCAAATGCAGTTATTGCACAAGCTGCTATTTCGGATCCAGGCGGTAAAAAAGGCAAAGAACAATAAATACATCCTCCTGAATGCCCCGAACGAACGCCTGAAGGAAATCATCGGTCTTTTACCGGGCATGAAAAGCCCGACCGTATTGCCCCTGGCGGAAGAAGGCTGGAGCTCTGTACACAGTGTGCTGAATGAAAATGATTTCTGGGATATCATTGAGAAACTGAAAGCGGCAGGAGCCCAGGGGATTCTTGTCGTACCCATCGAAAAAATGATTGTCTGATGCAGATATATTATCATCCGTCCGTTGAAGAATGGGAGCAGATCATTACCCGGCCAGTGCAGGAAGCGGTTTCTTTAAGGGCCAAGATCAGTGCGGTATTGGAAGAGGTGCGCCATAGAGGGGATGTGGCCGTGCGCAAGTATACCGAACAGTTCGACGGAGCAAAGCTGCTCCACCTCCGGCTATCGGAAGCCGAAATCAAAGAAGGGGCGGACAAGGTCCCCGCGCCGCTGGCCGCCGCCATTTTGCAGGCCAGGTCCAATATTGAGTGTTTCCATGCCGGGCAAAAGGAAGACCCGAAAGTGGTAGAGACCATGCCCGGCATCCGGTGCTGGCGTAAAAGCGTAGGTATTGAAAAGGTGGGACTTTATATTCCGGGAGGTACGGCACCCCTGTTTTCCACCCTGCTGATGTTGGGGATACCCGCGAAACTGGCTGGGTGCAAGCAGATCGTATTGTGTTCTCCGCCTAATCAGCATGGAGAGCTGCACCCGGCTATCCTCTATGCCGCCCGGGAGATAGGGGTCACCGAAGTATACAGGATCGGAGGAGTGCAGGCGATCGGAGCGATGGCCTATGGAACGGAAAGCGTTCCCCGTGTGTATAAGATCTTTGGGCCCGGTAATCAATTTGTAACGGGCGCCAAGCAAATGGTGCAGATGGAAGGCGTAGCCATAGACATGCCGGCCGGCCCCAGCGAAGTTTGTGTATGGGCGGACGAGACGGCGAGCCCGGCATTCGTAGCCGCAGACCTGCTGAGCCAGGCCGAACACGGGGCTGACTCCCAGGTACTGATGGTGACTACCCATGCCCCCTTGGCCGGGGCGGTCATGGAGGAGGTGCAACGGCAGGTCCAGGAACTGCCCCGCAGGGACCTGGCGGAAAGGGCCCTGGGACACAGCCAGATCGTGGTGGTTCGGGATAGGGTGGAAGCGTTGGCCCTGGTCAACGCCTATGCTGCGGAGCACCTTATTATCGCCTGTGCCAACGCGGGTGAGCTGGCCGAAGGAGTGATCAATGCGGGCTCCGTTTTTTTAGGGAATTATTCCCCGGAAAGCGCTGGCGACTATGCCAGCGGGACCAACCATACCTTGCCCACCAACGGCTTTGCCCGGGCATACAGTGGAGTCAGCCTGGATAGTTTCGTACGCAAGATCACCTTCCAGGACCTGAGCAGGGAGGGCCTCGAAAGGCTGGCCCCGACAGTAGTGGAAATGGCGAAGGCAGAAGGATTGGATGCTCATGCCAGGGCTGTACAGATTCGTTTAACAAAAATTTAAATTCTCAACCGTTATGGATTTTGACATAGACCTGTTGCTAAGGGACAATATCAAAAAACTGGTGCCGTATTCTTCTGCCAGGGATGAATTCAAAGGAGAGGGCCGGGTCTTCCTGGATGCCAATGAAAATGCATTCGGCTCGCCCTTGTCCGTGTCCTACAACCGTTACCCCGATCCTTTGCAGTGGAAATTAAAAGAGCGCATCGCGGAGATAAAAGGAGTGCCTGTTCCCCATATATTCCTCGGCAATGGCAGTGATGAAGTCATCGATATTTTGTACCGGGCCTTTTGCAACCCGGGTGTGGATAATGTGATCATTTGCCCTCCTACCTATGGGATGTATGAAGTCAGCGCACATATTAATGACGTATCCTTAAAAAAAGTGCCCCTCACTTCCTCCTTCCAATTGGACATGCCCGCCCTGGAAGACGCCGTGGACGAGCATACCAAGCTTATTTTTATTTGTTCCCCTAATAATCCCACGGGTAATGCGATCAACAGGACCGACATAGAGGTATTGTTGAATAATTTCAGGGGGATTGTAGCGATCGACGAAGCCTATATCAACTATTCAAGACACAAGAGCTTCATCCAGGAATTGACGGAATATCCGAACCTGGTGGTGATGCAAACCTTGTCAAAGGCCTGGGGCCTGGCGGCTCTTCGGGTTGGAATGGCTTTCAGTTCAACGGTCATCATAGACGTGATGAACAAAATAAAGCCTCCCTATAATATCAATGAGGCCTCCCAGCAATTGGCCTTGCAGGCATTGGCCGGTGTGGAGCAAGTAAATGCCTGGATCAGGGAAACCGTACAGGAAAGAGAAAGGATGACCCTCGAACTGGGTGCATTGTCTTTAGTGACATGGGTGTATCCCAGCGATGCTAATTTCCTGTTGGTCAGGACGACCGATCCAAGGGGTATTTATGAGTACCTGGTGGAAAAAGGTATTATCGTGCGGGACAGGAGCAAGGTGGAATTGTGCGAAGGGTGCCTTCGTATGACCATCGGCACCCCGGAAGAGAACCGTCAGCTCGTTCAGGCCATCGCTGACTATGGAGATGATCATCGGTGAAAATGCACCGCGCTCATTACAATGTTAGCGGCCGGAAAAAGTCTTTTGGTGTGTAAAACCTTATTTTTACAGTATGCTTAGAATGATATGTCTAATCGCCGCGTGCGCTTCGCTCGCATTCGTTTTGCCGGTTCAACAAAAGGGCCCTGCCACCGGAGTTGCCGCCTCTATTGCAAGAGGCAAAGCTTTGTATCAACAGCAATGCATCGCCTGCCACCAGGTGGATGGAAGCGGGGTCATGAATATGAATCCCCCTTTGGTAAAAACCACCTACGTTTTGGGGAATAAGACGGCCCTGATCAAGATCGTCCTGGAAGGAATGAAGACGCCCCTGACCATTGACGATAATGAGTACCACAATGTAATGCCCCCTCATACGACATTGACAGATCAGAATATAGCCGATGTATTGACTTTCGTTCGCCATAGTTTTGGAAACAAGGCTGTCGCCGTGACCGCTGCCGAAGTCAAGGCCGTCCGGGTAAAGGATGGTGTAGCTGCCGCCCAATAGGGGCCACTAAATTTCTTTTGTATGAAAAGAGTCTTATTCATAGACAGGGACGGAACGCTTATCAAAGAGGATCCGCCTACTTACCAGATTGACAGCTTTGAGAAGCTGGATTTTTATCCCCATGTTTTCGAATGGATGGGCCGGATTGCCCGTGAGTTTGATTACGAACTGGTCATGGTCACCAATCAGGACGGGCTTGGAACGGCCTCTTTTCCGGAAGCCCATTTCCAGCCGGTACAGGACTTTGTCATGAAGGCGCTCGCCGGGGAAGATATACGGTTTCAGGCCGTCCACATTGACAAGACATTTGCCAAGGACAATGCCCCCACAAGGAAACCGAATACGGGAATGCTGACAGGCTATATCAATAATCCGGACTATGACCTGGTGCATTCATTTGTGATAGGGGACCGCATAACGGATGTCCAACTGGCAAAAAATCTGGGCTGCAAAGCCGTATGGTTAAACAACGATCCCTCCCTGGGTGCTGAAGAAACCAGCGTGAGTCAGGGAAGATCCGCCCTGTCCGATACTATTGCCCTGGAGACACCGGATTGGAGGGAGATCTATGCCTTCTTTAAATTGGGGCTCAGGACCGTCAGCCATGAACGGAATACGCAGGAGACAAAGATTTCAATAACGGTGAATATGGACGGCAGCGGGAAGTCCGATATTCATACCGGCATTGGGTTTTTCGACCATATGCTGGACCAGATCGCCCGTCACGGCAAGCTGGATCTCCGGGTACGGGTGGAGGGGGACTTGCATATTGATGAGCATCATACCGTTGAAGATACGGGGATCGCCCTGGGAGAGGCTTTTGCCTTGGCATTAGCGGATAAAAGGGGAATGGAACGGTACGGCTTTGCCCTTCCTATGGATGAGGCGGACGCCCGCGTGCTTATTGATTTCGGGGGAAGGAACTGGATCGTGTGGGACGCCGAATTCAAACGGGAGAAAATAGGGGAAATGCCTACAGAGATGTTCTTTCATTTCTTTAAATCATTTTCCGATGCGGCCCGTTGCAACTTGAACGTAGTATGCAGGGGAGAGAATGAGCACCATAAGATAGAGGCGATTTTCAAGGCCTTTGCCAAGGCAATCCGCATGGCAGTCAGGCGAGACCCGTTAAGCAACCATCTGCCTTCTACCAAGGGCGTGCTGTAATCCGGCCGTAGGTCGCGGATTATGCGTCCGCCTCAAATTTTTTTTGTTAAAAATGATTTTTACCCGCATATTTGCAAGTAGAATGAAACAGCAAATTCAAAATATGGCTTGGTGGTGGCACGGATCAGTAACTCTGATAGCGGTGTGACATGCCATGCATATTCTGCATACATTTTTCAAAGAGCCCGCTGTAACAGCGGGTTTTTTATTGCCCATTACCGACAAAAAACCATGAGTAAGATCAGTATCACCACGAAGTACAAAAAAATGCTGTCTGACGTCTATACGCCGGTCAGTATTTACCTCCGCCTCCGGGACCGTTTCCGGGATACGGTATTGCTGGAAAGCACGGATTTTCATGCAGGAGAGAACAGCTATTCTTTTATAGGGATCAATGCCATTGCCGGCATCGAGATCCGGGACCTTCAGCACATCGAATATAAATTACCGAATCAGGAGGCGACGCATCAGCCCCTCGGTAAGAAAGATCTGGTGCCGGGTCTGCTATGGGATTTTATGCAGCGCTTTGAAGTCAATAGCCCCCCTGAGAAGCCGGTCTCTTTTGCACAGGGGCTTTTTGGATATACCTCCTTCGATGCTGTCCAGTTCTTTGAACCGCTGCAGTTTAAAACAACCGGGGAGCCCGATGAAATTCCGCTGATGCGGTACCGGCTGTACCAGTATGTCATCGTCATCAATCACTATAAGGACGAGTTATACTTGTGTGAGAATACGATTAAAGGCGTAGAAAGTGATTTATCCGCGGTAGAATCCCTGATCCGGTCTAAAGATGTGCCCGTATATCCCTTCAGGGTAAAGGACGAAGAATCTTCCAATATGAGTGACGAAGAGCATCGGGAAATGGTTCGAAAGGGTATTCAGCGTTGCTACAGGGGGGACGTGTTCCAGGTGGTCCTCAGCCGTCGGTTCAAACGGCCTTTCATCGGGGATGAGTTCAATGTTTATCGGGCGCTCCGCAGCATTAACCCTTCCCCTTATCTTTTCTTCTTTGACTATGGAGACTACCGGCTCCTGGGCTCTAGTCCTGAAAGCCAGCTGATCGTGCAACAACGAAAAGCAGTGATCCATCCCATTGCGGGAACGGTGAAGCGCACCGGGGATGACCCCATCGATAAAGCGGCGGCGGACAAGCTCCTGCACGATCCCAAAGAAAACGCAGAACACGTCATGCTGGTAGACCTTGCCAGGAATGACCTGAGCCGTACCTGCGAGAATGTAACAGTCGCTCAATACAGGACGGTTCAGTATTATTCGCATGTGATACACCTGGTGAGTGAAGTCACCGGGACTTCCCCCGAAGGGGCCAATCCTTTTCAATTGCTCGCCACGACTTTCCCGGCGGGTACCCTGAGCGGTGCGCCCAAGTTCAAGGCGATGGAGATCATCAACGACTATGAGCCGACATCCAGGGGATACTATGGGGGGGCCATCGGACTTGTAGGATTTGACGGGAGTTGCAATCATGCCATTATGATCCGGACCTTCCTGAGCAGGGACAACCACCTGTATTACCAGGCCGGGGGCGGTATAGTCGCTGCATCCGACCCGGAGGGCGAATTGCAGGAAGTAAAAAATAAATTAAACGCATTGAAGAAAGCCATCGAACTGGCCGAACAGATATAAAACGGATACTATGGCGCGCATACTGGTTTTCGATAATTACGATTCCTTTACCTACAACCTGGTGCATCTCGTAGAAAAGATACTGCACCAGAAAGTGGAAGTGTTCCGAAATGATCAGATCCCATTGGAAGACGTAAAGGGTTTTGACAAAATCATTCTTTCCCCCGGTCCGGGTATTCCTTCCGAAGCGGGGTTACTGCTACCCCTGATCAGGGAATATGCATCCACAAAATCCATTTTGGGTGTATGCCTTGGCCACCAGGCGATCGCAGAGGCCTTTGGAGGAACGCTGATAAACCTGAAGGAAGTCTATCACGGGGTAGCGACAACGGTACGGGTGACGGTTCCTTCGGCAGATTTGTTCCAGGGCTTGCCCGAAGAACTGGAAGTAGGGCGCTACCACAGTTGGGTGGTGGCCGGGCCGGGCTTTCCGGATGAACTGGAAATCACCGCCAGGGATGAGAAAGACATGATCATGGCGCTGCAACATAAGAAGTACGACGTACGCGGGGTGCAGTTCCATCCGGAAAGCATCCTGACTCCCCGGGGGGAAGCCATCCTTAAAAATTGGTTAAAAGCATAACCCAAACCCAATGAAGAAAATATTGCAATTTCTTTTCGAGCATAAAACGCTTTCCCGGGAGCAGGCCAAAGACATCCTTGTCCAGATTTCCAGGGGAGCCTTCAGCGACAGCGAAGTGACGTCGTTTATTACCGTGTATCTCATGCGCAGCATTACCATCGACGAGTTACAGGGATTCCGGGATGCCCTGCTGGAATTATGCGTTCGCGTGGACATGGAAGGGCTGGAAGTCATTGATATTGTGGGTACGGGGGGAGACGGAAAAAATACCTTTAATATTTCCACGCTGTCCTGTTTCATCGTGGCGGGCGCGGGGCAGAAGGTAGCCAAGCATGGTAACTACGGCGCTTCTACCATTAGCGGATCGTCTAACGTCATGGAACAACTTGGGTACACCTTCAAAGCGGACCAGGGAGCATTGAGAAAGGAAGCGGAATCCAGCAATATCTGTTTCCTGCACGCACCGATGTTTCACCCGGCCCTGAAAGCCGTGGGTGCAATCCGGAGATCTTTAGGGATAAGGACCTTCTTCAACATGCTGGGCCCCCTCGTGAACCCGGCCTTTCCAGCCTATCAGTTGATCGGTGTCTATAGCCTGGAAATGGCCAGGATCTACAATTATCTTCTCCAACAGGGGACCCAGTCCTTTACGATCATCCACAGCCTGGATGGCTATGACGAAGTGTCGCTGACGGGAGACACCAAGGTGATCGATAATCAGGGAGAAAAGGTATTGTCCGCTGAACAGTTGGGAAAAAGATCTGTATTACCTTCCGACCTTTACGGAGGGAATACGGTAGAAGAATCCGCGAAATTGTTTTTGAAGATATTAAAAGCGGAAGGTTCCTGGGCCCAGCACGCTGTCGTCGTAGCCAACGCAGCCATGGCCCTGCAGTGCACGGGCAAATATCCGGACTACGAGCATTGCTACGATGCCGCCCTGCAGAGCCTGGAAAGCGGAAAGGCGTATGCGGCCCTCCAAAAATTATTGTCTTTGCAATAGGATAGATATGACGATTCTGGATACCATCATCGCACAAAAAGAACTGGAAGTGACCAGGGCCAGGTCCTCTTCTCCCATTGCCCTGCTGGAGCAATCTCCTTTATTCGGGCGTAAGACCTTATCCCTGAAACAGTCCCTGGCGGATCCTGCCAAAACGGGGATCATTGCCGAATTCAAGCGGAAGTCGCCTTCCAAGGGGGTGTTCCTGGAAGGGGCGGACGTGGAATATATCACCGGCGCCTACACGCGCTTTGGCGCGTCCGGCCTGTCCGTCCTTACGGACAGCGCTTTTTTCGGGGGCTGTAAAGAAGACCTTCTCGTGGCCAGAACGAATGAGATCCCCATTTTGAGGAAGGATTTTATGATCGATGAATACCAGGTGGTGGAGGCAAGGGCTATGGGCGCAGACGTTATTTTGCTGATCGCGGCCTGCCTCTCGCGGGAGCGTGTCCGGACCCTGGCCCGTTTTGCCCATTCCCTGGAATTGGAAGTACTTTTGGAATTACATACGGAAGGGGAGCTCGAACACCTATGCCCCGAAATAGACCTGGTGGGAATCAATAACAGGGACCTGAAGACCTTTTCGGTGGATATTGAGCGGTCAAAGGCACTGGCCCGCAGGTTACCGGAAGGCCTTCCAAAGGTATCGGAAAGTGGGATCTCGGATCCTGCTACCATTCGGGATATGCGGGTGCACGGGTTCACGGGGTTCCTGATCGGAGAGACCTTTATGAAACAAGCAGATCCTGGAGAAGCCTTCAGGCATTTTGTTGAGCAGTTGTAAAATCCGGCCACGCCTGGCTGGCCAATTTTAAAAATGACCACATGCGTATCAAAGTTTGCAGCCTGACACAACTGGACCAGATACAAGCCCTGGACGACCTGGGGGTGGAGTTCGTTGGATTTATGTTTTATCCGAAATCTCCGCGCTATATCGGGAACCTGTTGCGCCCTGAAGACGTCCGGAAAGCCAAGTGGCGGACCAATAAGGTGGGGGTATTCGTGAATGCCACCTATGAAGAAGTCATGAGGGCGGTGGATGCTTACGGGTTGCACATGGTGCAGTTACATGGGGATGAGACCCCGAAGTTTTGCGAACGCATCAGTGACCAGTTGGAAACGATCAAGGCCTTCCGCGTGGGCAATGATGAGAACATCGAATGGAAGGTGCGGAATTATAACGGGAGTTGCGATCTCTTCCTGTTTGACACGGCCGGGATTCTGCAATACGGGGGGACGGGCAAAAAATTCGACTGGCAGGTATTGAACGATATACAGATCAACAAACCCTTCATCCTCAGCGGGGGTATAGGGCCGGAAGACCCGGAAAATCTTCAGCGTTTCCAACAGGGGGACAAAGGGAATAAATTGTTTGCCGTGGACGTGAACAGTAAGTTTGAGATCCGCCCCGGCGTCAAAGACCTGGATTTATTATCGTCCTTTGTAAAGGCGGTTCATGCATTGTAAACAGTGTTTAACTTTATTTATATGTCTTCCTATCAAGTAGATAAAAACGGTTATTACGGGAAATTCGGGGGAGCCTTTATTCCTGAGATGTTGTATCCGAATGTGGAGGAGTTGCAGCGCAGGTACCTGGAGATCATAGAAGAGAAAGGTTTCAGAGAAGAATTCGGGCAATTGCTCAAAGACTACGTAGGCCGCCCTACGCCCCTGTATTATGCCAAACGATTGAGCGACCTGTTCCATACCCGGATCTTCCTGAAGCGGGAAGACCTCTGCCATACGGGCGCCCATAAAGTGAATAATACCATTGGACAGATATTGCTGGCCAGGCGCCTGGGGAAACACCGCATCATTGCAGAGACGGGGGCGGGACAGCACGGCGTTGCCACGGCCACGGTATGCGCGTTGATGGGGATGGAATGCATTGTATACATGGGGATCAGGGATATTGAAAGGCAGGCTCCCAACGTCGCCCGCATGCGTATGCTGGGCGCCCGGGTGGAACCAGCCTACAGTGGCAGCCAGACATTAAAGGATGCCACCAATGAAGCCATCCGGGATTGGATCAACCATCCGGTGGATACGCATTATATCATTGGCAGCGTGGTGGGCCCGCATCCCTACCCGGATATGGTGGCCCGTTTCCAGAGTGTCATCAGTGAAGAGATCAGGTGGCAGTTAAAAGAAGCCACCGGCAGCGAATTGCCCACCAAAGTAATGGCTTGCGTAGGAGGAGGCAGTAATGCGGCCGGTACTTTCTACCATTTCCTGGACGACCCTTCGGTGGAATTGATTGCCGTGGAAGCGGCCGGGGAAGGCGTGCACAGCGGTCATTCCGCAGCGACCACCCAACTGGGCAAGGACGGTATCCTGCACGGTTCCAGGAGTCTGGTTATGCAAACCGACGACGGCCAGGTGCTGGAAGCGCATAGTATTTCGGCTGGCCTGGACTACCCCGGCATCGGACCCCTGCATGCCTACCTGTATGACTCAGGCCGGGGCCGTTACTTGAGCGCTACGGATGCAGAAGCCCTGGACGCGGCTTTTGAGCTGGCCAGGCTGGAAGGGATTATCCCGGCACTCGAATCAGCTCATGCTTTTGCCGGATTGAAACAGTTAAAGCTGGATGAAAAGGATACGGTGGTCATTTGTCTTTCCGGTCGGGGGGACAAGGACATGCAGGCTTATATGAACTATATGGACACCCATAACCAATAATGACAATGGCGACAACACCCAATAGAATTGATGCGCTTTTCGCGGCGAAACGGTCGGCCGTATTGAATGTATATTGTACGGCAGGATTTCCGGAAGCGGACAGTACCCTTCCCGTGATGCAAGCGTTGCAGGACAGCGGCGTGGACATGATCGAACTGGGGATGCCTTACAGTGACCCCCTGGCAGACGGCCCGGTGATCCAGGACAGCAGCATGGTCGCCATTGAAAAGGGCATGACCATCCGGACTCTCCTGGGGCAGTTGCAGGGCTTCCGGGAAAGGATCAGTGTACCGGTGATCCTGATGGGATATCTCAATCCCATTATGCAATACGGATTTGAACAATTTTGCGCGGATGCAGCCGCTGCAGGTATCGACGGGTTGATCCTGCCCGATGTGCCCATGTATGAATTTGAGACCCTCTACGGGCCTGTCATCCGGAAATACGGACTGCATTTTATCTTTCTCGTCACTCCGGAAACGGTGGACGCGCGGGTCAGGCAGCTGGATGGACTCAGTACCGGGTTCCTGTACGCGGTTTCTTCCTCTTCCACCACGGGATCGAACAAGGACATGGGCGACAGCCAGGCGTATTTTAAGCGCTTGCAGGACCTGCAATTATCAAATCCGATTTTGGTGGGCTTCGGCATCAAAGACAAGGCCACTTTTGACGCGGCCTGCGAACATACCAGCGGCGCGATTATCGGAACGGCCTATATCAAAGTATTGCAGTCTGTGGCCGCCAATGCTGCTCCCGCCGTCACGGACGCCGCCGGCATTGCCGCTGCCACGCAGGCTTTTATTCAATCAGTACGGCCATGACAACGATCGTTTAAATAGGGGAACCATGACAGTAATCATTCAATATAATGCGGGCAATATCCAATCGGTCCGTTACGCCCTCCAGAGGATTGGAGCAGAGGCCACGGTAACAGATGACCCTGCCCTGATCCGGTCGGCGGACAAGGTCATTTTCCCAGGTGTCGGAGAAGCCAGTACGGCCATGGCATATTTAAGGGAACGGGGGCTGGATAGCGTTATCAGGGAACTGACCCAGCCCGTGCTGGGGATCTGCCTGGGCATGCAGTTGATGTGTTCCTATTCCGAAGAAAACGATACGGACTGCCTGGGGATTTTCGAGGAACGTGTCCGGTTGTTCAGGCCCAAGCCTCAATCGGCCCCGCCGGCAGGCGCCCGCGGAGCGGCTTCGGCGCCGACCCTGAAAGTGCCCCAGATCGGATGGAATACCTTGCAACAAATGGAGTCCGTATTATTCGCTGGCCTTCCCAGTCAGCCGTATGTATATTTTGTACACAGCTACTATGCGAGCCTGGGAGCCCATACCATTGCATTGACCGATTACGTGCAGCCGTATAGCGCCGCCCTGCATAGAGATAATTTCTACGGGGTACAGTTCCATCCGGAGAAATCTGCAGGGGTGGGAGAGACCATCTTGAAAAACTTCATAGCGATAAAATAAAAAAGAAGAATGGAAATCATTCCGGCCATAGATATTATTGACGGTAAGTGCGTGAGGCTGACCCAGGGGGACTACGCACAGAAGAAGATTTATAACGAAGATCCCCTGGAAGTAGCCAAGGAATTTGAGGGCGTCGGGCTCCGGCGTCTCCATCTGGTTGACCTGGATGGGGCGAAAGAAGGAATGGTCCGGAATTGGAAGGTGCTGGAACGGATTGCAGGCAAAACGACGCTCGTGATAGATTTTGGAGGAGGCATAAAAAAACGGGAGGACCTGGAGATCGTCTTTCAGTCAGGCGCTTTACTGGCTACCATCGGAAGCATGGCTGTGAAACACCCGGATACCATGCAGGAATGGATGGAAGAATTCGGGGCGGAAAAATTCCTGCTGGGGGCGGATGTAAAAAAGGAGAAGATCGCGGTAGGCGGTTGGCTGGAAACGACCGATATCTGGGTGTATGATTTTATCCGAAACTACATAGAGAGGGGCATCCAACAGGTTTTTTGCACAGACGTCAGCAAGGATGGCCTCCTTCAGGGGCCGGCTACGGACCTGTACCGGGAGATCCTGCGCCAATTCCCTGCGCTGCACTTCATTGCCAGCGGGGGAGTGTCCAACCTGCAGGACCTGCGGGACCTAAAGGAGATCGGTTGCAAAGGAGCGATCGTAGGTAAGGCGATTTACGAAGGACGTATTTCCATTCAAGAACTGGTTTCCCTGTAAGGGCGCCACAACTATAGTCATCATGGCATTGACCAAACGCATTATTCCCTGCCTTGACATCAAGGATGGGCGGACGGTAAAAGGGATCAATTTTGAAAACATCCGCGACGCCGGGGACCCGGTGGAGCTGGGGGCCTTATATGCCCAGGCAGGAGCAGACGAATTGGTTTTCCTGGACATTACCGCCACTCATGAAAAAAGGAAGACGTTAAAGGAACTGGTAGACCGGATCTCCCGGCAGATCAATATTCCCTTTACGGTAGGCGGGGGTATTTCCAGTGTGGAGGACGTGCAATACCTGCTGCAATGCGGGGCCGATAAGATTTCGGTCAATACGGCCGCTTTCCAAAGGCCGGATCTGATCAGCGAACTGGCCCGGTCCTTTGGCAGCCAATGCGTCGTGCTGGCCATTGATACCCGGCGGGAGGCGGACGGGGAGTGGTACGTATACCTCAATGGGGGCAGGATCAAAACAGACACGCGGACCGTGGACTGGGCGAGGCAGGCCGTGGACAGGGGCGCCGGTGAGATCCTGCTGACGTCTATGAACCACGATGGAACGAAGCAGGGGTTCGCCCTGGATATCACCCGTACGTTGTCTGACCTTTTGCCCGTGCCCGTCATCGCTTCCGGAGGGGGAGGCGCCCTCCCGCATTTTCTGGACGTATTTGAGAAGGGGCATGCGGATGCGGCGCTGGCAGCCAGCATTTTTCACTTTAAAGAAATCGGGATTCAGGAATTAAAAGGATATTTGCAGGAGCACCAAATGCCCGTACGGATATGAATGTTGATTTTGGTAAATATGCAGACGGCCTGGTGCCCGCCATCGTCCAGGATGAATCGACCTTACGTGTTTTGATGCTGGGATTCATGAACGAGGCAGCGCTGGAAAAAACGAGAGAGTCGGGAAAGGTAACCTTCTATAGCCGGTCCAAGCAGCGCCTCTGGACCAAGGGGGAAGAGAGCGGTCATTTCCTGCTACTGAAAGATATCCGGGTAGATTGTGACCAGGACACCTTGTTGATCAAGGCCAATCCCCTGGGGCCTACCTGTCACACGGGCGCTGATACCTGCTGGGATGAATTGAATGAACCGGGAGATTTTCTGTCTTACCTGGAAAGGATCATTGCCTCCCGCAAATCAGCTGCGCCGGATAGTTCCTATACTGCCAGCCTTTTTGCCAAGGGCATCAACAAGGTGGCCCAAAAAGTAGGGGAAGAGGCGGTAGAATTGGTGATCGAAGCAAAAGACGACAACAAGGCCCTGTTTCTGGGAGAGGCGGCCGACCTGATGTTTCACTACCTGGTCCTCCTGCAGGCGAAAGGATATACTTTACAGGAAGTTGTGGATGTATTAAAAGAAAGACATGCAAAATAAATGGATCATATGCCTTCTGACAGTGCTGGTTGGATCGGCTGTCCGTGCCCAGCATACCGACAGCACTTTTACGATAAAAGGCAGCCTGCCGGGCGCGCCGGAAGGGACAGTAGTGTTTATATCCAATCCCAATTTATCAAAGGATACCCTGGCAAAGTCTACTGTTCATAAAGAGAGTTTTGTACTCCAGGGAGTCATCCACGAACCCAATCTGTACTTTATTTCGGAAGCAGGCAAAGCAGAACATAAGCTGGTCTTCCTGGATGCGAGTGAATTGCAATTGGATGCACCGGCCAATAATCTTAACCTGGCCGATGTAAAGGGGGCTCCCCTGCAGGATGAATACCGTCAGTTTGAACCCCAGTTTGCGCCTTTTTTCATGCGGCTGGGAGAACTCGCCCAGCAATTGAACCAACAAAAGGGCACGCCCGGCTTCGATAGTTTGCTCAAAGTCTACCGGAGCAAGCTGGATTCCCTGGACGGCCTCACCCACGCTTATATTACCGGTCATCCGGCCTCCCACGTAAGTTCTTTCCTGCTCATGATCCACATGCAGGTCCGGCAGGACTATACCTGGCTGGAAAGCCAGTTCACCCTGTTACAGCCTTCCGTACAGAAGGATTTCTACGGACGCATCCTGACCCAGCAGATGGCTAAGGCCAGCATCGGAAAGGAAGGATCGATGGCCCTTGATTTTACGCAGGACGACGTCAACGGCAAGCCCGTTACGTTGTCTTCCTTCCGCGGTAAATATGTGCTCGTCGATTTCTGGGCCAGTTGGTGCGGACCCTGCCGGATGGAAAATCCCAATGTAGTCAAGGCGTACGGGGAATATAAAAACAAGAATTTCACCATACTCAGCGTGTCCCTGGACAAGGAGAAGAATGCCTGGCTAAAGGCTATTGGAGATGACGGACTGAGCTGGACCCAGGTTTCCGACCTGCATTATTGGAATAATGCGGCCGCTCAACTATACAATATTTCCAGTATCCCTCAGAATTTTCTCGTGGATCCAACGGGCAAGATCATTGCAAAAAACCTCCGGGGAGAAGATCTGGAGGCAAAATTGCAGGAGGTATTGCGTTAATTCGGCGCTTTCCCCCAGGCAATTTGGTCGCCTGGCATTCGTTGTATGTATATAAATTGATTCAGCCATGCCCATTATCCGGATGAAAACGTCCTTCACACGCCTTTCCAAGCCTCTTTATTTGGGCTTGGTGACCCTCCTCGCGACCATCGGAACTCAGGCTCAATGCGTTACCTACAACCTGGGCGAAAAGGGAGATACCCTCAATTGCGTTGACAAAAAGAACCAAAAGCAGGGCCCGTGGATTATCCACGTGGATCCGCTAAGAGGGGAGCCGGGATATGAAGAGGAAGGTTTTTATAGAAATGACGTAAAGGATGGGGTCTGGAAGGAGTACAGCCTGCAGGGAGACATGATCGCCGTAGAAAACTACAAGTGGGGGAGCAAGGATGGGAAACAGGAATATTTTACCAATGTCGGTGACCGGCTCAGGGAAGAAAGCTGGATGGCTGTGGACCCCGCAAACCCCTATGATACCGTGACCGTCTATGATGACCCCCATAACCCTTTCAGGTCCGAAAGAAAAGCTATTAAATTTGACGTGTCCACGGTCAAACACGGCACCTGGCTTTATTTTGATCCCTCCACGGGTACGGTGGCGAAAACCGAAGAGTACGTCCTGGGAAAATTAAAGACGGGAACCCTCTCTTCCACCGCCCCGACCAATGCCGCTGATAGCAAGCCCAAGGAAGTCCAGGACTATGAGAAAAAGAATTCCGGCAAAAAGACCGTAAAGATCAGGACGGGCGAGACCGGCGGCTAATGGCCTTGCCTTCGGGCATAACGTCTTCGAACGGCCTTCGTTCGGACATGACGCCCTCAGACGGCCTTCGTTCGGCCGTTTACCAACCTTCCACCTTTTTAATGCAGGCCACCAATTCCCCGGCAATAGCCTGATGTTCTTCCAGGTCGGGGTGTCCCCCGCATCCATGATGATACTGCTTGGAGAAGAAGCAGGTATAAACCTTCCGGTCGCCCTTCCTGTGCATTTCCCTTTCCGCGGCGCCGATGTAATGGCGCATCACGGCGGCGAGGACGGAATCCGCCATAGGGCTCGTCAGACAGATAATCGCCGCCTTGGGGTAATACCCCCTCAGGCTATCCAAGAAACGCACATAAGCCGTACAAAAAACAGTAGAGTCCTGGACCCCGTCATTTTGACCCAGGCAGACCGTTACCACATCCGGTTGGTAACGATGGAAATCCCAAAGAATGGAGTCCGAGCGCATATTTACTTTATCAAATACAGGAGGCATCGTGATCGTCATGTCGCAACAGCTGTGGATCAGCCCTATGCCGGAGACCGAGGACAGTGTCCATTGAGCATTCAAGCGCCTGGCCGTCGTGGGTCCGTAGCTCAGGTAGGCATTATGCTGATCATACCAGGCTCCCTGGCCACAGGGAAACAGGGATAAATCGCTGCCCGTTCCACAGGTGATGGAGTTCCCAATGAATTCGATCTTCCTGGAAGGGGGAGCGGGAGGCGGTAAGAGCTTTTGACAGCTAATACCGCAAAAGGCCAGGTAACCGATGCCGGATTCTGTATCCTTGGTGATGGTCAGGGTATGAGGGCCTTTCGTGGCGCTGAAGATGACGCGTAGTGTATCCGTTTTTCCCTTGGTTTGGACCCGGTAGGGCTTTTCCCCCTCAATGGCTATTTCCAGGTAATTATGTGAAGTGCCGTAAAGAACCTCATCCTTTAGCACAAGGAGACAGGCCGGACCTTCAAAACGGACCTGGATGTAGACACCCGGGGCCCAGAATCTGGGCTCCCCGGGGTGGGAGAAATCGACCCTGCCGGTATAGCGGATATAAGGGTGGTCGGCTTTGAAGAAGGCCAGCGTGGTGTCGGCCGGGGCTCCGGCTCTGCCAGGAGGCCGGCCGGCCCTGCTGGTCGCGCAGGAAAAGGAGAACGGCCCCGCCCCGCCGAAACGGGAAAGCCCGGCCGCGCCGAAGCGGCAAAGCCCCGCCCCGCCGGCAAAAGCATAAAAAGGAATTGGTATGTATAAAATAATGATAATAAGTCGTATATGACGAAGCATGGAAGATTCCTTTTTATTTGTTCGTTTTAAAGATAGGGAACAATTAAAATACTAATTTTGATATCATAATAATATCAAAATAGATTTTATGGAAAAATTAATACGTCCGGTCTCAGGGTATGTTGCCCTGCTGCTTTCCATCGTGCTTATACTTGCTGGTATTGCCTGTTTTATCGCGAATAGCGGGGGCGAATTTCCCTGGCTGGTCGGGTTGGGCGTCTTTCTTTTGGTACTGGATATATTTCTGGCCAAAGGACTGATGATCGTGAATCCTAACCAGGCCAGGGTATGTATGTTCTTCGGACGCTACGTCGGTACGGTGAAGGAAAACGGGTTGATGTGGGTGAACCCACTATACACTACAGCCAGCATATCCCTGAGATCCCAAAACCTGAATGGTCAGACCCTGAAGGTCAATGATAAAATGGGTAACCCCGTGGAGATAGCGGCCGTCATCGTATGGCAGGTGAGCGATACCTACAAGTCCTCCTTTGAAGTCGTGAATTTCAATCAATATGTCACCATCCAAAGCGAAGCGGCCATCCGGCATCTGGCCACCATTTGCCCTTATGATAACCTGGAAGATGCCGATGCGGAAATCACCCTGCGGGAAGGAGGCGATAAAGCCAACGAATTACTTGAAACGGAATTGAACGAACGCCTGGCGCCCGCCGGCATCATCGTCAAAGAGGCCAGGATCAGCCACCTGGCCTATGCCCAGGAGATTGCAGGGGCCATGCTTCAGCGCCAGCAGGCCACAGCCATCGTCGCTGCCCGGAGTAAAATTGTAGAAGGGGCGGTGGGAATGGTTGAAATGGCTTTGCAGCAATTGTCCAAAAGGCAGATTGTGGAATTGGACGATGAACGCAAAGCAGCCATGGTGAGTAACCTGATGGTTGTCCTCTGCGGAGAGCGGGGAGCACAGCCCGTATTAAACACAGGATCATTATATCAATAATTCAATACCAGGCGTGAGTACGAAAAAAAGTTTTGCATTGCGCATGGACGCCGAACTGTATGAGGCCCTGGAAAGGTGGGCCCAGGAGGAATTCCGTAGTATCAACGGGCAGATAGAATGGATACTCCACCAGCAATTGAAAACCCACGGCCGCTTAAAAAAGAAAGCGCCTTTTGAAGGGAGCGGAGCGACAAAATCTTCAGGGGGGACACCGGGGGGATCTCCCCCTGGTCGCGACGCATAAATTTTTTTTGCGCCGATCCGATAAATTCTTCACGTTATCGGATCGGCGCAAAAAAAGGCGGCCTCATTGGGCCGCCTCTCTATAGATAGCAATCGTTTACTTGTATGTGTGCTTAATAGCGTTAAGGTAGTGTAAACTTTTGTGATCCCCAAATTTTACTCATCGGGAACGTCTTCCGGCTTACCGGCTTTTTCATGGACGGTAACAAGCACCTTATCAATCCGGTGTCCATCCATGTCTACTACTTCAAAGGTGAAGTCTTTCCAATCCAATACTTCCCCTGTCAGCGGAATCCTTTCCAATTGGTGTAGCAGAAAGCCCGCCAGGGTATCGTATTCCATTTCCTCCGTATCGATCCATTCCAGCTTGTCAAAATACTGCATAAAGTCATAAAAGGGTAACTGACCATCTACCAGAAATGAACCGTCCCCCCTGAGTTTAATCTCGTATTCTTCCTGCCCTGTCTCCGGCATGTCGCCCACCAGGGCTTCCAGGATGTCATTGAGGGTGACCATACCCTGCAGGGCCCCGTATTCGTCCACGATGAAACAGGAATGTGTTTTGGCCTGTTTGAATTTTTCGAGTATCTGGTAGGCGGTATTGTTTTCAGGTACATACAAGGCCGGTTGCATCAATTCCGAGAGGCGGGTGTTCAATTCCGACTTAAATAGGGATTTGATGGTCACGATCCCTTTGATATCGTCTATATTTTTATGACAGAGTGGATAGGTAACATGGGTTGACTGCTGAACGGTATCCCTGATGTCCCTGACCGTGTCACTGACGTCGAACCAGATGATATCGCTCCTATGTGTCATGAGAGAAGTGATATTACGGTCTCCCAGGTGAAATACGCGCTCTATGATCTCTTGTTCGGCTTCTTCTATCTCTCCGTGTTCAGTGCCTTCGTTGATCATGGCCTTGATTTCATCTTCAGTGACGGGATTTTCACTGTTGTCGATACGGAAGATCCTGACGAGAACGCTGGAAGAGATGGTGAGCAACCAGATAAACGGAAACATGACCTTGCTGATCACCCGCATAATGCCTGCCAGGGCCTTTCCGATGGTTTCAGGAGCGGACAGGCCTATGCGTTTGGGGACCAATTCCCCGAGAACGAGTGAAAAATAAGTTACAATAATGACAATGATAGTCGTTGCGGCGGCATTGCTGTAATGTCCGATCCACTTAAAGTTTTTAAGGTAGGCTGCCAGCCCCGCTTCGAAGTGTTCACCTGAAAAGATGCCCGTAAGGATGCCGATCAAGGTAATGCCGATCTGCACGGTTGACAACAACCTGGCAGGGTGATTGGAAAGCTCCAGGGCTTTTTTGGCCGCCATATCGCCCTTGGCCGCCTGGCTTTCCAGCCTGGCTTTGCGGGAAGACACCAATGCAATCTCTGCCATGGAGAAAAATCCATTCAATAAAATTAATCCCAGAAGAATAAAAATCTCGCTCATGCAAGTGATGGGTTAGTGAACAAAAGGGGGCCGATCTTCTGATTGAAGAATCGGGCGAGCAATGTTCCGATCAGTAGGCCGAGCACTGCTCCGCCCAGGATATCAAAGGGAAAGTGAACACCCACGTAAACCTGGGCGTAAGAAATGGCAAACGCCCATACGTACATGAGGCGCCAGTATTTGCTTTGATGACCAAGCGTACAGGCAACAAAGGCGGCCATCCCAAAATGGTTGGCCGCATGGGAAGAGGTAAAACTGCCTCCCTGAGGACAATATGTGGCGAGAAACCTCACCTGCTGTGCCAGGAAGGGATCCATGCAGGGCCGGATCCGGCCTACGCTATCTTTGATCAAGCGGCTGCTGATGATATCGGTGGCCGATACACATATGATGAAAAAAAAGCTCCACCACCATCCTTTCAGCCTGAAATTGATGGTTATATATAATAATAAGAACAGGTATAGCGGTGTCCAGATCAGCGCCTGGCGGATAAAAGGAAAAAAATGATCAAAAAAAACATTCGTCCATTGACCGTTGACCTGTTTAAACAAGTAAAAATCCAGGTGTATAATGTGTTGTAAAAGGTCCATGTTGTCCATAAAAATCCGAAATTTTACCCATATCCCTCATTCCAAGTTTTCCTCATTTCAAAAAAAAAGTGAAATGGAGTTTCATTTGGTCAAAAAATAACCTCTCAAAACGAGATAACTAAGCTTAATGTTGAAGAGTTTTCTCAAATTTGTCCTTTAAACGGTTATCTAATCATTAACTGTACGATAATTCATTATTAACTCTGTCCTCCATGCTTCGGTCTTTGCCCCGGTATATGCGTTGGTTATTGTTCCTCTCCTTGTCCTTCCTAGTATTAATGAGTCTCGCCAGGGGAATATTGTTTTTCTATTTCAAGACGCCTCAGCAGTCCATAGGCCATGCATTGCCCGCCTTTTGGCTGGGCCTCCGTTACGACCTTCGGGACGTGGGCATATTCACCTTATTTATGCTCCTGGTGGGGGCCATTCCTCTTTTTCGCCCCTTTGGCGGCCGCCTGGGGAAGGGGGTATGGTTCGGGATATTGCTCCTGCTCGCGCTGGTATTTGTCATCACCTACTCGGTTGACTTCGCGCATTATTCCTACCTGAGCCAGCGGTTGAATGCCAGCATGCTGGATTATATCGGTGCTGATGAATCGATGGGGATGGTCTGGCAGACGTATCCGCTGGTGAGGATCATTTTGGGAGTGCTATTGGCGACGTTCGCCATACTGAGCATTTTTTGGTGGAGTTATGGCAAGGTGGAGAGGTCTACCGTTGAAAAGGGCCGTACGCATCCCTGGATCTGGTGTTTGGTTCTTTTTTTACTCTGCGCCGGAGGCATTTTCGGACATTTAGGTCAGTATCCCCTGCGTTGGAGTGATGCTTTTTCCCTGGGAGATGACAGGATGGCACAGTTGTCCCTTAACCCATTTCAAAGCTTTTTTAGTTCTTTGAAATTCCGTCACCGGTCCTTTGATAAGGACCAGGTAAAGGAATATTATCCATTGATGGCGAACTACCTGGGCGTTCTAAAGCCGGATAGCGCCCATTTGAATTTTGAAAGGATTATACCCGGCAGTGATGCGGATAATACCCACCCGAACGTGGTATTGGTCATCTGTGAAAGTTTCAGCGCCTATAAAAGCTCCATGTGGGGCAATCCTTTGAACACGACGCCCTTTTTTAAATCGCTTTGCGACGACGGCGTTTTCTTCGATCATTGTTTTACCCCGCATTATGGCACTGCCAGGGGAGTTTGGGCAACGATCACGGGTACGCCGGACGTTTCCCTGGACAATACATCCAGCCGTAATCCATCCGCCGTAGATCAACATTCGATCATGAACGATTTTGACGGCTATGATAAGAATTATTTTATTGGGGGGAATCCCAGTTGGGCCAATATACGTGGATTGCTGGAAAACAACTTACAGGGCTTGCACTTGTACGAACAAAGTAATTATTCTGCACCTAAAATAGACGTATGGGGCATCAGCGATAAGAACCTTTTCCTGGAAGCCAACAAAGTATTAAAACAGGAGCAAAAGCCTTTTTTTGCCATTATTCAGACGTCGGACAACCATCGTCCGTATACCATTCCTGACGAAGACAAGGCCGCCTTTCACGAAGTGAACCTCCCCAAGGATACATTACGTAAGTATGGCTTCCAGGGCAATGACGAATTAAATGCCTTCCGGTATACTGACTTTTGTTACCAGACATTTTTTGAGACTGCGCGAAAGGAGCCCTATTTTAAAAATACCATTTTTGTATTTGTGGGAGACCATGGCATCGGTGGGGACGCGGGGGATATGTTTCCCAAAGCATGGACCGAAGAGCGGTTAACCTCTTTTCATGTGCCCTTGTTATTCTATGCACCTGCGTTGCTGACGCCGGTCAGGCACACCATGAACTGTTCCCAGATTGATATCATGCCGACGGTGGCAGGCCTGGCCCGCGTATCCTACCGGAATACCACCTTGGGAAGGGACCTGTTGCATGAAACGGATACGACAAGCAATCTTTCGTTTATCATAGACCATGATGCGCGCGAGATCGGGGTGGTGATGAATGGCTATTATTTCACCCGGCAACTGACAACGGACAGGGAGAAGCTTGTGTCCATCCGGAACAATGACCCGATGCCGGCAGGTGTCCGGACGGATAGCCTGCAAAACCTCATGCGTACCTACACCAAAGGCATGTATGAAACCGCCAGGTATCTGATCGTCAATAATCATAAAGTGATCAAATAGGTCTCTGCGCAATGATGACCAGCCTCGGAGATTCATTGAGTCGGTAACGCCCGAATTGATAGTCTCCGAAGACTTCCTTTACCTGTAGTCCCTGGTCCCCCAGCATCTCTGTAAAGTCCCCCAGGGAGAACTTGGCCACTTTTTCCTGGAAGAGCAGGGGATGGTCCAGTTGTTCGTCTTCAATCTCTATCTTCTTGTAGAAATGGGTCTCGTCCATCCATTTTGTGATATGGAATTGAACGCCGTCCTGCTCTTTTTCCATTTTATGCTGCAGGTGGTTTTCCCAATACCGGCTGTTCAGGTAGTCGATGACCAGGGTGCCATCGGCGTTCAGCGACTGCGCCATGGTCCGCATGGCGTTATCGTGTTCCCTGCGCGTATTGAAATAACCAAAACTGGTAAAAAAATTGAAGGCGAAATCAAAATAGCGGATCCAGAAGGGGAGGCGCATATCGTGTTGGAAAAACTGCAGGTGGTCGTTTTCAAACTGTTTGGCAAAGGCGATGCTGTCCGGGGAAAGGTCTATGCCTGTCACGTCAAATCCGCAATCGGCCAGGTGCCGGCTATGGCGACCCCTTCCGCAGGCAACGTCCAACATCCGGCAACCGGGCGGAGGCTGGAGACGCGTGATTAATCCGTCAATGAAGTCGGCCGCTTCTTTTTGATCCCTGTTAAAATACAACAGGTGGTAATACGGCGAATTAAACCATTCCCTAAACCATGGATATGAAGCCATTCGGCAAAATTAATAGATGATGAATCATTCAGGGCTTTTTTTCAGGTCATTAGAACTGGAAGGCTTCCTGGGTTGGATCACTTTGGCAATCAGGCCCGTCCAGCCGGTCTGGTGGGAGGCGCCCAGTCCCTTGCCCGTATCCCCATGAAAGTATTCATGGAACAAGACATAATCCTTGAAATGGGGGTCCGTTTGCAATTTCTCGTTGTCGCCGAATACGCTTCTCCTTCCTTCGGAATCCCGCAGGAAGAGGCTGGTTAACCTTTCGCAGAGGGCTTCGGAGATTTCCAGCAGGTTCATGTAGGTCCCTGATCCCGTCGGATATTCTACCGTAAGTTCGTCCCCATAATAGTAATGAAAACGTTGCAGGGCCTCGACGATCAGTCCGTTTATGGGCATCCAGACAGGACCCCTCCAATTGGAATTTCCGCCGAACAGGGCGCTGTCGCTTTCGGCCGGTAAATACTTTACTTGTAATACCTGACCGTCCAGTGGGAATTCGTAAGGATGCAAAAGGTGGTATTTGGAGACAGACCTGACGCCGTGAGGGCTTAAAAATTCAGACTCGTCCAGCATTTTTTGCAAAACCCCTTTCATCCTGTGTACCCGCAACAGGCTTAACAGCCTTTTTTCATTATCCCCCTTTTCGTTAAAACGGGAGACCAGGGTGGCCAGTTCAGGCCTGTTCTCCAGGAACCACTGCATGCGTTCCTGAAATTCCGGGAGCTGCCTGAGTAACCTGTCATCCAGGATCTCCACGGCAAACAGGGGAATCACGCCCACCAGGCTGCGCACTTTCAGGCGCTTACTGGCCCCGTCGGTAGATCGGACCTGGTCATAGAAGAATTGGTCTTCCTCATCCCATAGGCCATTCTGGGTATCCCCCAGGGAATCGAGAGCCGCGGCAATATAAAGGAAGTGGGCAAAAAATTTGTTGGCGAGCTCGATGTACGTTTTGTTGAACTTAGCGAGTTCCAGGGCGATCCTCAGCATATTGAGGGAAAACATGGCCATCCAACTGGTGCCGTCTGCCTGTTCCACCAGTTCTCCGAAAGGGAGCATGGTATCCCGGTCAAATACCCCGATATTGTCTAGCCCCAGGAAACCACCTTCAAAAATATTATTCCCTTCGGCATCCTTACGATTTACCCACCAGGTAAAGTTGATGAGGAGCTTGTGAAAGACCGATTCCAGGAAGACCAGGTCTCCTTTTCCGTCGTTTTGTTTGGCGTCGATCTGGTAGACCCTCCAGGTCGCCCAGGCGTGGACGGGCGGGTTGGTGTCACTGAAATTCCATTCGTAGGCCGGTATCTGTCCATTGGGGTGCAGGTACCATTCCCGGGTCAGAAGCAACAATTGTTGCTTGGCAAAGTCCGGGTCCAGCAGAGTGAAAGTAACGCTATGGAAGGCCAGGTCCCAGGCGGCAAACCAGGGATATTCCCATTTATCGGGCATGGAAATGATATGAGAGGCCTTGACGTGTTTCCAATTGGCGTTGCGCCCCTTTTTCCTCGCGGACGGAGGAGAGGGTTCTGCGGGGTCTCCGTCCAGCCAATGCTGAATATTATAGTAGTAGAACTGCTTGTTCCAAAGCATGCCTGCCAGTGCCTGGCGCTGGACGAGCTTTTTGTCCTCTCCCTGAAGATCCTTTTGCAGATCCTGGTAAAAGGCGTCCGCATCTGTTATCCGGCTGTCGATTATAGCATCGTAGCCGTCAAAAGGCGTGGCTGTTTCCTGTCTGGTCAGCCGTAACCGGATTGAGACGGATCCGCCGGCGGGTATCTGGGATTCAAATACCGGGCTGGCTTTGGTCCCCTTCCCATCGGGATTGACGGTGGGCAGGCCCTTGATGATATGTTCATGGATGCCGTCTTTACAGTAAAGGGTATGGTCATCGTAATTGAACAGCCTTTTCGTATTGTTCTCATTCTCACAAAATACCCAGCGGGGGGCGTTTTCCGCGTACAGAAAGTAATTGCCCAGGTCTTTGTGTTGTATGGCGATACGTCCCGGCCCCGCCTCGGATAACGAAGGCTTGTAGGGGTCATACCCCCAGGACCAGGTATTGCGGAACCAGGCCGTCGGCAATATATACAGGGGTGCGTCCCGGGGCCCCCGGTTATAGGCGGTGATACGCAGCAGCAAATCCTCGGGATCTCCCTTAGCGTATTCCACAAAGACGTCAAAGTACTCGTCGTTATCGAACAGCCCCGTATCCAGTAACTCAAATTCAGGGTCGTTACGGGTGCGGGTAGCGTTCTCCCGGAGGATCTGAGCGTAGGGAAAGGCCGCCTGGGGATACTTATACAACATCTTCATGTAGGAGTGGGTGGGCGTTCCATCCAGGTAATAGTACAACTCCTTTACGTCTTCCCCATGGTTGCCCTGACTGTTGGAAAGGCCGAAGTAAATCTCTTTCAGCAGGGGATCCTGGCCGTTCCAAAGGGCCAGCGAAAGGCAAAACCGCTGCTGATCGTCAGAAAAACCGGCAATCCCTTCTTCACCCCACCGGTAGGTCTTGCTGCGGGCCGAATCGTGGGTACAATACCCCCAGGCATCCCCCTGTTCGCTGTAATCTTCCCTTACCGTACCCCATTGCCTGTCTGAAACATAGGGCCCCCACTTCTTCCAGGAGGGATCCTTCAACCGCTTTTGCTCCTCATTCATATCTGAATCTTATCCATTTGTTGAAAAACCCGGGAATAGCGTCATGCCCCCGTCGACGAAGAGGGTGATCCCGTTCACGTAGTCACTGTCGTCACTGGCCAGCCAGACGGCAACGGAGCCGATGTCTTCCACCACGCCCACCCTTCCATAAGGGATCAGTTGCAATAATTTGGTTTCCGCGTCCGGAGTCGCCCAGGCGCTGTGATTAATAGGCGTTTTAATGGCGCCGGGACCGATGGAATTGATCCTGATCTTTTTGGGCGCAAATTCCTGGGCAATCGTCTCCATAAGTAACTTGATCCCCCCTTTGCTGGCTGCATAATTGGCATGTCCGGCCCAGGGAATGACTTCATGCACGCTACTCATGCAGATGATTTTTCCGGCCGCCCTGGATTTCTCCGGTTGAACGCCCCGGCGGATAAATTCTTTGATCGCTTCACGGGCACACAAAAATTGGCCCGTCAGGTTCACTCCAATCACCGTATTCCATTGATCCAGGGTCATTTCCGTAAAGGGAGCGTCCCTTTGAAGACCGGCGTTATTGACCAGGATGTCCACCGTTCCAAAGGTTTTGACGACGTCCTGGAACATCCGGACTACCTCCTCTTCTTTGCTGACATCGCATTGATAGGTGATTCCTTTTCCCCCTGCGGCGGTTATTTCCTGAAGGACTTCGTCGGCGGCTGCCTGGGTTGCACTGACGGGATAGTTGACCACAACGGTTGCTCCGTTGGCGGCCAGGGCTTTGGACACGCCGGCGCCAATGCCGCTGCTGGCTCCGGTAATGATGGCGATCTGGTTTTGTAATTTTGGGGGCATAAGTATGATGATATAGGTTATACCCCTCCAAGTTCGGATATCCTTTGCTTATATTCCCCTGAAAAAATGATTATCTTCGCGGCCGTAAAATAATTTTCATGATTTCAGTTAATAATGTCACCCTGGCCTATGGGAAGCGGGTATTGTTCGATGAAGTAAATCTGAGGTTTACCAAGGGGAATTGTTATGGAGTGATCGGGGCGAACGGAGCGGGGAAAAGTACCTTTCTAAAAATATTGAGCGGAGAGATCGAGCCCAACAAAGGGACGGTGGATATTTCCCCGGGAGAACGGATGGCAGTATTGTCCCAGAACCACTTTGCATTTGATCACTATACAGTACTTGAAACTGTCCTCATCGGGTACAAAAAGTTGTGGGAATGCATGAAGGAGCGGGAGACCATTTATGCAAAAGAAGACTTCAGCGAAGAAGATGGGATGCGTGCAGGGGAGCTGGAGGGTGAATTTGGAGAAATGGGCGGTTATACGGCAGAAAGCGACGCCGGAACGCTCCTGGGCGAAGTGGGAGTACCGGAAGTCTACCATTCCATCCTGATGAAGGATCTGCCGGGTAACCTGAAACTAAGGGTGCTGTTGGCGCAAGCCTTGTTTGGAAATCCGGACATCTTGCTCCTGGATGAACCGACCAATGATCTGGACGTAGCCACGATCAGCTGGCTGGAGAATTTCCTGGCGGATTACGAAAATATCGTCATCGTCGTCAGCCATGACCGTCACTTTCTGGATTCGGTGTGTACCCACACCGCCGATGTGGATCGTCAAAAGATCCGGATCTATACAGGGAACTACACCTTCTGGTACGAAAGTTCCCAGTTGGCTGCCCGGCAGGTGTCCGATAAGAATAAGAAAACGGAGGATAAGCGCAAGGAATTGTTGGAATTCATTGCCCGTTTTAGCGCCAATGCCTCCAAATCCAAACAGGCGACTTCCCGGAAGAAGGCCCTGGAGAAGCTCGTGATAGAAGACATTCAGCCTTCTGCCAGGAAGTACCCCGGCATCATCTTCAAGCCGGACCGCGAAGTGGGGAACCAGATCCTGAATGTGGAGAAGCTGAGTATGAAAGCGGACGGGAGCCCCTTGTTTTCAGGAGCGACCTTCTCCATACAGAAAGGAGACAAGGTCGCCTTTTTATCCAGGGATCACCGGGCCCTTACGTCTTTCTTCGATATTATCAATGGGGAGGCCCAGGCGGATACAGGGACCCTGGAATGGGGAACCACGATTACAAAGGCCTACCTGCCTAATGATAATGCCAAATATTTCCAAAGCGACCTAAATCTGCTGGACTGGTTAAGACAGTTTGTTCCCCCCCATTTTACAGATGTGGATGAAGACTTCCTGAGGGGCTTTTTTGGAAAGATGTTGTTCAGCGGGGATGAAGTGAGGAAGAAAACCACCGTTCTCAGTGGGGGAGAAAAAGTGAGGTGCATGATCAGCCGCATGATGTTGCAGAATCCCAATTGCGTGATACTGGATGAGCCCACCAATCATCTCGATCTGGAAAGCATTACGTCATTCAATGATTCCATGACGGATTTTAAAGGCATTGTACTCTTTACCACGCACGATCATCAGTTCATGCAAACCGTCGCCAACAGGATCATTGAACTGACGCCTAAAGGCATTATCGATCGCCTGATGACGTATGATGAATATCTGGAAGACGCCCGTGTAAAGGCTTTAAGAGAAGAGTTGTATAGTTGATGTAGTTTTTTTTGCAATAAAATACCCTTCAGGTCGTTAATATTTACAAACCTTAAGGACTATGAATAAAATCGTGATGACCCTGGCAGTGGTGGCGTTGAGCGCCATTGTCCTTGATTCTTCCGCTCAAAGCATGGGTTCCGATTACCAAACGGCCATAGGAGTTAAATTTGGCTGGTGGAGTGGAGGCGCGATCGATGCCAAGCATTTTATAAAAGATAACGTGGCTATCGAAGGTGAATTGTCCTTGTATAGGTATGGCGC
>Ga0302315_10000973_pt1 | contig 30459 bp, 27 predicted proteins | sample III_Palsa_N3_1_FD_200532 | JGI IMG/M metagenome (GOLD analysis project Ga0302315, IMG submission 200532) | Peat permafrost microbial communities from Stordalen Mire near Abisko, Sweden - III_Palsa_N3_1 | ecosystem: Environmental > Terrestrial > Soil > Palsa > Peat permafrost | place: Sweden...
ATTTAACCATGTAAGCAACCAAAACCGCGTAGCCGGGTAAACTGTCAAGGGCGGGCGGAGCCGCTGAAAGCGAACAACTCCCGCCCGTTTATATACCCTCCTATGTAAAGCGTTTATATAAAAATGGTTATTTTTTCTCTTTTTATACATAAAAAATATCTTTTTCTTTTGCCAGCCTTCAGTTAGGGCAATAGTTATCACCGGCAGTAATTTCTGCCATTCCTTAAGATTACCCTTGTTTCTCAGTCTCCTATTTGCGATCATCTCAAACGAGCCGCGAGCATTAATTATGGGTTATTAAAAAAGGTGCTGCCTACTTGACTTTGCAAACTGTAAATCAGCCGCAGGCTATACATTGCAGTCACCTTTTTATTTGGTGTGCAATAGCCTGGCCTGTAACAACTGCCGGGTATACATTGCAGTCACCTTTATTTTTTGAGTACAAACGGGAAAATCCTTTATTGTTATTATTATTGTCGTGTTAGTATGTGTGTAAACTCGAAGAGTTTTCCATATACTAACACGTATGCGCCATATTTAACTTGCTTCAGCAGGGTTCTCCTTTAACCCGATTTTATATCCTTCGCCTGTTTTGATTACATGCCATACTCTACGTAAAAGTTTATGTGCCACCTTGATAATAATCTTATTGGGCTGTTTGCCTTTATGGCTGCGGTAATAATCCTGCATGGTAGGATCTCTTCTTACAGAAACCCAGGCACTTTCTACCAAATAGCTACGAAGCAGACTTTTACTACGATATGTCAACCCTCTTACTTGCACCGTTTCACCACTACTATAAATACTCGGAATTAAACCGACATAACTGGCGAGCTGGTCAAATTTTTTAAACCTTCTGACATTTCCTAATTCAGCCAGGATGCCAATTGCTATCGTGGGCCCTATTCCCGGAATAGTCATCAGTAATTGATAGTCTTCAGTATAGTTAGTACAAGCATATTTTCTGAGTTCGGTGTTCAGGGCAAGCCATTCCTGGCGTACAAAGTCTAAATGCCTTAGTTTACTCTGCATACTTGAATGGCCCGATGAATGCTTCCATTCTAACTTGTTAAGCCAGGCTGTCAATTCCATTGTCCATCGCGGCGTATCGTACTGCAAAGGGATTTTGATGCCGTAGTAAAGCAATTCACCCTTGATTTGGCTTTTTAATTTGCGTATGACTTTGGTTAAGTTATCCTTTTGCCTGAAAAGACTCCTTAACTGCTCCTGCTGTTCATCAGGTACATATATGCCCGTAAGATGTCCGGATTGCAATTGCTTGGCAAGATGACGGCAATCTAACCTATCACTCTTTTGATCTTTATTCTTTGCGCTTTGTGGTATGTCTGAGGGGTTGAGAACTTTAACGTGCCAGCCCGCCTGACTTAGTTGCCGATATGGAAAAAAGCCGCAGCAAGATGCTTCATAACAGCATTCGACGGGATAACCCTGAAAGTGTTGGTTCACATAATCTATTAATATACCCGGATCGGACGTCATATTAAATGTTTTGTGATCAAAAAGATCAGTCCTGATACTTACTGACCAGTTCTTCTTATGGACATCAATGCCAATAAATAATTGTGGAGTTTGCATAAGCCTATGTTTTTGTTGCTAAATTATTGAACAACGCTTTAACATATATGCTTGACGTTTGATTCCGGCGTGGGCTATCTTCGTGAGCGCGGGGAATAAGGATTTTGTTTTTTCCTCACCGGAAAGGACAACCTATAATATGCAAGAGCGACTTGTCAATTAAACAACCGTTGCTTTTTATTCCAAATTTCCAGGTACTGTTCCTTTTTTTCGGGACTCAGGAAAGATGCCGTGATCATCTCGCCAACTTCCTTATTACCGGAGGAGAATTTGTTATAGGTATTCCTAACGGCGGTTTCAGGTATATTCATACTTCTTGCCAACACATCAAAATCAGATAATCTAATTCTTTTCTTTTTGCCGTTTATTGTCAGGGCTAGTTCTTCATCATCCTGTGGATTAATAAGATTTACATTTAGAAGGTCATAGGCAGCACTTAAACTTACTCCTTCGTCCCCATGCAGCACGGAGAAGTTCTTCAGGTGCATATCATTATTGCCTGTCAAAAAAGAAAATAACACCAGTTCAAAATAAGTCAGCGCATCAAAACCAGTTTGAGTGCAATATTTCAGGATAAGCTTACCGATCTTTTCATAAGAGCCCTTGTATTTATTTTCCGTTAAAAATTCAGAAAGCTGGCAGAAATCTTCCATGTGAACTTTATGGCCTTTCACCCGGTCAAACCTCCGGGCAAGATAAACCAAACTACCGTCTGACGCCTCCATTAAAGTATGATCACAAGTTGGCATTTTAAATAGGCTTGCCAAATGCATAGTCAGATCTTCTGATTGCGGCATTTCTGGAAAATCAGGATGTTGTGGTTTAAGTATGTATTCTCCCCAAAGTCCTACTATAGTCAGCCTGTTCTGCTCCTTTGTCTTTTCCAGTGTAACAGAAAGCTTGGGCTGAACTCCGGTCACAGCAATCCTTTCGTTGATGGTCTGTTCGGCCAACGTTTTAAAAAGTTTATTATTCAATTCCAGCTCAGGTACTTTAGCCGTACCGAAAAATCGCCTTGAACATTTTTCATGATAAGACGAGGTACCTGCATCCTGATAACAAAACCAACAATTTGCCATAGCTTAATCTATTTCGGGAATAACCGTTACAGCTCCGATTGCATCCCTGCATGTTAATAGTAATAATTCAAATCGGTCATTGCTTTTAACCTTCCAGTGTGTTGTTGCCAGATCCAACAGCCAACCTTCCGGTATCAAGCCATCGAAAAAAGCAAACAATACTTTACTTTCATATTTCTGGGTTGACAATGGTAGCGTTAAGCTTACCGGCTTTGCATTCTTATTCTTTAAATAATCCGCCTGGTAAGTAAATTCGTAACCCTCATCAGTTTCCGCAAGCACACCAGCCAGCGTATCCTGAAAATAAACCAAACCTTTCCTACTCATCATTTTTTACTTTTAATACCACTCCGAGTTCTGCGCCAAATAACATCAAAACCTGATTCACTTTATCCATCCGCAATGTTGGTTTTCCCTGTTCCATCTCACGAACAACCCTAAGTCCGACCCCCGCTTTGGATGCCAGGTCTTCCTGTGTGAGATTTAGTGATTTCCTTTTTTTCTTTAAATATTCTGACAACATATTTATACCCTTTCGGGTACAAATATAAGAAAAGTTTATTAATTATACCCTATCGGGATTATAACGCATGATAATGCCGTAATTATACCCTATAGGGATTATCTATAAGTTTAAAAAAAATCAAATACAGGTACTCTCAGTACCAATATTTGAATAAAAATAAACCAGCGGACAAATTCGAGTAAATTACTATTACAGAATTAGGTTATTGTTTAACTATTTGCAGGTTAGTCTACGTATTCAGTCACAACTATATATATCAGCGTAATATCCAATAGACACGCCTGATATAAATATAGTAGAGCTACAGCATTCTTGCTGTGGCTTTTTTCTTTTCACCGGATAAATACCCTTATCATGAACAGGAGCGATTGGCCGGGAGTAGTGCACTGTGTATTACTTACAGAAAGTAAGTCGTCCTGGTCGGGCTTGCACAAGCCCTTAAAAGCAATCTCGTCTTTTTCTTTCAACAGCGCAATGGGCAGAAGCTGGTGTATTAAGAGCGACAGCGAATTTTACTCCTGCTGTGCGACCTGCGGGCTGACGGTGAAATGTAACCCGGAGCGAAGCGTGTGGTGTAATGTAGCCGTTTGCCCGCAGGCAATAGCCAACCGCAATCACTTAAACTATATCGCGTAGTAATATGCATCAGGATTACGCAAGTTATACCTTATCGTTCCGCAAATACTTTCAATCTAAATCGATATTCTTTGCCTCTTTTATCAACCTTTTCAATGATTTTATTTCTTGGTTTTTTATTGAACAGATTCGTAATCTCGGTTGGCGAACAGCTTTTCTTGATATTATCCGGTAACTGTTCCCAAATTTCTTTTGCTGTTATAGGTTTATCAAGTCTTTTTTCGTTTATCAAACTGTCTAAGTAAAATCCGAGATTCCGATCAGTATTTTTAAGCTTTACCCCCAATTTCATACGCAACGCTACAATATCTTGAGTAGCTTTTGGCAATTGCTCAATTTCGGGTAGAGCCTGGCTTGGGTTGCCCATCTTATAATATTTAAGATTATATACCCCTGCAATTTCATCCGAAGTGTTTATATCCAATGTTCTTCTTCCAGATTCTATTCCACTATATCTGCTCTCGTCAATACTCAACAAGATTGCAATGTCACCTTGTAGTAGTCCAAAATGCTTCCTGTATTTCTTAATTACAGTCCGATATTTTGCGTTTTCGTCTTTACGATTTTTCGACACTGAGTTTATTTTAAAATAGATATATTAATAATTTGCATTTATATATTTTTTATTACATTTGTAATATATTATAAGCGACAATTATGTGAGGCATTCATTAATGCTTAACTATAACGAAGTCTCTCGCCCGAAAAACGACCAAATTTTATCAGCGAGAAGGCCGTGAGGTCGCCCTATTTATTGGATAATCCCTATCTTCGCAGATATATATCCAGTAGGGCGGCTTTTACGTTAGTCTTCCGGTGATAAACCCTGAATTTCGTGTAAATTTAGGGGTGGGTGCTTGGTCGTACCCTCGGTCGGAAGCTGTAAAAGCCGCCTTATTGGTTTGTTTCAGTAAGGTTACTCTACCAGCTTAGTGGCTCGTTTCAAACATATAGGTAATGAAAACGAGAGCATACAGCCGTCCGATTAGCTTGAATAACACAGATATGTGTTTCAGTTTGTTGTGTGTTTTCAACTCCCGATTTTCCCTTGATTTTTTCTTGCAAAATGTAATAAAGAACGTCCACAAACCACCTGACTAATTAGTGTTAGAGATTTTCCAATCCATTTCTTTTCACCAATTAAGGCCCCAAATAAATGAAATTAATGTGCTTCAGGGGGATGTATTGTCTCAAAATTAATCATATTGCATCAGTTTTACTAATCGGACATCGTAATATATTATTTAAGAACAGCCGCCACCCCTCTCTAAAAAATCGCTTCAAAAATATAATTAAACACCCTGTTTAATTTCTTCGCCCCGCAAACGGCGACCAGATCAGTTATAGTTAATGGGGTCGTCGCTTTGCTTTTATAAAGGCTATCCAGCCTATTTACTTAACGCTCTCAACGAATGAACTTTCATGAAAAAAATTATACTATCTATAGTACTGGCCGTGCTTTGCCTTTTTTTTAGGGTTGCAGGGCAGGAAAAATCACTACCTACAGGACTTAAAATCGGTGACAACATGCCGGATGTTAAGATTACCAATATCCTGAACAGCCGATACAAAACAGCCCGGCCTAGCGATTATAAGGGAAAATTGATCTTACTTGATTTTTGGTCGACCTGGTGCTCTTCCTGTATTGCAGGATTCCCGCATTTAGATTCACTACAACGTGAATTTGCTGGCCGGATACAGGTGCTGCTGGTAAACGCGAAGAAAGAAGGCGACACGGAAAGAGGCGTAAGGATCGTTCTGGACAGGATGAAAAGCTGGTCGGACAGACCCTTTAAGCTACCTGTCGTTTTACAGGACACCTCGGTCAGCCGGAATTTCACGTTCCGTACCATTCCGCATTGTATCTGGATCGGCCCCGATGGCAGGATCATCGCCATCACCGGCAAAGAAGAAGTAACCGCAGTAAACATTGCCAAAGCCCTAACCGGTGGCCCGTTTGCATTGCCCGTCAAAACCAATTAACCATTTTCCAAACCTTTAGCACGATGAAAAAAATCTATATTTTGCTGTTTCTCTTTAGCTTGCATATGCTACCCGCCGCTGCGCAGGGGCCCATGTTTCTATACGGCGACATCATATCTGAAACAGGTGCGCCGGTAACCGGCGCAACAATAATATTTAAGAAAGGACTGAACACCTCCAATACCGACATTAACGGCAGGTTTCGCATCTTGTTAAAATATGCTGCCGATACCCTGAAGATCACCCATGTGGGCTATAAACCCCTTGAAATAGTGGTTACCGATAAGACGAGCGCTCTTTTGCATATCCATATGGTTCCCCTTGTCAACGAGTTAAAGGAGGTCGTTGTCAGCACGGGTTACCAGGATCTCCCCAAAGAAAGGGCAACGGGTTCCTTTTACAAGCTGGACAATCAAATCCTCAATCAAAGGGTTAGCCCGGATATTATCAGCAGGCTCGACGGTATCACCAGCGGCCTCTTGTTCGATCACCATGACGTGGAGCAGCAAACCATCCAGATACATGGCCTGAGCACGCTTAACTACGATGCGGTATCCCCGCTGATCGTGCTGGATAATTTTCCTTATAACGGCGACATCAATAACATCAATCCAAATGACATTGAAAGCGTAACAGTTTTAAAGGATGCTGCCGCAAGTTCGATATGGGGAGCAAAGGCCGGAAATGGCGTTATTGTCATCACTACAAAAAAGGCAAGGGCCAATCAGCCACTTAGTGTTAGTTTCAATTCTAATTTAACGCTGAGCCCCAAGCCCAACCTGTTTACAGCCAACCAGCTGCCCATAAGCAGCTATATCGGCTTCCAGCAATACCTGTTCAGCCAGGGGTATTACGATTCGATGTTTTCCGATCCGAGTTATCCAGCGATACCTGAGGTTGCTGATATTCTCAACCAGGAACGAAACGGGCAAATTTCAATCAGCCAAGCTGGTCAAATGATCGATCAGCTTAGCAAGCAAGATGTGCGGAACGATATGGAAAAATACCTGTACCAAACATCCGCAAACCAGCAATACTACCTTAGTCTTTCGGGGGCCGGAAATAAAGTCCGCTACCTCTTTTCAACCGGATACGACAACGATCAATCTAACCTGATCGGTAACGGCAATGACCGGCTGACCATCCGCTCAAACAACACCATCGACCTGACTCCGAGATGGCAGCTGCAAACAGATTTAACGTTAACCCGCACTAACGCTACCGCTAATAGTCCCGGCGGATATGGCAGTTACAAAACAGCGACAGCTTCCATACAGCCTTACGCACGATTGGTAAATAGCGACGGCTCACCTGCTGCCGTTGATCTTTATTATAGCAAAGCGTTCACCGACACCGTAGGCGCAGGTAAATTACTGGACTGGAAGTACCGTCCATTGCAGGAACTGGCCAACAATGACAATACCACGCAAGGCACTGACATCCTTTTAAATCTTGGCTCGACTTATAAGTTCTTCAAATGGATGAGCGCCGACCTGAAGTACCAGTATGAACAAACCAGGTCAGACAATACGAACCTGGAAAATATCAATTCCTATTCAGCAAGGGACCTGATCAATACATTCACGCAGATCAATGGCAATACAGTTACTTATGCAGTGCCGAAGGATGGCATCCTAAATACCATTAATGGTATCAATACCCAATATGCCGTTCGCGGGCAACTCAATTTTAACCCCGATTTTGGTTCAATGGGTAAGCTGTCGGCTATTGTCGGCGGTGAGATCAGACAAAGCAAAAGCACCTCTCAAACGGGGCTGACCTACGGTTACGACCCTAATACCTTAACAACCACGCCGGTAGATTATACAACGCAATATCCTACCTATGACGGCATTTACGGTAACGAGTATATTTTTGATGGCACACAATATACACAGTTTGTTAACCGCTTTGTATCCGTTTATTCCAATGCCTCTTATACGCTTGACGATAAATACACACTGTCGGCAAGTGCCAGACGGGATGCATCCAACCTGTTTGGCGTAAACACGAACCAGAAATGGGTACCCTTATGGTCTGCCGGTGTCCTATGGAAGATCAGCCGGGAGAAATTCTATCAGGTATCGTGGCTGCCGCAATTATCTTTCCGTATGACCTATGGTGTCAGCGGGAACCTGTCACCCGGTGCGTCGGCGCTGACGCAGATTCAGTACTATACGGCAAACACCTCACCCGTACACGTTCCTTATGTGGGTATACAAGCGCCCCCTGACCCGAGCCTGAGCTGGGAGCAGGTAAAAACATGGAATACGGGCATCGACTATGCCATGTTCAATAACCGGGTTTCCGGTTCAGTCGATTATTACATCAAGCATTCCGACAATTTGATCAACAGCGTGCTGCTTGATCCCACCGTAGGCTTTAGCAGTGCGAATATCAACTCCGCAAGTATTTTTTCAAAGGGTGCAGATGTGGTAATAAACACGCTCAACACGACCGGTGCATTCGGGTGGCGTTCATCCATACTGTTCAATTATGCCAGCTTCAAGGTGACCAAAAACCTGAACCCGCCGTCATCAGCAGGCTTGGTAAGTGACGGCACCTATATCTTCCCGGTATTGGGGTATAATCCGTACGTGATCGCCAGTTATAAATGGGCAGGGCTCGATCCTAAGACTGGCGACCCGCAGGGATATGTAAACGGGGTGGTTTCAAAGGACTATGAAGCCATCGAACAAAACCCTATCGGTCAGCAGGTGGTCAGCGGTTCAGCGCTTCCACCCATCTTCGGCACATTCCGGAATACGGTAGATTACAAAAAGTTCACGCTGGCGGTTAACATCACATATAAGTTTGATTATTATTTCAGGAAACCTACGACCAACTATTATAACCTGATCACGACCGGGCAAGGATACACCGACTTCGACCAGCGCTGGCAGAAGCCCGGCGATGAGCTGCATACCAATGTACCCTCCTTTGTTTACCCGGATGATCCCCTGCGCGACCAGTTCTACCAGGAATCCTCCATTAATGTTCTACGAGCGGATAATATAAAGTTAACCGATGTATACCTGAGCTACGACTTAACGGACAATGTTAAATATTTAGGCATCAAATCCTTGCAGCTTTACTTCTATACCAGCCAGCTCAACCTGATACTTTGGAAGGCAAATCACGCGGGGATCGATCCTGATGTATTGTACGGTATCGAGCCTCCAAAAACTTATTCCATCGGTGTAAAAGCAAACCTTTAATCAGATTACCATGAAAAAGAAAATAGCACATAAAAATACCCTCATGCGTTCGCTTACGCTCTTATTGATCGCAAGCAGTGCTTGCCTGACCATAGCATCCTGTAAAAAATATTTGGATGCCAAGCCGAATCAAACATTGGCAACCCCGGCAACCATTGATGACCTGCAAGGCATCCTGAATAATTATAATTTTATCAATGCCCGCTTTCCCGCTGCCGGGGAAGTGGCTTCCGATAATTATTACTTACAGACAGCCGATTTCAATAGCCTCGTTGAACGGCAAAGGATGTTTTATACCTGGCAGAAATATGACGATATAGGCGGTGATTATACAGGTTCTTATGGCGTTATTGAATATGCCAATATTGTGCTTGACGCACTCCCCAATATTACCGGGGGAGATATGCAAAGTAAAAGCATGATCAAGGGTAACGGTTTGTTCTTGCGGGGAACCTATCACTTTGCATTGGCACAACTTTTTGCAAAGCCATACGTGGCTGCTACGGCAAACAATGATTTGGGAATAGCCTTACGGCTGACTTCGGATATTACCGTCAAGCCAGTCCGGTCGACCCTTGCAGCAACTTATAATTCGATCCTGACCGATCTTAAGCAATCAGTAGCTTTACTACCCGCCACCATACAGGCTAAATATCTTCCGAGTAAACCCGCTGCCTACGGAATGCTGGCCAGGGTCTATTTATCGATGAACGATTATGCAAATGCCGGACTTTTTGCCGACTCGGCTTTGAATTTATATAATACCCTGATCGACTACAATTCGGTTAGCACAACCGCGACGATCCCTTTTCAGCAGTTTAGCGACGAAGTAATTTATGATGCAAGGGCTGCACAGGCACCTGCATTGGCTATAGCAAAGGCGCGCGTGGATTCCAATGTTTATGCGAGCTATGCGGCAAATGATCTGAGAAAAGCCCTGTACTTCAAAACCAATGCGACAGGTGTATTTTTCAAGCCTAATTATACCGGTCAAAACAGCAATGCTTTATTCACCGGCATTGCAACCGATGAATTGTATCTGATGAAAGCGGAGACACAGACACGAAGCGGGAATATAACCGGCGCTTTAACCACATTAAATGCGTTGTTATTGACACGCTATGAAAGCGGCACTTATGTCCCGTATAACATATCTGACAAGGGCCAGCTTCTTACACTCGTACTACAGGAAAGAAGAAAGGAGTTGTTGCTTAGAGGTTTAAGATGGATTGACCTGAGACGATTAAACCAGGATCCGAATTATGCGGTTACCCTATACAGGAATGTGAATGGAAACAGCTTTGAACTGCTGCCGCAAAGCCCGCGATATGTATTCGAGATCGATCAGAATGCGGTCAATATCAGCGGGCTGGTGCAAAACCCTTAAAAACAAAGAGGGGCCGAAGCCCCTCTTTGTTTCCTAATCCTCATCCGCTAATCCTTCATGGATATATTACCGTCCGCCGGTAAACTGTTCTGCTGCGATGTCCACAGGTTGCTTTTTTCAGCATTGAACTGTGCGGCCACCGGTGCTGAGCCCAGGGGCTCCGAAGTGGCCAGCGTTACGCCGCAAACATTGGTAGCACCGCTGCATGCATCGCTCGCTGCTACATAGTTGTTGATGTTTTGGATATCGGTCTTTTCTGTTGAAGACGATGTATAAACATAAAAGTTGCTGCTGGAGCGGGTGACTTTCAGTTTGTTCTTCTTAACGGTGTTTACAGGAGATGTCCCTTTATGTACGGGTAGCTTCATAGACATTAAAACACCTGCACCCATGATCAGCGCTAAACTTAGCGCCAATACTGCTTTATTTTTAAAAAGGTTGAACAATTTACTGTTCATAATATGGTCTTTTATTTTGCTAAAAAAAGATTCCCCTAAAAAACGTCGGAAGTTGGTATATTTATATTGCGTTTTGTCTTTTGGCAGACCTCACCAAACTTTTCACATCCTTGATGTAGAAGTTACAGGTCCCGAATAGCCCTGCCCGGCTATTCGGGTTTTTCGTGAATAGCGCAAACTTACGCGTGTGAGTAAATAGGTTAGTAATCCTCTTTCGGGCGTAAGCACAGGTAAAGAATGGCGCTACGATTATGGTATAAAACCATACCGATGCGACCATGTACGCCCTGAAGAAACGGATGCATAGCATTGCCATAGCGGCCAGCATGATCTTTAAGGCGAAACCTTCTGCCATGTCTTCAATTATTGCCGCATCAAACCATTTCATCTGCTTTACATTTTTTTTACTGTTACTCAACCCAGCCATATAGCCTTGATATGGCCTACCCTGTTTCAAATGTTGCACTTATCGTCGTGCGCACGTTCCTTGTGCCTGATCCGGTCAAAACTTACCAATACCGGCCGGTTTCTGCACTACAGACCGCATGCCCTCGGGGCAGCCTGCTTAGCGTTTAGCACTTATACGCCCGGAAAGGGCGCTATGAATACCGGTATTCCCCTGCTCGCGTACATTTATTGTCTTATTGCCACACAAACTATTGCTTCGGGTGGTTTTTATTTTTCTCTTTTTCCAGCTGATCTAAAAGTTCCTTTCGTCTGCCTGCGCAATTGAGTGCATTATCCTTTTGGGCCAGGTAGTGTTTGGCATCCTGATTACCGGCCTTGGCCAATGCCTCTACCTTTTTATCATCTGTGAACTGATCTTCGCAAGTACAATCCCCTGGTGGGAAGATCTTAATCAGCAGGGTTTCAATCACGATCATCATGATTACCATGAACAGCTTAAACGGGCTAATCTTCCGCAATACCGGAATATGTTGATACGCACTGTGAAATCGAAGCAGCCTGCTTTCTTTTTTAGCTTCGTTATGCTCGTCATAACTATCGAAATCATGCCCTCCGTCATCCGGTTGCTGATCTGTTGTCTTCATGTGATTGATTACTTAACACAAAGTTATAATGGTTTTTGCATGGATTTTTCAGTCCGCCGGAACCAATTTATGCGAAACGTACAAAAACAGAGGTTGAACCGTCATCTTTTTTAGACCATCGAAATTAATTTATGCGAAACGTACAAAAACAGGGGTTGAACCGTCATTTTTTTTTCAGGATGAAGAAAAACTGACAGTTTCACTTGGGGTGATTTTGTAATTTTGGGCCAACATCTACCCGATGATGAAAACAACATGAGCAGTCTACGCTGCAATCAACAGGAATAAACGCCATTGACCGCTTCATCGCCGGGAATAAAAAGCTTAAACCGATGAAAAACAAAGCAGTGGCATGGTTGCGTTTAAATGTAAGAGAAGACCCCTACCCGGATGGCTGGCTGATGGTGCTGCTCGCTTTTATTGCCAGTATATACGCCTTATACCCTTTCCCACATGAACCTTTCTTTAACCTGCTGACCCATCGGTGGTTTATCTACTCGCTCTCCGTTGTATTTACCATGGTGGACACGCAGGTCTTGCTGATCAATTGGATCAGTATTTGGCTGGAAAAGAAATATGATTGGGACGAGCAACTTTGGCTCCGGATCGTGTGGCAGCTATTGATGGGCTGGTCGTTGCCTGTTGTCGCATCCATGTTGGTGGGCTGGTTTGCGTTTCAGTATATCAATGCGGATACGCGGAGCATACGTTACGCCTATAATGTCTTTGTGTTTAAAAATACAATGGATTCAGCCGCAATCCTGAATGGCATTTACCTGATCTTCTCTTTCTATTATCATTATCAAAGGAAGTCTGAGAAAGCGGCAGCTGAGAAATCACCGCAGGTACCTTATGCCGGTTATCTACACCTGCGAATTTCGGAGGAAAAAGAAGAAACCAGGGTGCGGGTAAGCGATATTTCCTATATCTACCGTACGGAAAAAGGCTTGCTGGTACTTCGGCGGCACGATGGCAGTTCGGTCATTTGCTGGGATTCGCTTGATGACCTGCAAAAGCTGCTCGACCCGGCACGCTATTGCCGGATCAGCCGGCCATTTATTATCACCCGCGAAGCCATCGATAAAATGAGAAAACATCCCGACCGGGGCATGCTCATCGAATTGAAACCACCATCGGACGAACCAGCCAAGGTCAGCCGGGATAACGTAAAAAAGGTGAGGGCATGGATCAGGAATGATGTACCATCGCAAGCTGGCGAGTAAATTAAACGTGGACGAAGGATGTCCAAAGCAAGTTGGTTTATAAACGGTAACGTGAGGCGACCGAACGGCCAATAGACTTTAATAAATCATGGTTATCGCCGATTGTTGCGTCCTGTGCATACCACTCATTCAGATTATTCCGGACCATGGTAAATTCTCGCCCGGATAAGCTAATTTTGATCTCATTGGTATTCCTGCTGATCCCGGTAGTTAAAACCCGGTAGGTATAATCGCTGTGTTCAAATGTTATTCGTAATGGTAAACTCATTTCTACCGCAAAGATAACCGAATGGTTATGACTTAAAAATGAATATTTTACGACTATGACGATAATCTCCTTAAGGCCGCCAGGTCATTAAGATGGATATTCCGTAATCATTGATTACCTCGTTCCATAATATAAAAAATATCATTCCGAAACACTTTGAACATGTTAATACGCTTAAGCGTAGAAACAATTTAGTAATGCGTCTCACGCAAGTGCCTGAATTTGAGACATAGAATCACATGATCAAGCCTCCCGAATATCCAAGTAAAATATCATACTGAGCAATCATGGGACAAAAGCGTGAGCAAGCTTAACGCTTAACTCACACCTGAATATGAATCTAACAATATACGGCTATCTACTTGCCCGACTTCAATTTCTCTAAATTATCCTTTGCCACTTTCTGCTCTTTGTCTGCCTGGTCGGCTTGTGCCTTTGCTGCGATAATCGCATTCTGTTTTGCCATTTCCTTTTCTGCCTTTGCGGTAAAACCGTCCGGGTCTTCTTTTAATTTGGTTATGATGGCCTCGGCTGTCTTAGGATATAATGCCCTGACCAGCCAGAAATTATAGGCTTCATTGTTCAATTTATCATCCCTTTGGTTCAGGTATAAAGCTGTACCTACCGATGTGGCCGTTATAACAAAACAGACCAATAAGCCAATAATTAAACTTTTTGACCATTTCCCGAAATGATGGCTGGTTTTTACCCCAATAACTTTAGGCATGGTGGAAACCAGCTTGGTTACGTCATCTATATTTTGCTGTATCTTATCATGGTCATAACGTTTATTGGCCGTTTCTATCCGGGCAGCAATGGTATTCAGCATATCCCGGTACTGTTCTAAAAATGTTTTTAGAAATTCCGCCATACCTGTTTCTATGACGTTCATCCTTTCCTCGAATCCCTGGATCAATTCCTCCATGATCGTTACTTTTTCTTCTAATTCTTCTTGTTGCATCGTACTTGATTTTATTGGTTCATCCTAATAGTTGATTATTCGCTTTATCTGCTGATCCTTTGTGATTGGGACTGTTCCGCTTCATGCTTCTTCCGTTTTCTTCGGGCTATATCCGCATCACCGATTGGGTCGGGTGCTGCACCCACAAATTGTGGTTCAAGCAAAATTTGTAACAAACCCTTACCACTATCAGGACTATGGTGGTGTTCCGCTTGAACACCTTGCCGGATAGCTTCCCGTAACTGATCGGCCAAAGAGGGTTTGCCCGCTTCTAAAGCAGCGTGATATTGCTGTACCTGCTGGTTGCGATTGAGCTGTGCGTTTAAACCTGCAAAACTTAAACTACGGTCAATGGCAGAACCCTTCATTTTTAACCCATCTTTTTCAAAAGAAATGCCCTGTACTTCTTTGGTGCCGCTTCGGAATTTATAAGCGATACCAATGCCTTGCTTTTGCAGCTTTGCTTCCAGTTCTTTCCAGTTTATCGATTGTTTAACGGCGGCTTTAATGGCATCATAAAGTTCATACCTGACTTTCTCTTTCCCCCGCAAAGCCTGGCGGTTCACCAAATCTTTACCCTGCCCCAAATGGTAGCCATATTTCAAAGTGATCTCCTTGCAGGTTTTGATATTCCGTGCGTAATCGTTCTTGTCGGTAATTGTTTTGCCGTTATTATCTACCCGGTTATAGATCAAATGAAGATGGGGATGTTCCCGGTCGCTATGACGTACCACTACATACTGCGTATTGCGGATACCCATTTTGTCCATATACTCTTTTGCCCGTTCTGCCATGATTTCATCACTTAATTTGGATAGGTCTTCCTTGCTCCAGCTCAATACCAAATGCCCGACCGCTTTCCCTAATTCTGGCCGCATCTTGCGTTGCAGGTTAAAGTCTGTGGTGAGGGTGCTGGCGTTTTGCATCCTTACTCCTTCGGCTGCGAGTATCTTGGCCTCCTGTTTATCCACTATATAGCGGATACAACCACCAAAGCTTCTTCCTGTGATCGGCTTACCCATCATGACTATTGATCTTTAATAATAGTTCTTCGATCTCCCGGAGCATGGTCTGACATTTTAAAGCCAGGGATAGCAGTCCTTTTACATGTGCCAAGTGAGTGAGTTGGTTAAGGTTATTAGCCAACCCGGCAAGCATCCTGAACCATCCGCTTTCTTCCGTGGTAAAACGCGGAAAAACTTTGGCACTTTTAGCCGCCCTGCGAAACCATTCGCTCGCTTTCAGCCCTGCTTTTTTTGCTCTGCCATCGATCAAAATTCTTTCTGTCGGTGTCAATCTGACCATCAGTATATTGCTCCGGCTGACCGTCTTTTTCGGTCTGCCCGGCACCCGCTTTTTTTTGAGTTGATTAATTCTTGTTGCCATTGTCATGCGTTCATTCCTTTCTAAGTATTCTCAATTTATTTCCCTATTCTTTTAAGAAACCGACCAACGGGAGCGAGTTTCCCATCGCCCTATCGGGCGTATGGGAGTATTTGTATAGCAAATACATTAACTCGCTCCTTACTGTCGGATAAATTTCTTTACCGCCAATTACTATGTAACTGGTTTCCATTTTTCCCTCCGGGCTTCGCCGTTATATCTCCCGATGCGAAGCATCGGGTCTGTAATATTGCCATTTGCAACACTCGTTTTGCTAACGCTTATTCCAATCCGACCAATAAACAAGGCTCCCTTTTGCCGGGTGAAAAGATGGTTGGTAACGGATATAGCCATACTCATCCAGTTCCCTGATACACTTGTGGTAGGTCGCAATGGATGCGATTTTGGCATAAGCCATCACCGTTTTACGGGTGATGGCAAAAGGGCTGACAAAGCCTCCGCGTTGCCAAAAAATAAATAAAGCTGTGAATAAGCTTACATGAGTTGCCAATATTCGTTTATCGCTTCCCATGCGTTTGATCAGGTCGTTATAGCTTGCTAATTTTTTTGAGCTAATCATCTTTCGTTACCCTCCAAAATCTTGTTGATGTCTTCCAACTTGTAATACATGATGCTGCCTATTTTGGTAAAGCGCAGGGTACCGTTGATGCGCAGGTTCTGTAAGGTGCCGGGTGATATATTCAGCATCTTCCTGACCTCGCTGCTTTTAAGCCATTTCTTGGATTGCCCTTGCCCTGGCTGCATGATTTGTTTAAGTTCATTGAGCAATTCATTTTTAAATTCCCGTAGATCATCACGGGTGATTAGTTCCACATTCATCTGTCATCCTCCTTAATTTTTAATTGTTTGTTGCATGGCATTGAGTACCTCGCTTTTTTTGAAGTACACCCGTTTATGCAGGCGCAAATAGGGTAAGCCTTTTTTCATCCAGTCCGTTAGGGTAACCAGTGACACGCCGAGTTCGGCGGCAAGCTCTTGCTTGGATAAAAGTTTTTCTGAATCCGGCAGCTGGCTGCCGCCTGTTTTAAAGTGTTCTTGTAGTTCTGCCCTGACTGCATCCCTGATGCATTGGCTAAGGGCTTCGTGGTTAATGATCTGCATAGCATTTGTTTTGGTACAAATGTGTGCTATACCCTGTAGATTTCTTGACCACGCAAATCTGCGTGGTTAAAATGGAGTGGTTTAAGAAAAGTTAAATGCTCCTATGAAGCATTTGATTACCAGATTAATGTTATACTGGCAATGTGACTGGTAAGACTATAAATCAGCTTCGCTTTTTTGCCGGATTGATCGTAAACAGCTTTGATTTAGCCGGAATATCAGCATGTTTATCACCCGGTTCCCGCTTATCACTGGGGAAATAACGGCGTATAGTTTCATGGTTGATCTCCTTATCTCCTTCACGGAAATACTTACAGATCATCTTCGTCCAGACACTTTGCGTTTGTGAAAACATCAGTTCTTTACCTTCAGGGGTTTTTAGTTCCTGCATTTGCAAATGCAGGTTTAAAACGGTATTGCGGTAGCCGTCTGGAATATTGATGTAACCTTCGGTTTCCAGTGCAGTCGCTTTTTTAAGATCGGCTTTTAACTGGATGATCTCTTGTCTAAGGGCATATATCTCAGAATCCTGCTGTGCGATTACCGCATCATTAGATTTATGGAAATTCCAGCGGTCAATAGAAATTAGCAATTCTGTAAATTTTTGCAGCCGTGCTATTTGACGCTCGTTGCGTAAATGGTTCTTGTCGTAGACATCCTTCTTCAATAAAACATTTAGCTGTCTTTCGATAAGTGACCAGAAATATTTAAAGAATATCTCGTCTGTACCATCTGGGTGATTCGATAAATAGTAAGCCAAGTGCCGCTGGTAAAACTCCTTTATAAGATCCTCGGGGATGGCGAATACGCGTTTGAAAAAATGTTTTAAAAAATGTGACCGGTTCCAACTTACTGGGTTGCCTAAGTCCAAACTATCCGGCGCGAAATCGAGACGCTCGCGCGGTTTGAAATAAGTTACGCTCATAGGAAGACAGATATTTTCAAAAGTAAGGATTTTGATAAATGCATTGAAGGGTATAAATAGAATTGTTTATAAGATTGTTGTGTAGGTCATTTTCATGTGTTTTATTCAAATTATATCCAATATCGTCCGCATCGATGCAAGAAAAGGATATTTCTGATTTTCATTTGATACTATATAAAGACTACTTTTATAAAATACTTAAACCCAATAGATCATAATGGATAAAGGCGCTCATTTTCAAAAATGTGACTTTCAAGTACACAGTCCGCGAGACATTAATTGGACGGGGAACCGGTTTGGAGTAAAGTCTGCTGAAATTCAAAACCTCACCGATGAGCAACGTAAGGACATTACAGATAGCCGATTTCAATTTGCAAAGGAATATTTGCAAAAAATTCGTGACACTGGGCTGAATGCAGTAGCAATTACAGATCACCATGATGTGGTGTTTGCTAAAATTATAAGGGAAGTTTCAGAGAAAGAGAATATTGATTTTATTATTGCCGGAGAACCACACAAATGTATAACAGTCTTTCCGGGAATAGAGATAACATTGAACAATCCTATTTGTCAATGTTTATTGATATTTGATTCCAACATCTCGAACCCCGCGTTAGATTCTGCTTTGTCGATGTTTGGTGTAGTTCCCGCCAATGAATTGGACCGGGAAACTGCGGCAACACTCCGAATACCAACTGAACAAATAGCAGACTTGCCCCATCTTCATAAAAAACTCGATACTTTAGCCATTTTAAAAGGACGATATATATTATTGCCGAATTTAGGTAATGGAGGGCAATCAACTTTATTAAGGTCCGGTGCACAAGAACATTATAAAAAGATGCCTTGCGTTGGGGGGTATGTAGATAAAGCGATCCCTACAAATGATTCGGGCTGGACCAACAAACTCAATGGTGGTGATATACATTACGGAAATAAACCAGTGGGTATTTTGAGCACATCGGACAACCGATATGAAGATGGCCGGGAATTCGGGAAATTTTATACTTGGATAAAATGGGCAGAACCAAGTGCCGAGGCACTAAGGCAAGCGTGTTTGGCGAAGCAATCACGAATAAGTCAGGATGAGCCGCAGGTGCCTCAAATATTTATTACTAAGCTTGATGTTACTAATTCGAAGTTCCTTGGTTCCTTTGCTATTGAATTTAATCAGCAATATAATGCTTTAATTGGCGGAAGAGGTACTGGAAAATCCACCGTATTAGAATATTTGCGATGGGGGCTTTGCGATCAAATTGTGTCGTCATCTGATCCTGAGTATTTAAACGATCTTGAAAGACGAAGGAAGAAATTGATTGAAAAAACTTTATCTGATTTTGATGGGGAGGTAAGAATTACTTTCAAATTAAATGGAGTAAACCACATCATTAAAAGGAATTCCCAAACGAAGGAAACTAATTTAAAAATTGATGGTGGTGATTTCCAAAGCGTAACGGAAGAGGAAGTTCGGAAAATATTACCTATTCAGGCATACAGCCAAAAACAATTAAGTGGGGTTGGGATATCTACTGAAGAACTTAAGAGATTTATCGAAACTCCCATAGCTAATGAACTTGCTAGTTTTGATTTCCGTCTTGCGGAAATTAATAAGCAAACACGTAGTGAATATCTTAATCTGAATAGAAAGAAAGAAATAGAAATAGAAAATGATCACCTGAATCTTGAAATCAATTCTTTAAATATTCAAGTTCAAAGTTTAAGACAATCACTTGGGGGCATTTCAGATGTTCAGCAATTAATCATAAATAAAAAGACTGTCTATGATGCAGAATTAAATATTGTGTCATCCGTTAAAAATGAATTAAGTACTATAAGCGAAAAAATCGTTGAATTGAGTAGCCAAATTGAAGTATATCCCCAAGCAATTAATGTCGAAACTGTAATTGAGAATTCTGGTTTGTTAAACGAGTTAGATAGGAATAGGAGGGCAAAAATTGAAGAAGTAAAATTATTGCTCGCACAATTACAAGCTGTTCTAAATGTAGATAACACAAAGGGTATTACAGGGGTGATTCAACAATGGCAGGCCATGAAGGCACTATTTGACGGACAATATGAAGCTGCGAAATTAAGTACCACGTCAAATCAACAATTACTAACAGAAATACAACGGATTGAAGTAAGGCTAGCTCAGTTAAGAGACAGTGTCAATGAACGTTTAGCGAAATTAATTGAACTTGGTACACCTGAAACTCTATTTCACGAACAAAGGAGTGCGTATTGGTCACTACACAGAGAAAAATTAGCGTTGTTGATTTTGCAAGCCAGAAATTTTACGCAGCTCTCAAAATCGCTCATTAAAGTCGAAGTTGCTAAAAATTTAGATATAGCAATTATAAAGTCGGAACTATCTAAAGTATTTCAAGGCACTAGGATTAATCAAGAAAAAATTCAAAATATAATAGATCATATTTCCGGAAGCGCCGATCCGCTCATTGAATGGCAGGCAATATTAAATGAGCTGAGGCCTTTAGCAGAAATTAAAGAACTCGACCTAAGTACAGTTCAAATTCCAGCTTGTCCAAAGTTAACTGAGTATGGTTTGAACGAAAATAATGTAAAAAGGATTGCAGAGATTTTAACGACAGATATTTGGCTGAACGCTGCCACAATTACAATTGAATTTGCTCCAGATTTTAAATACACTACTAATACAGAAATGGAAGATGTAATACCTTTTTCTGAAGCTTCCGCAGGCCAGCAGGCCACGGCCTTGTTAACCGTTCTTTTAAATCAACCTGGAGCCCCTTTGCTTATTGACCAACCAGAAGATGATATTGATAACCGAGCTATTGATGATATTATTAAAAACATCTGGGATGCGAAAACGCACAGGCAAATCATTTTCACTAGTCATAACGCTAATTTAGTTGTTAACGGAGATGCCGAGCTGGTGGTGTGCTTTGACTACAGAGATACGGGAAGTCAAACCAGAGGGTTAATCAAAGCTGTAGGCGCCATAGATTCTAAAATTGTTAAAGACGAAATCACAGCTGTTATGGAAGGTGGCGAAAAAGCATTTAAATTGCGCAAAGACAAATATGGCTATTAAATCATCTGGCGGCGGCGCTCTTAAAAATCGCGTGAGTAAATTAAACTTATAATTATGACAGATTGGAGATCAGAAGTAGAGTTAAGGTTAACGAAGAGTAATATATACAGTTCTTTCAAGAGTAAAGCAAAGGAGGAAGGCGATGCCGTAGAAGCCCAGGTTACTTCGACGGTATTCGACGCAATAAAGGATGCTTATGAAAAGTCCAAACTTATTATAAAATATATGCCAGAGTATACCCTGCATGATGGCGAGCATCTTTTCAGGGTCTTATATAACATGGAGAAATTGATTACTGTAGAACGGTTATCATTGCTCTCCGTTCCCGATTTAATGCTACTTATACTCACAGCTTTTTTTCACGACTTGGGAATGGCTCCCTTGGAAGATGAAATAAGAGCCTGGAAACAAGACTGGCTCGATATTATGCCTAATGAGCGGGAAGCATCGATGCATGAAGAATTTGATAGGTTTACGAAAACTTACCCTGACAAACTTGATGAGATAAAAAGGTTAAAAGGTAAAAAGCAAGATCCCAAAGCAAGACTCCTTGAAGATCACCTTATTTCAGAATATATACGTAATACCCATGCCTATAGAGCCAAAGTAATTATAGGAAAAGAATGGAAAAACCGTATCAAATATAAAGACACAGATTTGACGCATGAGCTCGCTCAATTATGTTTTAGCCATAATGAAGACTCAATGGAATTGTTAAAAGCCGATCAATCATACTTATGTGGTGAAGGTGTTATAACCAACTTGCAATTTATCGGCGTTATATTAAGGCTTTCGGACTTATTAGATTTTGACGCGAAAAGAACACCATCAATTCTGTTCTCCCACTTAGCGGTGCGCAATCCTGTTTCATTGGTAGAATGGGAAAAGCACCGCGCAATGCAAGCATGGAAAATTACTAAAGATGATATTTCGTTCACCGCAAAATGCACTCATCCGGCGATTGAAGCAAGTATTCGAAAATTTTGTGATTATATCGATGATGAGCTGAAAAATTGCGGTATTATCATATCAAAAATGCCCGCGACGATTAGCGATATTTCAAATCCTTACAAAATATCCCTTCCAGTCCGGATAACCAGAGATAAAATCGAAGCTGAAAAAGATATTGTAAGCGGCGAGCCAATCTATTACTATGAAAACACATCATTTGAACTCAATAAAAATCAAGTAATCGAGTTACTGATGGGAACCAAATTATATGGCAACCCAGAAGTTGCGTTGAGGGAGCTTTTACAAAATTCCAGAGACGCCTGTAAGTTAAGCATGGCATTACATGAGAAATGGGAAACCGTTTATATACCTGAGATCACGGTAAAATATTATACTATTGAAGGCGATGATTATCTTGAAGTCATCGATAATGGTATAGGAATGAATAAAGAGATAATAGATAAATATTATTCTAAAATAGGTTCATCATTCTATAAATCGAGAGATTTTTACGAACTTAAAGCTAAATCAAATTTGGATTTTGTTCCGGTATCTGAATTTGGAATTGGCATTCTCTCATGTTTTATGATTGCAGATACCATTGAAGTAGATACGAAGCGGTTAAAGGACCAATTCGATTACGATAAACCACTAAAAATAGTAATCGAGGGACATGACAGCATTTTTACAATCCTAAAAAGTGAAAAAAAAGTTCCTGGGACGTCAACTAAGCTTTTATTAAGAGAAAAAAATCCGTGGAAGAAAATGACAGAAGATCAATTTATACTATCAGTAAAAAACGTTTTCCCAAACCCTCCATTTAAGGTTAACATCGAAACTGACAAAGAAAAAACCTCTTATTCTACCGACGATTTTAAAAGCCGAAATGCTTTAGAGCTTAAGGATTATAACTGGAAAGAAGACGAAAATATTCTTGAAATTAAAATATCTATAAACGATCTTGGATTCTATGGGGATGCGCTGATTGCAATCCTAGAAAAAGATAATGTGCCAATCAAGGCATTAAATAAACTTTCAAAACAGGTTGAAATTGATGATTCGATCTTCGACTTGAACATGGAAATAAGACTATTAGATAATGAGATAGAAAAGATCAGTTCAGCTATCGATATAGATGATGAAGGTAAAATCAAGTCAAATCAACATTACAGCACCCTTGCCAAGTCGAAATCTCGCTTCTCTCTTCATGGTATACATTATGCGGGAAGTTTATTTCCGGATTATTACAGCAGAGAAAATAAAGCCATGTTAAAATGGCCTTTTCCAATGCTGATTATTTTGGATGTACAAGGTGAAAATGGACTGGACCTAAATTCAGCGAGGAACGAAATTATATTTAACGGAAGATGGAACAGTTTTGAACAAAATCTAGCATATCTCATTTGTAAAGAACTATTCAATAAATTGGATAAAAACTATCATATACAACTGGCCATAATTTTCAAGGAAAGGTCTGTTTCCAACAACTTCAATTTAGGTTTGGAGATGGCTCTCAGTACGTTAGTGGGGGATAATGATTAATGTATCAACGAGTCGGCAAAATCAAAAGAGTAAAACGATTTTTAAAAAATAAAAAACTGGAATGTGAGAGTTGCCACTTATGAATAAGTGGCAGATCGATGAAAGGTAGTAGATTTTATTTCAATAAAGCATTTTAGGCCCGATGTTATTTTCTTGATATTGCTGATACCGGCATTTTCTCTTCAACGGTGTTTTGACATTAATGGAAAGTTATCGGAGAAATGACGCTTTATTGTATTTCTTTAGCATCACTTACTTTTAATTTTTCAATTGAGTGAAATCTTTTATTTTCTTTCAAACACAAAGATTTGATAATTAGCCGTTTAACACAGATGGCTTATTTTAATAAATGATGATGTGTATATTAGTGGTTAAGAAATTCGCAATTTAAACTTAACAATGGAAAAAACTGTTCCCGGTACTAATATTCATAGAGTTGATCTAGGTCAGGACAGAATCTACACAGATCATACAGGTATCAAACAAATGTTCAATTTTTACCATGAATGCTCTTCTTTAAATAACTGTACTGTGCATGTCGATTTGCAGCACATCACGTGGATAGACGGGAATATGTGTGCTGTATTCGGTGCTATACTATATAAACTACAGCACGAAAATCAACTCAATTTTACAATTGATTTTAATCAGGTAAACACTAAATGTAACGTGCTTTTTCGCAATGGGTTTGTCAACATGCAGGAGACACAGCCAACATCCACTAATTCCACTACAACGCTACCATTCAAAGCTTTTTTACCTAATGAGAAAGATGATTTTATTAATTATCTATATAATGAACTGTTGGTTCATTCGGGAATGCCCTCTTTTACTGATGAGGTATTGGCCAAATTAACAGATGATTTAAGTGAGTTATTAAGCAATATCAACTTGCATGCTGAAACGAAATATCCATTTTTTGTTTGTGGCCAATATTATCCCAAAAGCCATAAAGTAATATTTACTGTATGTGATCTTGGAGTAGGCTTTTTGCCTAAAATCAAAGTTAAAACTAAGGGAACAATAAATTCCTCAAGCGAAGCGATTCTTTGGGCCGTGAATGGTAATTCCACAAAAAACGACACCCTTGGGGGAATTAATTTGCGACGGATGAAAAATTATTTTATAGAAAGCGGTGGTGCTTTTCACATTATTACAGGTGATTCATACTGGACCACGGAAAATTTAAACACTGTACTTTATCCTGATGGCGTAAAAAATATGTTAAAATCGTTCGTTGGGACTACAATTCATTTGGTTTTTAATAAAAAATCACTAACTTGACCCAAGGATATTATTAAATTAGGATGCGAAATTAAATGTTGTATCTTTGCACACCCGAATTTTAAATGGTATCATAATTGCTATATGCTAATAAACAAACACTTATCAATATGAAAATTTCAGTTTCTGACATTTTACACAGTCAAAACGCAGTATTTCATGACGATGGATTATGTGTTTTTTCCGCAATTAAATCAGCACTTGAAAAAGACGGTAGTGAAATAGAGGTGTCTTTTGAAAATATCCGGGTATGTACTACCCAATTTTTAAACGCGTCCATTGGCAAATTGCTGTTATCTTATGGTGAGGAATTTGTGAAAAAAATGATCCATCCAATTCTATACAATAGCATTAATTCCTTCAATGACAAATATGCATTGGTATGGGATAATTTTAAGGAAAAGAATCAATCTTTTGTAGCAGAAGCTTACGCTTAATGGCCTACGATCTTATAGATTTAAATTATAGCAGCGCTCCAAAAGATCGTTGCTATTTTTTTGACTCTAATATCCTGCTTCCTATTTTAGGATTGCCTGCAAAACCCGAAATGGAAGTGTACCTTAAATATTTCAAAGCTGTTTACGAAAACTGCCTTATAAAACCTGAACTTAAAATCTACACTAGTACCAATCAGCTTAGTGAGGTTTTTAATATCCTTATGAATGTAGAGTTTAAAAAAATGTATGATGATAATCAGAAAAAGATACATACAGACCCCAAAAAATTCTATAAAAATATTTTTAGACCTTCTGACCAATACCTCAGGCCATTTAAAATTTATAAGGAAGAATTGTTGAATTTCAATGATGTCTTTGAGTTAATAGACCTTGGGGCCGAAGAGCCATTGAACATGTTATTGGAATTTAACGTAAAAAAACTTGACCTTAATGACCTCTTCATTCTTAAATGTGTACAAAAGACGAAAGCTATATTAGTAAGTAATGACAACGATTTCTACGGAGAAGATATTACGCATGCAACTTTTCTCCGCACAACTATTAAGACATTTAAGGATTCTGTAAAGGTAATTGCAAAAAAATAAACGAAGGTAATTACTTGTAACAGATATATGGTATCATTAATTGTAAAAAAGTGAAAATTGAAAGAACAAATATAAAAAATGCAAAAACTGTGGCGCCCTTTAATCTTTGCTCATTGATAACAAAGCCTGTTATTAAAAATTCTTAAGAGTCAATTAGCCTAAATTCTAAATTGAGTTCCTCTTTGTAACTTTATCCTACACCTACCGATATAATCACATCTATTGAATAATATATTCTATCTTTCTTTTAGCATGGCGTTTTTCTTCATTTTCAGTTGTCAAGGATTCCTTGACAACTGAAAATCTTGACAATTTTTCGCCCTTAAATACATTATTAATGTGAAGACGTATGTTTTGCTTAGTCTAACTGAAAAGTTCCTGTAACTGGCTTTGAGTAAGCCAGACATTATCATTTTCAATTTTTACGCCAATTGAGGTTTGACAGTCCTCGGTTTTATATATTACAACTTTATCGTTAGTCATGATTTCTAAATTTAATGTTTTACTTGTTAATTGGTATTATATGAAAGTTCACCGCAATTTTTTTAATAAATAGTTAGGCTGATTTTGATTAGAATTGATTTTGCTGAAGCCTGGTCTTTAAAAGTTCCATATCCTCGCTGATCTTTAGATCAACAATCTTTGCATAATGCTGTGTTTGTTTGAGCGACTTATGGCCGAGCATTTTGGAAACCGTTTCAATAGGGACACCATTACTTAAAGTCACCGTGGTAGCGAACGTATGGCGCGCTATATGAAAAGTCAAATTCTTATTGATCCGGCAGCCATCAGCGATTTCCTTGAGATAGGAATTCATTTTCTGGTTGGTAAGTACGGGCAATACCAAACCTTTATTCACACATTTAGGATCATCCTCATACTTCTCCATAATTTTCAATGCAGCTGGCAACAAAGGCAGACGGGTAGCAGATTCAGTTTTCTGTCGGGTTGTCACTATCCACTTACCACCATCAACGCCTGTAACAATATCAGAACGCCTCAGCTGATAAACATCTACATAAGCCAAACCGGTATAGCAGCTGAAAAGGAAAATATCACGAACATGCTTGAGCCGGTCGGTCTCAAACTCTTTGCAGGCGATATCATTCAGTTCTCCTTTGGTCAACGCAATACGGATCACTTCTTTCCTGTTTGTCTTAAATCCCGCGAAAGGATCTTTGAGTAACCAGCCTTTTTTAATGCACTCCAACACTATCTTTTTAAAGTTTCCCAAGTATTTCATTGTCGCATTGTGCCCGCACTTTCTAACGCTTTTCAGCCAAAATGCAAACTGTGAAACAAATTCATAGTCCAAATCTTTAACATCAACATCTTCCAACTGATATTTCCACTTTATAAAGGCTGCTGTATGGTCGTGTGCAGTCTTGTAACGCATTAATGTAGAAGGTGCGAACTCTTGGCCAACCAAGGCTTTCATTTGTTCATTGTGGTGCTTGAATGCTGCAAGGATCATTCGCTTTTCTTCGCCTTGACCGGTCAAGACATTTTTGAGGTTTTCCGCAGTCAAAAGCTTATCTGCATCCATTAGCATTTTCTTAGCCTGATAGACCTTACCGCACATCACATCCAAATAACTGTTAAGTGCCTTTGCATCTTCTTTTAAGCCGGTCGCGCGGCCTGCCGAAGCATTCCAGCGCAGGTTATCCCATTGCCTTTTAGTGGCCACATCTTTTGATATGCCATCAACTGTTAAACGCAGGTAAATGTACCTGGCATTTCCTTTTTCATTTTTGGGCTTCTTCAGAAAGAAGAACAGCCCGAAACTTTTTTCTAACATAACGAACATTAAAGGGTTAAACAAATGTCGAAATGCAGCGTCTTTAAATCAAGATGTTTAATCTTTGAATAGGTTGCTAATCAGTTTATTACATTGATTTCAGCGCGTCTTTTCATTCAATTATAAAGACGTCATGAATGACGCGCTTGAATATTGAATAATACGGGTTGCTTTGGAGGGGCTTAAAACCAAAAAAGCCTCTAAATCATATGATTTAGAGGCTTTTGAACATTTTTAAAATGTTTTTGGCGGAATGGACGGGACTCGAACCCGCGACCCCATGCGTGACAGGCATGTATTCTAACCAGCTGAACTACCACTCCGTTTGGGATGGCAAATATAAGGAGATTTTATATTTACACAAGGGCTTATTTAAAAAAAGTTTTATTAGCTGTCTATCGCTTTAAAAATGAGGTTTTTAATTTAATAGAAGGCTGTTTCTGATATGTTTTTTATCCAATTATAGCGTAAAACTGTTGTGTCGGATAGTTGTTATCAAAATAAAAAGCATGAACAACGCATCTGATAATATTCCTCAACAGTACGAAGGTGAGCATACCGACGTGATTCATTTTGTTGATTGCGAGAGTAAGGAGAAGGCACATGAACTGTTTCAGCTGGCTAAAAGCAGGTTAAAAGATATATCAAACTGGTATACCTTTAGCGGCCCGGGCTCATCAAAATTCTCTATAACCGATGCCAGGGGAAACGAGGATTATAAGTTGGCTGAGAAAGGTGATTATTTCTACATTAATCTGCCCGCTCCCGGCTCAATTGCAGGCGATGGGCTGGAATGGGTGCGGATAGAAGAAATAATTGATGTAGAGGACGCTAAAGCGGAATCTGAATACATTACCATAACTGTTAGGCCTGTTGCCAATCCTCGTACAAACGAAGGTTCGATAGCCCACTTCTTCAGTCACGACTCTACCAGCACCTTTATCATAGAACGTTATCTGAACCACGTAAGCGCGGCTGTACACGGCCGAAACGAGGTTGCGAACAATACTGATGTTAATATTTATGATTATGTACGTAATACTGTAGTGGCCTTATCGGCACGTGCAGGGCTTTCTGGGCCGCAATGGAAGAAACTGGTGGTGGGTTTGCTTACAATATAACCAACTATTGTTTGTAATATTTGTGTGAATATAAATCAAAAATCAATTTATACCATTTATATTTATATTATTATAAACAACAAAAACAATATTATGAAAATTGTAAAAGTATTAGCCGTTGCGATGATAGCTTTATTTAGCTATACAGCAGTAAGTGCAGCAGGTGTGCATCATCACCATCACCGTCGTCATCACTATCACAGAAGGTAATTGCTTCGCTTGTGACTACAAGCTTTGCTACAAACAAGAAAAAGGCTGCTCCGTTTAGGAAGCAGCCTTTTTTATTTATGTTGGGTAGGGTAACTAATTACAGTTTCCTTTTAACTTCTACGTTTTCGTAAGCTTCAACTATATCACCAACTTCAATGTTGTTAAAGTTTTGGATGTTCAAACCGCACTCGTAGTTAGCAGTAACTTCTTTAACGTCATCCTTAAAGCGTTTTAACGAAGCCAATTCACCGGTATATATTACTACACCTTCGCGAATGATACGTATTTTACTGTTACGGGTAATTTTACCATCCAGTACCATACAACCTGCAATAGTACCAACCTTGCTAATTTTGAATGTTTCACGTATTTCTACGTTAGCAACAATTTTCTCTTCAAAGGTTGGTGCAAGCATACCTTCCATCGCGGCTTTTATCTCATTTATGGCGTCATAAATAATAGAGTATAGCCTGATGTCTATCTGCTCAGCTTCTGCAAGTTTACGCGCACTGCCTGACGGCCTTACCTGGAAACCAATAATGATCGCATCTGATGCAGAAGCCAGCAATACGTCTGATTCTGAAATCTGACCGACTGCTTTCGATATGATGTTAACCTGTATCTGCTCAGTAGATAGTTTCAACAATGAATCGGATAACGCTTCAATTGAACCATCCACGTCACCTTTAACAATAATGTTAAGCTCCTTAAAGTTACCAACTGCCAAACGGCGGCCAATTTCATCAAGTGTGATGTGTTTCTGTGTACGTAAGCCTTGTTCGCGTTGTAATTGTAAACGTTTGTTCGCGATTTCACGAGCTTCAACTTCACTTTCCAGTACGTTGAATTTATCACCCGCGGTAGGTGCGCCTTGCATACCTAACACCTGTACCGGTGTTGATGGCCCTGCAGATTCAACCCTTTGGCCACGTTCGTTAGTCAATGCCTTAACACGACCACTGTAACAACCGGCTAATATCGGGTCGCCTACTTTTAAGCGGCCTGCCTGTACCAGTATGGTGGTAACAATACCACGGCCTTTATCAAGGGCAGCTTCAATAACGGTACCAACGGCTCTTTTGTTAGGGTTAGCTGTTAGTTCAAGTAGTTCTGCTTCCAGTAATACTTTCTCTAATAGCAGCTCAATGTTTAAGCCTGTTTTGGCTGATATTTCCTGGGTTTGATATTTACCACCCCATTCTTCAACCAATATGTTCATGGCAGATAGTTGCTCACGGATCCTGTCCGAGTTAGCGCCTGGCCTGTCAATTTTATTGAATGCGAAGATGATTGGTGCACCGGCCGCCTGCGCGTGGTTTATGGCCTCACGTGTTTGCGGCATCACGCTGTCATCAGCAGCAATAACTATAATTACAATATCGGTTACCTGGGCACCCCTGGCACGCATAGCGGTAAACGCCTCGTGACCCGGTGTATCTAAGAAAGTGATCTTCCCTTTATCATCAGGTAGTGTTACCTCATAAGCGCCAATGTGCTGGGTGATACCACCTGCTTCGCCGCCTATAACGTTTGTTTTGCGTATAAAATCCAGTAATGATGTTTTACCGTGGTCAACGTGGCCCATGATGGTCACAATTGGAGCGCGCGGTACTAAATCTGC
>Ga0302315_10000980_pt1 | contig 30293 bp, 22 predicted proteins | sample III_Palsa_N3_1_FD_200532 | JGI IMG/M metagenome (GOLD analysis project Ga0302315, IMG submission 200532) | Peat permafrost microbial communities from Stordalen Mire near Abisko, Sweden - III_Palsa_N3_1 | ecosystem: Environmental > Terrestrial > Soil > Palsa > Peat permafrost | place: Sweden...
TTTCTAATGGTATTCCTATGTTTTTTGCCGGGGATGAATTTATGAATACCCAGAATGGAAATAATAACCCAGTAAATCAGAATAATGAAATTACCTGGCTAAACTGGAGCTTGTTAGAGAAGAACAACGATATTTTTAGTTTCTTTAAGAACATGATAGCGTTCAGAAAAGATCATCCTTCTATTTGCAGAAGTCAGTTTTGGATGGAAGATATAAGCTGGTACGGAACAAAAATGACAGAGGTAGACTTGTCCGACAACTCTCATTGCCTTGCTTTTTGCCTTCATGGGGCGTCGCAGGGCGATACGGATATTTATGTAATGATAAATTCTTACTGGGAACCTGTAGAGTTTAAAGTGCATGAAGGAGCAGCAGGGGACTGGCACAGGGTGTGCGACACTTCCAGGCAATATCCAAATGATTTTTTAGTACAGGGTAATGAAGAACGTATGGAAAGTATGTTGTATACGTTGGCAGACAGGGCCATTGCTATATTTATAAAAAAGTAAAAAAATTTGGCAGGGTATTATTAGTTTTAAATTACTATTTTATGCAGCTAATTAAATAGTCATAGAACTATTAGGAACTTCAATTTTAAAAGTAACGCCTTCATTAAGTATGGAAGTTACTTCAATTTTTCCCAGAAGCATACCCAGCGTTTCTTTTACTATGTATAAGCCTAAGCCTGCCCCGTCGCTAGCTTCTGTGGCTCTGTAAAACATATTGTAAATATTATCAAGGTGTTCTTCGTCAATGCCTATTCCGTTATCTTCAATTTCAATAAAACAGCTATCAGTAGTAGTTCTTATCTTTATAGAAATAAAGCTTTTGTTTTTACTACTATCGCTATATTTTAAAGCGTTAGAAATAATATTAGTAAGTACTATGGCTAAGCGTCGCTTGTCTGAAAAAAAGCCGATTTCTTCATCTATGTTTACGCGTTTTTCTACTGGAGTTGTCTCTGTATAATTAAGATCGCCAATAATAGAAGGTATCAATTCAGAAAAGTTAATCATTTCTAGGTTTAAGTCCTGCCTTGAGTTTCTTGAATAATCAATAATGTCGCTAACCAGCCTGTCTAGCCTTAAGGTGCACCTTTCTATACCGTGCATATACTGCTCTTCGTACTCATAATTTTTCGCTTTAAAATCCATTAAGGCTACCCGGCTAAGGCCCAGTATGGATTTAAGGGGAGCCCTGAGTTCGTGCGAGGCGCTATACACAAAGCGATCCAGTTCTTTATTGGCTTGTATCAGCTTAAGCTCATTTAATTTAAGCTCGGTTATATCTCTCACCGAGATTAAAATAGATGTAAAGCTCCCTTCCAGGTCATATTCAGGAACGCCGGTCATGTAATTGTAATTAAATTTACGCCCCTCAATTCCCGGAAATTCGAAATAGGAGCTAACAGCTTTTCCTGTCGCTACTATTTCGTTCATGTTACTTTCCATTAACTCGCAGATATTTTCGGGGAAACCTGCTTGTTTGGGCGTTTTACCTATGTAATATTCCGGGGGTAATCCAGATTCAGGAACAACAGCTTTATTAGCATAAGTATATTGATAGTGTTTATTGACTCTTGAAATAATATCGGAAGAGTTTTCTGCCAGCGCTTTAAACGCTTTCTTGTTTTTAAGTATTTTGTTATTGCTTTCTGTTAGTTCTGCCGTTCTTAAAATTATGGTTTGCTCTAACAGGCTTTTTTCTATCTCTAAAGCTTTCTTGCTACGTTTCAATTCAATAGTATTAATAATTTGTTTAGATAGTAATTGTAAAGCTTCTTTTTGCTCTGCGGCAAGCGTTTTAGGAACTTTGTCAATAACACAAAGCGAACCAAGTTTGTATCCTTCTTCTGTAATAAGGGGCGCGCCTGAATAGAAACGTATATTTGGGTCTCCGGTAACTAAGGGGTTTTTGGCAAACCGTTCATCTTTAAGAGCATCACAGACCTCAAAAACCTCATCCTGAGTAATGGTATGGTTACAGAACGCAATTTTCCTCTCAGTTTCAGAAACATCTATCCCAAACTTAGCCCTGAACCACTGCCTGTTTTCGTCAACAAGGCTTATAAGCGCAATAGGGGTATTGCAAATGGCTGCTGCCAGCTGTGTAAGTTTATTTAACTCGTCTTCAGCTTCTGTAACTAACAGCTCATATTCCCGCAACGCATTTAATCTTTTTTCTTCAACACCCTCGTTTTTCATTTTCATAAGCTGCAGAGGTAATCGTAAAGTATAGACATGTAAGGCTTTAATATAGCGCTATAAGTTTAGATAGCATAACTTTATACGTGTTAATCTCGCAAAACAAGTATTTAAGGTCTTTATTCCTTATATCTAACGAAGAATATGAGCGGATGGAGCTTATTATTTAATAATTCTAAGCTTTATAGAAAAACCTGTCTTATTAAACTAAAATCATTATAAACTGCTATAAAAGCTAAAACCCTTTAAGTAAAGGGTTTTAAATAATATACTTCTGGTTTTATTAATGAACTTATTGTTCTAATATTATTCTTTTTGAAATAGCCAAATTAGGAGTAATCAGGTTCAATAAGTAACAGGTATTTGTTGGCAGGCTGCTTAAGTCTATTTTGTAATTTGTATTATCTGCTATACGAATAGCATCTTGCTCATATACCCGTTCTCCTAATAAATTATATATAATAACAGACGCCTCTAAGGAATAGGTGTTATCATTCACTATAGTAACTGTTTCTTTATAGGCATATAAGTTAATAGTATTCTCTGGTTCTTTTACTATTACCGCTGTAAGCGCAGAAAGCCTATTAGTATTTTGTTTTGTGAATTTAATATAAAAACGGTTGGTTAAGGTATCTCTGCCTGCAAGAGTAAAATTGTAAACCGGCTGTTTTTTCAGGTCTTGTTGTATATGATATAAGCTATCTATTAAAGTAATAGATATATTATTATCAAAAGGATGCACCTGCCCAGCAGAAAACGAATAATCTCCTGCTATTGGCGCAGCCAGCACAAGAGGTAAAATTATTTCACTAAAAGAGGCAGGCATTGTGTTTATACTATATTCGTTACCTTTTAACGCGCTAAAGAAAGACGGCGATTTAGCGCTATTCATAAATTTATAAGCGTCATATAAAGGGTCAAAGTTAAAAGTAGCATTAGAATCAAATCTTATTACCTGTTGGTCGGTCATGCCATTAATGGAGACGGTGTATTCTAATTGATTGGAATCGAGTTGAGCAAATGCAATCGATGTGGAAATAAATAATAATGCTATTGCGCTTAAAATGATTTTCATAATTTTTTTTGTTTATTTTAGTAAGTAGTATAAATGTATTTTATTAATACCGGCTTATGCTATTAAAACGTGATTAGCTAGCAAAGGTTTAAACGAAAGTATTAAAAAAATCGATAAAATTGGTTAAATTATAGATAAAACAAAAATGTCGATAAAGTTGTTAATATAACTATTCCAATAGTTTTATGGAATACATAAAAAATATTGCAATCGGCTCACAATAAGCCGTTTATGCAATAAATCTATAAATTTATAGTGTGTTCTGTTACTATTTGGAGGCATGCGCTCTATTATTAGAAATTACAAGAATTAGAACTATTATAAGATGCAAACAGACTAATTTTAAAGGTTTATTTATATATTGTAAATAGCAGAATCTAAGGAGGTTGTTAGTTTAATTACTGATTATATGTCTGTTTTTTGTGTTAAAAAATATTTATCCGTAAAAAGGAACTAAAGCGCTAACTAGTGAAGCAGAACTCAGAATCAAATTGTATTAGAGTAACTAGTGGTGGTAAATAAAATAATAGTGTGTATTAACCACTAATAAATATGGTCTTAAATTTGATAGTATTAAATTACTTTTATATCAAAACCTGATTTGTATTTGTGTAATAGATTATTAATAACGCTGTGTTTAGCGTAGCATAACTAGCGCTAGTTGCTACTATAATTTTTACCAGCGCTTCAACCTTTTGTGCTGCATTTATTCTTTCCACAAAATTAAAGCTATGCATTTCTCTTTTTTTTAATCTTCAAATATGCCAATTGGCACAAAAAAAGAGGTATGCCATTTTGGACATGCCTCTCTATGTTAACTCGGACACAAGGTGGTAAATATTGCCCCCTTCGTAAATACTTATTCGTTATTTCATATTGCTATCTTTCACATTTTCTCATGTTTATATTACTATCGCATCAAAATCGGATTTGTATTTGCTTAGTAAATTATTTAAGGCAACCAATGTTTGTTCTATATCAGCCTTGGTATGTTTAACGCCAGTCTTTAATTCTTCGCTGGTAAGGTCTATACTATCAAACATAAGGTCTTCATCGCTACTGGTAGTAATATTAGCCATTTCTAACGCCTTTTGCAGGTAGGCGGATGAGGCATGCACAGTGCGGCCTATTTTGCGTTCCGATTTGCCTAAGCTTAATTCGTTACCAGCTTCGTGGTAATCGGTATAGGCAAGGTCGTAGTAGTTTTTTGCAATAGACATTCTCATCTTTGGGTCTTTAACTTCTTTTTTAGAATGTAAATCTAACGCCAACCTTTTGATATCGTTAGAGGTGTGTTGCAGTATAATTCTGGTTTCGGGGGTGCTTCTCTCTTTTTTAACGTCCATAAGAGCGGCAGACTTGGCCAGCTCGTCGTTGGTATGAAAAGTATCACGCCTTAGAAAATAGCTGTAAGAGCTATCCAGGTGAGCGGAGAACTCATCCTCAGGAATCCAGCTATCGTCCTCCTGAAACTTGCTTAACAGCCAGCAGTGTTTCATTGAAGCGTCGCAAACCTTTCCCAAAGCAGAGTCTAATTCAGGCTCGCTCACTTCATTATTCTCTTTTAATTTTGCTGAGACCGTTTTTAAGTGATTAGCAGAATTATGCACTTCTTTATGAGCTTCAAGGGTTTTAGTTTCTGAGTTTTCCAGGCTAAGGAGTAAAGCGCTGGCGGCGCTATCCAACCTCTCGGCTGCTGCTTTAAAATTCTTTTGTTTGTAATACTGCTTGCCTTCGAAGACAAACTGGTCTACTTCGGTAATAACAGGCACAGGCGCTTCGTGAATGTATATCCAGTTTCTTATAATTTCGACTGGTTTTGTAATACTGTCGCTCTGCGCCGCCGCATTAGCGTTTTCTTTGGCGGCTTCTTTTTGATTGCAACTGGCAGCTATAGCGGCAACCAGTATAATTAATGGTAGAGTTCTCATAGCTTTTATTTTTGGCAAATTTTATAGAAAGGCATATTTATATAAATGACATTTATCATCAAATATACTAAAAAGCATCAGTAGAGTAGTTATGGTTATACCCTAATTTTGTTCGTATTAATAGTGTAAAAATTAGTTCATATGAATACAGGAATAGCGATAAAGCCAAAAGCCGTCAAATTTATTTATGAACTACAGCTGGAGCTAAATGCGCAAATGATAAAAAGGAAGTATTAGCGCTTTTTAGGGCAGTTCTTTATGATATAAAATGAGCAATAGACGCAAATTTTAAAATATAATTATTCCCATAACTCAGCATGAAATATAAATCATAAACAAATAGTAAGTTGGTCACATAATAATCTCTATAACAGGTTGCGGATATTATATCCCGTTACTATTTAAAAATTTAGACTGTACTGTTAGTAATTATAAGAACTATAACTATTAGAATATAGAGAGAGTAAATTGATAATTGTTTTTTTAAGAATAATAGGCCTTGATGAAAGTTGCATATTAAATTACTAATAAATATTTTTTTTATTACAAAAAATATTTAAGTCTGCAAAAAAATGAAGCTTTTTATAGCATAGTATAATTTAGGATTTTCTCAGGCTATAAACTTAGCTATGGTATAGGCGACTCCTGCTGCAATACCGCCAATCAGCACAGTCTGGTAAGCGCTCTTAAATGGATGCCCCATAAAAGTACCTTTTACGTAACCAAAAACGGTAAGGGCGATTAGTGTTGCTATTACTGAAACCAGCAAAGCTTCGTGTGGAGAAGGAAATATTAGGTAAGGGGCAAGCGGAATAATGCCGCCTACTATATAAGAAATACCAATAGTAGCGGCGCTTTTTAATGCTCGTCCTTTAACAGGTTTATCAAGCCCAAGTTCAAACCTCATCATAAAGTCTACCCAGCTTTGTTCGTTCTTATCAAAATGTTCCAGAATAGGCGCTATCTGGGCCTCGCTGAGGCCATATTCTTTAAATACTATACTCACTTCTTCCTTCTCTACCTCCCTTTTGTTTTTTACCTCATCCCATTCCAGTTGTTCTTCAGCAATAAAATGATCCATGTCGCTTTTGCCTGCCAGGTAACCGCCCAACCCCATGGCTATAGAGCCTGCGGCAATTTCTGCAAAGCCTGCTGTAACTACAAGGTCAGTGTTTGCCACAGCTCCCGAAATACCGGCGGCCAGGGCAAATGGAACAGTTAAACCGTCCGACATACCAATAATAATGTCTCTTAACATTCCCGGGGCCTTGAAGTGTTTTTCAATATGTTTCATGCGAAGCGTTTATTATAATACAATAATAGAAAATACTTTACAAAAACCTTTAGTATATCTTTCAAAAATAATCGTATTGGTAAAACTCTTATATGATGAAGGTCATTGCCAAAGCTGACTAATGGTAGCCAAATAAAAGTATCATACTACTAGTTTTGCCGTAATAATAAAATATAAAATATAATTAATAGTACTATGAAACACATAAGCAAAGAACCAATCTCAGAACTGCATTTCCAGCATCAATTATGGATGAACGAACTGGATTTTTATAAACAAGAGCTAAAGATACTACAGGAGCGACTGGAAGAAGTAGCCTATAAAAACACAAGCAAGGAAGCGCATGTTTTTATTGAGCAGTTCCAGAACAGGTTCCTTATTCAAAATAACGAAATGGATATGCTTAGGCATAATATAAGAAGAAATGAAGAAGAGGCGGTAAAAGAAGCTAAAAAGTATTGGAAAAGAGCTGATTATGAAACTTCAAAAGAATATATAGAATTACAAGATCGTATAGTACAGTTTGAGAAATTATACAAAGAACTTAAACAGGATTTCTTTAAATTTATCAGTAAATGGATGTAAATTGGGGGAAAGCCTTTTAGGCGGCATTTTAAACCCTTTTTTGTTCTTTTAATGCAGATGAAGCATCAAAACATTACTACAGTATTAACTGCATTTGGCATATTTATCCTCAGCATTGTCATAGGTATGCTGGGCTACTCGCTAATTGAACACTTTAATTTTGTGGACGCCTTTTATATGACTATTATTACTATTGGGGCGGTAGGGTTCTCAGAAGTGCATCAATTGTCTGAAGTTGGCAAGATATTTACCTCCTTCTATATCATATTCAACCTGGGCGTATATGCGTTTGTACTTTTTGTGATTACTACCCATGTTTTTCAGGGCGAGTTGGGTAATTTATTTAATAACCTATTAAACAGGAAAAAAATGAGCAAAATGGAAAACCATATTATTGTATGCGGGTATGGACGCAACGGACTTAAAGCTACTAATGAATTATTAAAAAATAATTACCAGATAGTAGTAATTGAGCGGAATGCTGCCCTGTTTAAAGAAAAGAACGCCGAGAAACTACCAAACCTTGTTTTTATAGAGGGAGACGCCACGCAGGACGAGTTGCTGACTGAAACAGGCATTCAAAGAGCATCTGCAATTTTAATTACATTGCCCAACGATTCTGAAAATGTGTTTATCACTCTAACAGCCAGGGAACTTAATAGCGGTATAGAAATTGTTGCCAGGGCCTCTGACCCTAATTCTGAAAAGAAACTAAAAAGAGCAGGAGCAGATTTTGTAGTGATGCCGGAGTTTATAGGCGGCGTACACATGGCAAGGCTTGTTACAAACCCGGAAATGATGTCTTTTATGAATATGGGAGACGAAGACAATAGCTCAAGGTTAAGGCTTGAGGAAATAATGGTAGATAAGCTACCCAAACATTACTACCATAAAAGTATTGCAGAACTGCATATAGATAAGAAGATATTGATAGTAGGTTATAGAGACGAAGACGAAAATTTTACATTTAACCCTGAGCATAGCCTAAAGATGAATCCTAAAGGCATAGTTTTTTTGCTAGGTACTCATGATACCATGGAGGTTTTTAGAAAAAAAATCTACCTGTAAGGTGAGCGAGGTTACTAATAAAAACCAGCAGCCTTGGCTACTATCCGAAGAAGAGCTTTATAAAGAATATAAAACTTCTATAAAAGGACTTTCTGAGGCTGAAGCCGCATTGCGTTATGAAGCAAACAAAGCCAAACTAATAACCACTAGTAGCAAACGCACCGCTTTACAGTTTTTCTTATCGCAATTTAAAAACGCCCTCGTACTTATACTAATAGGGGCAGCGCTCACTTCATTCTTCCTTGGCGAGCGCACCGACTCGCTGGTAATACTTCTTATAGTAGTAATTAACGCAATCTTTGGGTTTATTCAGGAATATAGGACGGATAAAACGCTGCAAGCCCTTCGGAAATATATTAAAATAAAGATAAAAACACTTCGAAGCGGACAGGTAGTGGCTACGGATATGGATGCTATAGTGCCAGGCGATGTGGTGTACTTTACCATCGGCGAAGTAGTTCCGGCAGACGTACGGCTTATCCAATGCCATGCCCTTTCTACCAACGAAAGCGCCCTAACGGGAGAATCTATACCGGTTAATAAAAATACTGAAGCGCTAAAGGAAGCCGAAACCGTACCCGCTAAAATAAATAATATGGCCTTTATGGGCACTACCATAGCAGGCGGTACAGGCTATGGCATAGTTACAGCTATAGGGAAGGATACGTTCTTTGGGCAAACTGCCGAATACCTTAAAAAGGATAAAGCTGAAGGCAACTACCAGAAAAGCATTAAAAAATTCAGCAACTTTTTACTGAAGGTTATTTTATTGATGACGGTACTGGTCTTTATCTTTAACGCCGTACTGGACAAGGGGCTGTTTGTGTCGTTCCTGTTTGCGCTGGCGCTGGCAGTAGGGGTAACGCCGGAGGCGTTGCCTATTATTATGACCATTACTCTGTCTAAGGGCGCTTCCCGGATGGCGAAGAAGGAAGTACTATCCAGGAACATAGCGGCTATAGAAAACCTGGGAACAATGAATGTTTTATGCTGTGACAAAACAGGAACGCTAACCCAGGGAGAACCAGAGCTGAATGATTATGCAAATGACAAAGGAGAAAAAGATATAAAGATCATACAGTATGCCATACTTTGCAATACGTCCAAAGAATCGTTAATGCAAAATCCATTGGACTCTTCCATTACAAAATACATAGTTGACAATAAAATAGCAGAGCTTCCAGATAAGCTGATAGGCAGCAATGAGTTCGATTTTGAGCGCAGGAGAATGAGCGTACTGGTGTCGTCCCCCGATGGGAATAAAATGATATGCAAAGGGGCTCCTGAAGCCATTATACCTATTTGCTCTGTTTTAGAAGGAGGAGCTATGACGGAGGAAGCTAAAGCCGGGTTGTTCGCTAAAATAAGAGAATACGAAATGCAAGGTTATAAGATAATAGCCGTTGCAGATAAATCTACTACTCAGTTTACTATAAAGACAGAAGACGAAAACAACTTTAACTTTACAGGATTTTTACTATTTATGGATCCGGTTAAAGATACGGCTAAAGACTCGTTATCCCGCCTGGGAAGCCTAGGTGTGGAGATAAAGGTAATTAGCGGGGATAGCCCTTATGTTACGGAGCGTATTTGTAAAGAGCTTGATCTTGCAATTAAAGAAGGCAAGGTAGTATTAGGGGAGGAGCTTGCAAAACTGGATGCCGCTACCCTTAATAGTTATGCATTAAAATACAATGTATTTGCACGTGTAACCCCAGAGCAAAAATACAACATAGTAAAAGCGCTAAACAACGACACTAATGTCGTAGGCTTTTTGGGAGACGGCATTAACGACGCCCCGGCGCTTAAAGCGGCAGATGTTGGTATATCCGTAGACACAGCCAGCAATATTGCCAAAGAAGCGGCGGATATTATTTTACTGAAGAAAAGCCTGGGCGTTTTGGCAGATGGCATTGTGGAAGGAAGAAAGGCTTTTAGAAACATGACCAAGTACATCCTTAATAGCGTTAGTTCCAATTTCGGCAATATGTTTACCGTGGCCATATCCTCGCTTTTTTTGCCTTTCCTACCGCTACTGCCAATTCAAATACTATTAAATAATTTTATCAGCGACTTCCCAATGGTAATGATATCTACAGATAATGTAGATGACCAATCCATTACCAAACCCCAGCATTGGGACTTTAAACTTATTACTAAGTTTATGTTAATCTTTGGCCTTTTAAGCGATGTGTTCGACCTTTTCTTTATGGTAGTGCTGTTACATATTTATAAGGTAAGTCCGGAGGAGTTCCGGTCAGAATGGTTTGTGTACTCTGTAGCCAGCGAACTGTTGGTAATGTTTGCTATACGTTCCAGGTTATCTATTTTTAAAACAAGGCCGAGCAACGCCCTAGTTGGCGCCACTGTGCTGGTAGTAGTTATTACTTGTATCCTGCCTTTTACGGCTATAGGGCAGCATCTTTTTAAATTTACCCCAATTCCTCTCAGCGCTGTGGCTCTTATGTTCTTTACCCCATTTGCCTATTTGGCAGCGGTGGAAGTGGCAAAGCATTTCTTTTACCGGCAAGAAGTATTTGTAAAAAACTACTAGTTAACTGCGAGGCTATCCCAGTTTTCTTGCCCCATTTTATCTTTCCCTATATCCGTTCGCGGAAGAAGTAGCCATCTGCACCTATTATTGGCGATATTAGTTAGACCCTACAATATCAATTTCTGAGCCTGGAAAGTTTACCGGAATCCAGTATTGTTATTGAGCTTCCTTTTACCTCGATTAACTTTTCTTCTTTAAAATCAGACAATGTACGTATTACTGTTTCTTTAGACGAGCCTACTAAATTAGAAAGATCTTCTCTAGATATAGCCATCGCAAACTGGGCGTTGCCGTCTTCTTTATAACTCTTCTCCAGCATTAAAAGGGATTCCGCCACTCTTTTGCGTACAGAATTATATGCTAGTTTTAATAAACGTTCTTCTTTTTCCATAATGTTGTTGGCCAGCATTTTTATAAATTTGTTGGCAACATCTCTGTTATTATAAACCAATGAAAAGAAATCGTCTCGAGGTATTGCTACTATTTCAGAGTCTTCCAGTGTTTCTGCAGTTTCGCTATATTCCGAATAATTTAATAAATCGTTAAAACCTATAAAATCTCCCTCCTTATGCAGGCTGGTAATATACTCGTTGCCTAGTTCGTTAGACTTAAATATTTTTACCTTGCCCTTATTGATAAAATAAACAGCATTGGCATAGCTGCCTTCGGTATATATGGTATGTTTTTTCTTGACAATTGTAACCTTTTTAGGGTCGCTGGTTAATTTGTTAAGGTCTTCTAACCCTTTTGCGTCTTTTATAAATTCATCTAAGCCGTCTATTGTATTTTTATATTCCGATTTTATCAGTTCATTTTTCTTTAGCCTGGTTTCTATGGCATTTAATAGTTCTAAGTCGTCGAAGGGTTTGGTAAGGTAGTCGTCAGCCCCCAGTTTCATTCCTTTTCTAAAGTCGTCCTTTTCAGACTTTGCCGTAAGGAATATAAATGGTATGGTAGCCGTGGCCGGGTCTTTGGAAAGGATATGCAATACCCCATAACCATCCAATTCCGGCATCATTATGTCGCAAATGATAAGGTCGGGCTTATTTGCTTTGGCAAGTTCAGCGCCGGTTTTGCCGTTCTCTGCTGTAAGTACCTTGTAGTTGGCAAGTTCTATGATCTCAGCAGTATTTTCTCTTACCTCGTTGTTGTCTTCAATGATTAAGATAGTTTTCATAGTAATAGTTACGTTATTGTAAAAATGGTAAAGATATAGTAAAAGTTGTTCCTTTGTTCAATTCGCTTACAAAGGTTATAGTTCCATTTAGCAGTTCCACATATTTTTTTACTATATGCAGGCCAAGCCCTGTGCCCTGTATGTTAGAGGCATTATTGGCCCTAAAAAATCGATTAAATAAGTAAGGCTGCTCTTCTTCCGGTATCCCTATTCCTGAATCTTGAACTTTGATTTTCAATTTGTCATCAGAAAGAGAAGTAGTAAAAATAATTTCTTTTCCTTCGGACGAGTACTTAATGGCGTTTGAAAGCAGGTTTATAATAATGTTTTTAAAAATCTGCTTGTCCAGCATTATATCCACTTCGTTACCTGAGTGGTTATAAATAATATTTTGCCCTTTTTTTAGCAGAGTTCTTAGTTCTTCTGCAATTAGTTCTGAAGATTTTATGGGATTGAGCAGTTCGGGTTTATTGGGTATTTTTCCTTCTTCTAGTTTACTGATGGACAGAAAATCATTAAGTATACCATTGAGGTTATTTACGGATGATTTTATCCGGTCAATGTGTTTCTCTCTCTTGTCTGCTTCTTCAGTAGTAGGGTATTTGGAAATAAGCGATGCTGATGATAGTATAGTGCTGAGAGGGGTTTTAAACTCGTGCGAGGCCATAGTAACAAAACGTGATTTCAGCTCGTTTAGCTCTCGTTCTTTGTTTAACGCCCTGCTTATTTCTATCTGTATTTTTTTAAGACGGTCATTAGTAAGTTCCAGGCTTGCTACGGCTTCATTAAGCTCAGTGGTTCGCTCTTCCACTCTTTTCTCAAGAGACTTATTAAGGGCGCGTATTTCTTCTACATGGCGGGCGTGTTCCAGGCTGTATCGTATAGCGCGTTCCAGTATGGAGGCGTTTATATTTCCTTTTATCAGGTAGTCGGCGGCGCCAGCCTTCATGGCTTTCTCATCAATTTCCATATCTCCCTGCCCGGTAAGTAAAATAAGCGGAGAAGTGCAGTTTAGTTCAATGGCTTCTTCAATCAAATCCAGTCCGGAATGTGCGCCCAGCCGGTAATCTATTAAATAAACGTCATGGGCCTGCGAAATTATCGACTTTATGGCGTCCTCGTAAGAGGCCGTCCAGTATAGCCTGTATTTTCTGGAAGAACTTATTTCCTCTATTACGTCCATAGTAATAATGAAATCTTCCTCGTCGTCGTCCACTAGTAATATTTTAATCAGGTCGCTCATCCTTGTGCGGAAGTTTTACTATCTCGAACCAATACTTGCCCAGCGTTTTCATAATATCTACCAAGGCTGCAAAAGACACAGGCTTTGTAATAAAAGAACTTACGCCTAGGTTATAGGTCTTTAGCACATCTTCTTCAGCTTTAGAAGTAGTAAGCACCACTATTGGCGTTAAGCGCAATTCAGGGTCTTCTTTAATTTCTTTTAAGGCTTCTCTGCCATCTTTTTTGGGCATGTTCAGGTCTAGCAGAATAAGCCCCGGTTTGGGATATTTCTTTTTGTCGCTGTACTTCCCTTTGTTTTTTAAATAGTCTATTAATTCTTCGCCGTCTTCTACAAAATGTAAAGCGTTAAGCAGCCTGCTCTCTTCCAGCGCTTCCTTTACTAGCATGCGGTCTTCTTCGTCGTCGTCTGCAATCAGGATCATAATAGGTTTCTTTTTAGTTGGCATACTAGTACTATTAGTTAATCTCTTTCGTTTGTTTGGTGGCTAATTTAACAATAAACGTGGCCCCTTGCCCCGGCTTGCTGGTGGCTATTATATCGCCCCCATGCCTTACGGCAATTTTGCGGCATATTGCCAGCCCTATGCCCGATCCTTCGTATTTCTGCCCCTCTAACCGTTGAAAAATGTTAAAAATTTTGTCCAAGTATTTCTCATCAAAGCCAATACCGTTATCCTCAAAATGTAGCTCTACAGACTCGTCTCCAGGCGTGGCTGTTAGGTGTGGCTTGCGTTGTATTTTTTTGGCAGATATTTTTATAACAGGGTTAACATCGTCTTTATGAAATTTAATGGCATTCGTAATAAGGTTCTGGAACAGTTGCCTCATTTGCGTAGGGTCCGCCTCTATAGAAGGCAGTTCACCGGCTTCTATGGTAGCCTTGTTACGCTCAATACTAATTTCTATGTCTGCCAGCACTTCTGTCAAAATAGTATTCAGATTAACTACTTCAAAAGGCTGAGCCTTGGTAGTAATGCGCGAAAAGGTTAACAAATCGTTAATCAGCTTCTGCATACGCGAGGCCGCATTAAGCATACGGTCTATATAGTCCTTGCTTTGGTCGGATAGTTTATCGCGTTCTTTCTCCCTCAGCCTGTCCCCAAAGGCCTGTATCTTCCGTAACGGCTCCTGCAAATCGTGAGAGGACACGTAGGCGAAGTCCTCAAGCTCCATATTGCTGCGTTGCAATTCTGCCGCATAACGCCTAAGTCGTTCCTCTACCATTTTCTGTTCGGTAATGTCGTGGATCAGGCCGTTAAAGATTTTTTTGCCGTCTACTACCATCTCGCTTACGCTTAGTGTAAATGGAAAAGTTGAACCATCTTTCCTAAGCCCGGTAACCTCCCGGCCTATGCCTATAATTTTGGCGACTCCCGTGTGAAGGTAGTTTTGCATATATTGGTCGTGTTGGCTTTTATCAGGCTCTGGCATTAATACTTTTATATTTTTACCCAGCAATTCAGTAGACGATTCATACCCAAATATTTTCAGCGCCGATGGATTAAGCAATTCTATTGTTCCCCGGCTGTCAATAGTAATAATACCATCAACCGCTGTGTTAATAATAGAGTTAATAAATTTCTCACTCTTCCTAAGTTCAGATTCCGTTTTCTTCAACTCTGTAATGTCGTGAATTATACCAGTATATAGTTTTTTATCTTCCAATTGTACTTCGCTTATACCCAGTAAAAAAGGGAACAATGTCCCGTCTTTCTTTTTACCTGTTACTTCCCGGCCCACGCCTATTATTTTGGCTTCGCCGGTTTTGGCGTAATTCTTTAAATAGCCGTCGTGCCTGCTGTGGTCAGGTTCGGGCATTAGTACATTTATATTTTTACCCACCAGCTCTTCAGGATGGTACCCAAACAACTTCGCCGCCGCCGGATTTATAGATTCCAGAATGCCCGAACTATCAATGGTAATTATTCCGTCTATAGCGTTATCAATAATGGCTGTTAGCCTTGATATATTTTCAACAGGTGTATTTTTACTGAATGGCATGATTTTTTTACTTAGGAAAATAAATATAAGTTAAAAAGCGCAATGCCAAAAGTTTAATACACAAAGATTAAGCCTTTATACCTTAGGTTATTGTGTTTAGCATACCATTCAAATTTTTTTTATAATTCTTTTGGGTATTATATGTTTAAACCTGTAAAACTAGCGTCCTGATCCCCAATACATTCACCCCACTTAGCAAACTTAATTACTTCCTTCTATTCAAAGACTGACGAAAGTCATTAATTGGCCTGTTTCTTCTCATCACAATTGTATCGCGGCTTAACCAACTTTGTCGTATAAATCAGCATAACCTAAAAGGATTTAGTAGAGGACATATAACCATACCATTATGAAAAGAATAGCAGAGCTGCATGCCGGACATATTGAAATTATATCCGAGATCAATTTCCTGAAACAGGAAATATCATTTCTTTTAAAACTTCTTAGAAAGGCATATTCCACGACGCTTTATCAGGAAGAAGTAAAAATACTTGACGCCTATTGGAAAGAATTTGAACAGGATAAAGAAAACCTGGAAGCCTTGCAAAAGAGCGTAAACTACGAAGAACAGCGCATGGCGGCTATATATAGGAGCGACAGAGTTGGAGTCTTTAAAGAAAATGCAGATTATATGAGTACCTTTAAGAAGATTTGCAGCGACTTGCGTTTGCTCAAGGAGAGCTTCTACGATTTTGTAGAATCATCAGAAAGATGCGGCAAGAGCGTATTAGCATAAAACAACCAGCTATGAATGTAATAGTATTTAGCGACAGGCCCTACGAGAAGGAACGCTTAGAAGCCTCCAATAAAGGAAAGCACAACCTTATTTATCATGAGGAAGCGCTTTCGGTAGCTACAGTGGACAGGGTAAAAAATGCCGAGGCTGTTGCTATTTTTGCGAACGATGATTGCTCTGCCCCGGTGCTGGATAAACTAAAAGGAGCCGGAGTTAACTACATAAGCATACGCGCCGCCGGGCACGACCAGGTTGACCTGGAGCATGCCAAAAAGCTGGGCATAGCTACGGCCAATGTGCCCCAATATTCCCCGTATGCCATTGCAGAACATGCCGTGTCTTTAATGCTGGCGTTGAACAGGAAACTGATACAGTCGGACAAAAAAGTAAAAGACTATAACTTTAGCCTGGACGACCTTATCGGTTTTGATATGAACGGCAAAACGGCTGGTATTATTGGTTGCGGTAAAATAGGCGGCATAGTGGCCAAAATACTAAACGGCTTTGGCTGCAAGCTGCTGGTTTACGATGTATACAAAAATGAGGAACTGATAAAGAACTACGGGGTCGAGTATTGTAGCCTAGAAAAATTAGCGGCGCAGGCGGATATTATTAGTATACATGCTCCTTTAAATGAGCATACAAAACACCTTATTAACAAAACCCTGATTGATACCATGAAGACAGGGGTAATGCTGATTAATACAGGCAGGGGAGCGGTAGTAGATACCCTGGCCGTGATTGACGGGTTAAAGAACGGTAAAATAGGATATTTTGGGATGGATGTGTATGAGTACGAAAAACCCTTGTATTTTAACGACCATTCTGATGCAATTTTGCAGGATGATATTTTTGCCCGCTTACTTACATTTAAAAACGTATTGGTTACGGGCCACCAGGCTTTTTTGACCGACAACGCCCTTGTAAATATTGCCGACGCCACCATAGCCAACCTGGACAGCTGGGCCAAAGGCGAAAAGCCTAAGTTTGAGTTGTAGTAGTAAACCAATTTGTGAAGTTGGGGTATAGTTAGTAATGTTGATAGTCTACTGTAGGCATATTCAGTTAATAGTATTTATTAAAAATGTTTCGTCATAAGGGAAAGAGAAGAACGTTTACTCACAATTTGCGGCTGGCGGCAATTTTAGCTTTCATTGCCGGGTTAGTTAATATCACGGGTCTTCTATCGGTTAAAATACTTACCACCAATGTAACGGGCCATTTTGCTTTTTTTTCAGAAGAATTTCTTTTTAAAGACTATGTAAATGCTTTTGTCTATTTACTATTTATTGGTTCTTTTCTGTTAGGCGCATTCTTTGCAAACGTAATGGCGGAGACGGCCGCAAGAATAAAACCCTTTCTTTCTCAGGCTGCGCCGCTTTTTGTAGAGGCTATACTATTAGCGCTAATCGGCGTTTATGGCTTATATAATCATTCATCTAATGCAAACAAATGGTATATAGCCGCAAGTCTTCTTTTTACTATGGGAGTACAAAATTCATCCGTTACTCACATTTCTCAGGCAAAGGTAAGAACTACCCACCTTACAGGACTTTTTACTGATTTGGGAATAGAGTTATCTCAATTCTTTTTCTATAGAAAACAGGTCGAGCGTGGAATTCTTTTCAAAAGTATTTATATAAAACTCATTATTATTTTATTCTTTTTCCTGGGCTGTATAATGGGGGGATTCTTATATAATTTATTCGATCTTGGTGTTCTTTTAATGGCATCAGCCTTTTTGTTAATGGCCCTTTCTTACGATTGTATTCGATATAGGTATTATTTATTGAAAAGAGGACTTAAATAAAGAGTTGTAAAGATAATTTTTCATGCTGACACAATCGTCTCCTTGTGCTTTTTAAATTTATTAAATAGTAAATAATTGACTATAACTTACAACTCATAGTCGAATAGTATAAGAAACTAATGAAATTAGAGTTATGCCGATACAAGATGAAAGCAATGACTCTTAAACTGATATTTTTTCTTGTAATGCCCTTTGGAGGCCTTGCACAGACAGGTTTGCCAAAAAGTTTAATAGACGCCTCAACTATATATTCAGGTCTTGATACATTAAAGTTTTATAATGTTATCCAAAGCTATAATATTCTTTTTATAAGTATACCAATTTATTTCAACAAATTCTTGACTAGTTGAAAGCGCCTGTGTATATTAATTTGTTTTTTTATAATTACTACAATGAATACATTAACTATAATCACTATAATAGGTAACTTGGCTATTGCATTGTCTTTAGTTGTGGCGCTGGTATTTGGTATTGTACAGGTTAAAACAGCAGAGCGAGACCGAAAGGATAGGCTTACGCTTGAAGCTATACGCTACTTTCAATCGGGAGAATTTTGCGAACTCATTTTTCATGTCTCTTCATATAAGATTCCGCCTACCATGGAGGAATGGAGAAGCCTTCCAGCGGGAGATCAGATTAAATTTATTCAATTTTCTCAGACAATGGAAATGGTTGGTATGCTCGTTTATGAAAAGTATATAAATATTGACCTTGTAGATAAAACACTTGGTGTGTTTGTGATTAATTCATGGGAACAATTCAAAACAGGAATTTTGGATATCAGGGAAAAACAGCCAGACCCTTTTCTTAATGAATATTTTCAATGGCTGGCCGAACATCTAAAAGAAAGAATGACAACAAGCCCCCGAAAACCCATTCACGAGTTAATAGATAGGGTTTAAAAGTATAAGATAGTAACTATTTTTACAAACGTTACTATTCTCATGCTTGCGCAAGCATTCGGTTGTGCTTTGTAAACTATAACTTTATGTTCTACTCAGGCATTTTCAAATAAATCCTAAATAGCGAACCTTTTCCTACTTCGCTTTCAACTTCTATTTTGCCGCTGGCATTCTCAACTATTCTTTTTACTATATATAAACCAACGCCAGTGCCTTCTGCAGCAGTATTAAATCTTTTAAACATTCCAAAAATCTTGTCCTTTAGTTCCATTTTAAACCCAATGCCATTATCTTTCACTTCAAAAATATAAAAATCATTGTTTTTATAACTCCTAATTACTATCTCCGGTATTCTCTCCGGCGACCGGTACTTAATAGCATTTGTTATTAAATTGTATATAATGCTTCTGAAATTTGTTTTGGAAAAATAAATAGAGGGGCAATCTGCTGTAATAATAGTAGTATGCGCCTGACTGTTTTCTATCACACCAGATACGTCTAATAATACTTGTTTTATAGCCTCAGTTACATCTATGTTTGCAAGGTCCTCCTGAATGTTTTTCTGAACCTTAGATATTTCTGTTAAATCTTTAATGGTTGCCTGAAAACGTTCCATAGATGCTTTAACCATTGTAACGATGGCGTCAATTTCATCATCGCTTTTATTCTTTTCTGTAAGTATCAGCGTTAGGGTATTTATTAAGCCTTCAATATTGGCAACCGGCGCTTTAAGGTCGTGCGAGGCTGTATATATAAAATTATCAAGGTCTATATTTATTTTTGTTAACTCTTTGTTTTTCTTTTCAAGAAGAGTTTCATTTTCAATTTGCTGGGCAATATTAGTATTTGTCCCGAACCAGCGGGTAATTTTTCCTTCTTCATCAGTAATGGGCAGAACCCTGGTTAAGAAAGGCGTAAATTTGCCATCTATGCCTTTCAATGGAAATATCATTTCAAATGGTTTTCCGGATTTTAGAGATTCTGACCACCGTTCCATAATTTTCGGTAATTCCTTTTTATCGTGCACCGATCGCCATCCCCACCCTTTCATTTGTTCAAGGCTTGTTCCGGTATATTCATACCATCGTTTGTTGTACCAGAACGTATGCCCGTCTTTGTTTGCCATCCAGGCCAGGTTCGGAATATTATCGGCAAGGGTACGAAAACGTTCTTCACTTTCTTTAAGCTCTTTAGTCCGCTCTTCTATGCGCCCCTCCAGGCTTATATTTAAAACTCTAAGCTCTTCTTCTCGCATTGCCAGCTCCTTATAACTATCCTCCAGTTCTTTATTAGTAACTATTAACTTTTCATTCATCTTCCTAAATATAGTTGCATCGGGTATAAGAATAATAGACGGCGTTAATTTTACAAGCATAAGGGCGGTGGCAATAGAGGCCAGCGCGGTAATAGCCCTAAGTAAGGAGTCCAGCCGGTATATAGGGTTCCATATATTAATAACATCCATAACGTGGGTTGCGCCGCATCCTAATATGAACAAAGCAAAAAGTATAACCATCCAATAGTATTTAAAATCCCTTCTTTGCCTCACAATATAGATAAGGCTTAGTGGAATAGTAAAGTAGGCAAAGGCTATAATGCCATCAGATAGTGCATTTGTCCATACAATTTCCGGTTTTCACAGGTAACAATGGCCGTGCGGCATAAAGTCTGCGCTAAATAATTTTTTTAATAATTCCATAATTATAATTTGATAGTGTTAAAATTATAAAAATTTATTATTATATAGTATTATTAGAATAAAATATTAGTTGATAAAGACAGCTAATTTGCGATGGTACTTGGTTTAGATTTAACATAGCGATACTTTAGTAGTTAACACTATAATTTTCACCAATATTTTTACCCTTCTGTGCTATCTTTATTTGCTTCCATCAAAATTAAGGCTACGCGTAAATCTTTTTCTTTCGACTTTCAACTTTAACCCTTAAACATAAAAATGCCAATTGTCACTGCCGCTTTCAAAAACGGTAAAAACCATACATGCTCTAAAAATTGTCAAGCAAAATATCAGGCAATATCAAGCAAAATATCAAGCGAATATCAAGCAAAAGCAAGGGGTAAATTCAGCGCTGTGTAAGAAAAACCCTCAACTAGTAGTTTTTTAGGTAGCACAAAATCCCTTTTTATTCCTGCAAAATTACTATCTTAAATGGTATGCGAATAGTTTTAAAAAATCCCAACAGCTTTGTGCCAGTTGGCACAAAGAGGTATTACTAGGCCTGCTTCTTTTTGTTCAGCAAATCCAGCCGTATTAAACTTTCGGCGGTGGCTAAAATAGCCATTTCGTTGCTTAAGGGGTTCCAACCCAGCATGCGCCTGGCTTTCTCGTTGGTTGCTCGTTTAGTCTTTCCCAGTTCGGGAATAATCAGCCGTATAGATGGGTCGAACACCGCCGCCAATCGCAATAGCCAGTTAGGCACAGTTTTGGTAGGTACGCGGTCTGCTGCGGCGCCTAGTTTTGCTTTTAACACCTCGGCAATATGTTGCATGGTTACAATGTCTTCTGCTATAGCCAAAAAACGTTCACCATTGGCTACAGGGTTAGTCATAGCCCGCAAGTGCAGGTCCGCCACGTCGCGCACATCCACCAGGCCAAAGGACAGGTGTGGTATGCCGGGCACAGAGCCTTCTAATAAGCGCTGTACCAGTTGTATAGAAGTAGAATAATCGGGCCCCAAAACAGGCCCCAGCACCCCAACAGGGTTAACAACAGACAGCTCTAAGCCTTTGCCTTCGCGGGCTATAAAATCCCAGGCTGCCTTTTCTGCAATGGTTTTTGATTTTGTGTACGCCCCTATTTTATCGTTAGGGTTTGTCCAGTCCTTTTCCGTATAAGGCTCATTATTACTCTTGGGCGTATAGCCAATGGCGGCAAACGACGAAGTTAATACCACCCGCTTTACCCCCGCGTCGCGGGCGGCTTTTAGTACCCTTAAAGCCCCTTCCCTGGCGGGTATTATAAGCTCGTCTTCATTTTTGGGAACTCCCGCAGGGAAAGGCGAGGCCACGTGTAGTACAAAGTCGCACCCGGCAACGGCTTCCGCCCAGCCTGCATCCGACATCAGTTCCGCCTCTACAAACGACAATCGTTCCTCATGTTCAACTCCGCCCACCTTAAGCATGACCCTAACGTTCGCCTCGCGTTTAAGCGAACGCACGGTAGTACGCACACGATAATCTTCTTTCAAAAGCTGCAATATACAGTAGGCGGCTATGAAGCCAGATCCGCCTGTAACGAGTACTAATTTGCCGTTGTCTTCCATAGATGTTGTTTTTATACTGCGTTTTATATGCTCAATATACATCAGAACCCTCTGTTATAGGCTCTAACGAGATAAAAAAAGTTATAGCTGCTTATAATTTTTTAGCAAATACTTTAGTAAGCAGGGCATACAATTCCGGGTGGTGGGTTTTAAACTTATCATGGTCTTCAAAAAAGTACTCGCAAACCACAGCAAAAAACTCTGCATGGTTGGTTAGCCCATAAGGGTTTATATCCGAATGCCCATGCTTTATATGTTCCAGCTCTTTATACATTAGCTCCGTCCAGGGGGCTATTAATTCTTCGGGCATTATTGCCCTGGGTATGCCGTCAATAGTCCCGTCTGCCTCGTCTATCAAATGGGCAAACTCATGAAAACCAACATTTTCTTTACTGTTCATCCGCTCAAAGCCCGCTTCTAAAGATTGCCTAGATAGTAACAACAAATGTTTGGACTGGAAGGGCCTTACCTGCCCTAGCAGTATGCTGTTGTGGTTCTCGGCGTCCGCAGCCTGGCGGGTATCCACCGGCCCGTTGTAGATTAATATTTCCCCCAGGTTTATGTAGTCCCAGCCCTCAAAGGCAAACACAGGTATTAGGGCGCTACAGGCAGTAAGTAAGCGTAAGGTATCGGTTACTTCTACTTCTACGCCGGTAATACGCACTTCGCTAAGGAATACCTTTACCCGCTCCCTAAATTTGGCTTTATCAGGCTCTGTAAGCCCCCTGTAGAAGCTTACCTTGCCTTGTAGTGTATTCTCCCATTCTTGCGGGAAAGGCTTCTTAAGAAGCTTATTTCGCCTTCTAATTCCCGGAAGGATAGCGAAAAAGAATATAAGGCCGCCCAGCGCCGCTAATACTAATAATGAGATTATGCCTGTCATCTATAATTTTTTAATAAATATAATTAATAAAAAACTGATAAAAGTCACTAATTTGGCTGATGAACTCTATTATTTAAGCCTTGTAAGCTTGATAGCTTTGCCATAAACATAATATTATTATGAAAAAGATATTATTTGCCACAGACTTCTCGCCAGCAGCTACCCAGGCCATGAATTATGTTATAGAACTTGCCCGTAAAACCGGCGCCGAGATTTACATATTAAACGCTTATTTAGTGCCTGCCGTAGAATTTACCGTCGATATGCCTATATATAGCGAGATGCGCAGGGAAGAGAAACTGAATTCAGAACGCCATCTTAAAGATATTATTCATCTTATTTCTAACATTAAAGACGATAAAGGTAATTTTCTTAAATATAAGACTGTCTCAGAACTTGGAGACCCTGTATCTGCCATAGCCAGGCATGTGGAACATGAACAACCGGATATTGTGATAATAGGCAATACTGGCATAGACGATCCTTACCGTTGGTACGCCAGCGCGGCCGCCGAAATAATTAATGAAATAACGACCCCGATATTGATAGCGCCTTCAACCGCCAGGCCTTATAGCTTAAAGCATATACTATATGCCGCCGAGCTGGTAAAAGACGATGCGGAAGCCATAACGAAACTGGTTGATTTTGCTAAGATAGTTGGGGCATGGATTACTGTTTTGCATATTGTGGATAGTAAAAACGAAGAAAGCGCTCACTTATTCAAGACCTTGCAAAAAGAAATTACCTCTACCACAGATTACAATAAAATGAGCTGGCGTTCTGCTAAAAACGATAATCTGCAAGAGGCCATTTCGGAACTTGTAGCTAACGACAACATTGACCTTATAAGTCTATTAAGGCATCCACGGCCTGCGCTTGACTCTTTATTCCATAAAAGCCTTACAAAAGCCTTAATAAAAGCATCGCCGACTCCCTTGCTTGTCATACATTAAAAGCCAAAAGCAACCCCTAGTTACTCATTCTAATATCAACTTCCCTAACTCTGAAATTTGGGGAGTTAAATTCTATTCTTCCTCATTTTCACCCCTATAAACCATTCGCTCAATATAGCTAAAAATCTTATAATCAGAAAGTATGGTTTTATCAAATAAAATTGTTATTTTTATAGATAAAATAGTACATTTCTTTAGGAATGTAGTGCATTTCTTTAGGACAGGGACTATGTAAATTGTGGCCTTTTCAGAAGATTTATCTGCCTTTTAGCAGAGCAATGAGAATATGAAAATAAGGATTGTAGTTATTCTGTTGGTACTGTGGTGTTTTACCCCGTTAATGGCTCAAAACTGGCCTGCGGATACTATCCAAATTAATATCAATTCAGGTAACCCCGCCTTCCCTTTTCCACAGTTCAATGAATACCAGGCTGGCAAAAGCCTTGCCCTTTACAATGCTCAGGGCGTAACCCACGCCGATATGGAAAAAGCCATGCGGGAAGGTTACCGCATTATGATGAACAGGTCTATATACTCAGGCGATGTTTTAGGAACGTTAAAGTATATAGAATACAATGCGCCAGTAGTTCCTGCTAATGCTGGCACATTTGTTTCTGAAGGCGATGGATATGCTTTATTAGCTGCCGCTTATATGGCTGATAAGACCACGTTTGACGGATTGTACTGCTGGATACACGATAACCGTTTTGATAACGTAACCCGTTTTTTAGACGGTACAACTTTACGAGGAACTTACAATAAGGGCAAAACACATACCAACGGCTGGCAGGCAACAGCAACTGATGCCAATGCCGGCGATTGGGATGCTGCCACAGACGGCGACGAGGATGTTGCCCTGGCTTTATTAATGGCTTATATGCAGTGGGGGCCGTCAATGGGAGTTACTCCATTTGGGTCTGCTACTAGTATATCTTACCTACAGGAAGCGCTTACATTTATAACAACGATGGTTGATACTATGGCTGCGCCAGATGGCGGAGGCCCTGTAGGGTATGCTTCCGGGGATATTGGGGTAGACGGTTACGTAAAAAGCGGTAATACTTGGGGAGAAATTACAAACTGGCGCTATGGCGCCCAGACAACTTATCCCTGGGCCACCATTACGCCCTATTTTCTTGGGGCCCAAAGTAAGTATGTAGATTATTTAGCTCCGGGATATTACCATGAATTTGCCAATTTTTTAACCGCACAGGGAAGCACTCCCTGGCGTATAGGCCAGTATCTGCGAACCGAAGCTGCAAGCGATTGGGTTATGGGACAACTAGGGACCTCCATTCCACAGGCGGGAACTTATTCTATATCTGCCGCTAATGCTGTTACTTTCGGCACTTTTAATGATGGAGAGGATTTTCGATTACCCTGGAGGACTGTGCTTAACTATGTATGGCATGGCGCCCCCACTACAACATGGAACCCAACAACGCACGAAACTGTAGCAGGAGGAAATACATATGAGTACAATGTAGCAACCAACTATGCAAAATTTTTGAGTAATCCTGATCCCTGTCAGACGCTTGGATATGACCCTAGTGTCCCTGATTATAACGGGATCGTTACACTAAACCAAGCATATACTACGGCTGGAGCAGCATTAGATAATTATAGAACCAATTATAGCCTGGGAACAGCAGCGCCAAGTGTTGTAGCTTCAGGAAACGATTCCCTTCTTGCCCTAATATACCGGCAATGCGAGCTTAAATGGGACGACGAGAATACAGCCTTGCCTGTTACCGCCACTGCAAACCAACGGTACATTAACAGTACTCCTAAGTATTTTCACGACTGGTTTAGAATGCTGGGTATGCTGGTGGCCAGCGGCAATGCGCATCCTCCTTCTGAGATGGTGGCCAATGCTAATATGAAGGTTTATATGGCAGTGAACAAAACTTTTGCTTTTCCGGGCGATTTGGTTACTTATACGGTTTCGTACAGAAATTATGGCTCAGTAGCAGCTTCAGGAGTAAAAATTACCACTCCTATTCCATCTCAGTATCAATTTGTTTCTGCCTCTAACGGCGGCTCGCTTTCTGGAAATATAATAACATGGAATGTTGGTTCAGTGCCTGGTTTTAATTCTACTAATGGAATTTCTCCAACAGAAGGAAGTATGACTTTTGTAGTACAGGTGGCACCTTCTGCAACCGGCAGGGTATGTATGACTTCTACTATTTCTGCCACCAACAATATTAACGGATTAATATGGACAAGCAATGAATACCCCAATAACGCCACCTATACCATGGAGCGGAACTGTGTGGATATACTTGATACGAGATCTCTCGCTATTACAAAAACCGCTAATGTAACCCAAATCAACCCGGCGGATACCGTTACTTATACGATTAACTTTAAGAATACTACCAACGCAGGATGGCTGAATGGAGGAAGACAGGGAGTAAATGTTTCTTTTGCCAATGGCGAGGCTGGCCCGAACAGCGCTTACTGGTATTTCAGGTTATGGAATAACGCCCAGGAGGCTTACGTAAACTATCAGAATTACCGGATATCTTATTTCTTGAACAGCGCTGCTAATGTAGGGTTGTACAATGCCGCTACAAATCCTACCGGGTGGTCGTTTACACCTACTATTACAGAAGGTTTTGATGATTTTAATGGAACGGCCCTTAATACTGCCGCAGTTACCTTTTCCTATCAAGCCATTCCTTATGGCAGCGATGCAAATGGTAAATGGAACCAACGTTTTATTATGAATTTTGATTCTCTTATCGCAGGGCCAAGTTCACTTTTATATGATTATACCACAAGCACCTACCAGTTACACAAAGGGGTTCAGCGGGCAATGAAGCTTCAGATACAATACCAGACTAATCCGCCGATTCCTATTCTTCCGGCAATTGCTAACGACTGGTCTTACTCCTCGGCGCTAGATGTTGGTAGTAATGATAAAAGTCGTTTCTTTCCGATTACTGATAACTATGAAGATGTTACCGCTGCTCCACTAGTAATTAATTACTATGAGACTGATGTCTGTACAGCGCCTTCTCCTGATCTAACCTTTAACCGGATTCTTGTAGAAGAGAATGATGGGTACACTTGGCGCCGCATATTAGGTAACGGCCCATTGCCTGGCAGAGAAATGTACAATGTAGTGGTAACGGATACCTTACCAAAAGGACTTACCTGGGTTGGTTTTACCGAAGCGACTACTCTTGGTATAACTGCCACCTACAACGCTGCCAACAGAGTTATAACGTGGGAAATACCTGTTATGCTGGTTAACGACTCCGGACAAATAGCGTACAAAGCAAAGGCAAATGGCGCCTGCCCTAAAGCCGACAGTGTTATTCATAACTACGGATGGATTTATTCATCTACAGACTCTCCCATTTCTTCAGAGGCCTCTGTTACAGTTACCTGTACTAGTATCCCGCCTATTGCGCCGCCAGGAACCTCTATGACCAAAAAGGCCGATAAAACTTCTTATTCTACCGGAGATGCAATTACCTATACTGTGATATGGAAAAATACACAGGGGACAACGGTAGCTCCAGTTACCAGCTCGCCTGCTTCTGTGGCACAGACAGGATGGATAGGATTGGCAGGAGAAACAACCCCCGATCTGAATAATCCTAAAGGCAACGCTTTATATCTTGATCCAAATGCAAATACTACTAACAAGGGGCCTTATGCATTTGCTTACGGTCAGTCTTACGGAACAAATGGGTCAGTTACCTTTACTATTATTCCTGGCGGCTCTTCCGATATGTCGGTAGTAATGCGTTATGCGGCAGGCAGCCCAATAACAAAGAGTGTAATGCTGCACATGAAGTTTGGCGTGTCTGGCTCTAATACAGTAGAAATGGATGTAACGGACAATGGGGTAGCCCGTGCAGGAAATCCTTCTTATTTTAGTACCACCTTCGGGGAGTTTGGAGGAAGCAATACGCCAGTTACAGTAATGATAAGCCTTGTTGGCGGTACTATGCAAGTATGGATGAATACTTTAACAGGCCCCCCACTATTTGTTGTAACAGGTATCACCTATACATCGGCTGGATATTTTGGCTATTATAACAGTAACTCATCCGGAAGCGCTGGCCAAAGTAACAATGAACTAACAGCATGGTCTACTTCTACCGATGCCGCTTTTAATGTATTTATGTATGACCCCATACCAACAGGAGTAACTTATACCACAGGCAGCGCTACTAATGCTTTATGGAACATTACCACTACTGTTTATACAGGGAAAGACTCTTCAGGAATAATGAGGTGGAAAACTATTCCAGGGCCTATATTAGCAGGCGATTCAATTACTTACACCTGGAAGGGTATAGTAAACTGCACAGGACTAAGTTTTATTGCCAACACTGCTTACATGAGCATACAAGGAATCTCTCCTAACCCCGGAGCGCAGGCCGTAGTGAGTTGCCCATCAACGGTAACGCCTGTAACGTATGTTAACTTTGAAGGAAGCCGCGTTGGGCAGGATAATGTGCTAAACTGGTCAACAGCCACAGAAATACAAAACAATTATTTTATAGTAGAACGCGCTTCGGACGGCGTGAATTTTACCGCCCTTGGAACAGTGAAAGGAAATGGAACTAGTACTAATTTGAACCAATATGGTTATACGGATAAGAACGTTCCTTTACAAACACTCTACTACCGACTTAGCCAGGTAGACTATAACGGAACGCGAAACGATAGTAAAATTATCGCCATTTACCCCACAGGGGCTGCAAACGTTACTATTTACCCTAATCCTGCTACAGACCAAATAACAGTTGTCTTTTCCGCCACTTCTGCTGCAAAGGGTTCAATTACATTCTTTAATGAGATAGGTATTATTGTACTGGAAAAGGCTGTTACTGTTAACGAGGGAATAAACAACTCTGTTATATCGGTAAGCTCATTGCCTGCCTCCGTCTATTTTATAAAGATTACGGGCATAGACGGATTGGACAAGGTATACAAACTTGTTAAGGAATAATCTTAATAATAGCCCTACTATTTGCCCCAGTTTTTATCCAGTAATTGCGATACTTCTTTTAGTATATTATCCATTTCCCTGGCGGACTCATCCATATATTGGATGTATAATCTGCGATTATCTGTGTCGCCGTCAATCTGGTACAAACGTACCAGCCCAATAATGCGGCAGAGCGGCCCGCGAATGTGGTGGGCGTTGCGGTGAGAGAGGTCGTCGATAAAATCCTGTAGTTCTTTTATGCCCTGCTCTTTATCTATTAGTTCAGTAGTAAGGCCTTCGTTAATAGTAAGTATTTTCCCGTTTATCTGCTCCAATAGGTTGGTCCGGTTTGATAGTTCCTCGCTTGCTTTTACCAGTAGCTCAAACTGTTCTTTGCGCATGGTGCAGTAGTAGCTTATGCTTATGAGGTTGCTTATGCCAACAGAAAATAACTTGTCTATGTCGTCCCAGTCCCTGTAGTCGCGCTGTTCCTCGCAACAGATTATTCCTTTAAATTCTCCGTCAATAAAAAAAGGAGAATCCATCATAGACTTTATGCCAAGCGGGTTTAAGTACGACTCTGTAAACTCCGAAGTTTTAAGGTCGTTAACAGCGTCTTTTGCAGCTATAATTTTTTCAGTGAGCAGGTGTTCAAAATAGGTAGGGTATAAATCTTTATTCAACGTTGCCGAATAGGTAAATTCATTCTTTGGCATATCGTACCCTACTATTAGTTTAATGCAGTTTTCCTTAGCTACGTATTCCCATACGCTTATTCGGGAGATGTCCAATGCCCTACAACTGGATAGTAGTATCTCCTTAAGCGATTCCAACAAGTCCCCGGAGTTGGTTAATTTATTCTTTGAAATAGAAATAAGGTCGTTATTAAAGCCCTGCATTTTTATGCTGTGTCCGCTTAGCTTTTTCTCAATAATGGTTTTATTGGCGTGGAAAACAATTACCAGCCACAGCAACGATATAAAGTGTATGGCTTGTGTAATTTTGAAATAGGTATAATCGTTTGTTATAAATGCTATTGCGCTATCGTTTAAAAAGTTATGGTCAATAATTACCCGGTCGTAAAACATAAGGCCGGTAAAAAAAAGCGCTATGCTTAGCCACATTACCTTTTTTTCCGATTTATCATGGAAGGAATAAGAGGTAAATAACATTCCTCCTATATACAGGTAGCCGTATGTAACTATTAGTATGGGCCTGGCGATGGGAAAAAAGACAGGCGATAGAAATAGAAGCAGGGGGCTAACGGTACCCCATAATACTTTTGCCAGAAAAATGCGACGGCTGTCTATGCACAGCAAACAAACAAAGGACAATATGCTAAAGGCGCTGCCGAAGAAAGCAGTGGCATAGTTTTTACCAACCAGGCCCAGCAAAAAAACTACAAAACCGCTCCCAATTAAAAAAATGGCAATGCGTTGAAGCGTTTTCTCATTTTCGGTTTTAACAATTTTCATTATAATGTGGCAAAAGGTATTAATACCTAGAGTTGAAGCATTTAAGTTATCAAAAAATATCTGTATGTCAAGGGGTAGGGTAAAACCGCCTAAAATTCAATTTATAAACCTGCTAATGCATTATCTTATAAAAGTGACATTAGGAAGCAGGTAAAAAATTAA
>Ga0302315_10000982_pt1 | contig 30261 bp, 26 predicted proteins | sample III_Palsa_N3_1_FD_200532 | JGI IMG/M metagenome (GOLD analysis project Ga0302315, IMG submission 200532) | Peat permafrost microbial communities from Stordalen Mire near Abisko, Sweden - III_Palsa_N3_1 | ecosystem: Environmental > Terrestrial > Soil > Palsa > Peat permafrost | place: Sweden...
CTTTATAATCAGACCAGCCTGTGGTGCGGGCCACTGTTCCGTGGGCCCCCGTCGCAGCGCCGTCGATGTCTATGTCGAACGTCGATCCAGCGATGAGCGGATCGCAGGAGTAGTTAAGATCCACCCTGTACCTGCCAGCGCCCGAGGCCGGAACAGTTATGGTCCACTCCGCGGTATCCGCCAGATGGGTCCAGAACCCTATATCCTCCTGGCCCGGATTTCCCTCGACCTGGGCCGCGCCTTTGCTCAGGTCTGCGTCTGTGGCTTTTAGGTCAAAATCGCCGTTAGCCTGTCGTTCGATCAACCCCGATTCGTCCACCACAACGGGCGGTGCGGCCAGAGTCAAAACGACCGCCGTCGATATCGGGTCTAAATGTGCCGGCCTGCCGATCACAAGCGATCCGTCCTTGCCTTTCGTGACGCTCAGCGCCTGACCCGTCGCCACAACGTTCGCACGGAGAACTCGCGTTTCGAGACCCGTAAGGGCTGCGCCCGAGCTCGGCCAGGTGAGTACGTTGAGGTAGAGCCTGTTGCCGTGCACTGTAGCTCTGCCGTCGAAGGGGAGCTTTTTCCACGGACTGGGTTTTGTGCCATAGATGCTTTGGCCGTTGACCTTCATCCAGGAGCCAATCTTCTTGAGGCGAAGCACTTCCTGATCGGGAATGACACCCTGCGGAGATGGACCGACATTAAGCAGGTAGTTGCCGCCCTTGCTCGCGATGTCGATCAAGTTGCGCAGGAGAACCGTAGTCGATTTGAAGTTCGTGTCCGCCGACTTGTAGCCCCATGTGTCGTTGATCGTCATGCAGGTCTCCCAATCCTGTCCAGGAAAGCCGTTGGATGGAATGCGCTGCTCGGGAGTCTGGTAGTCGCCCTGCACACCGCCGCCCATGCGGTTGTTGATGATCAGCCCCGGGTCGTGTGGGAAGGACGCCGTCATGCCACGCACCTCCTCCGGAGTAAGCTGCCCCGGAATATCGAACCAGAGTACGGCCGGATGATACCAGGTGATTAACTCTTTGATCTGCGGAGCGCAAACCTTCTTGAAATAGGCGTCGTAACTGCCCGCCTGTGCGGGGTCCCACGCCGTTCCAGCTGTCCCGCCACCGGGATGGTGCCAGTCTAAATTCTGCGAGTAGTAGACGCCGAACTTAATTCCGGCCTTCTTGCAGGCTGCCGCCATTTCGCCGATGGGGTCGTGCTTGAAGCGTGTGTGCGCGTCGATATTGAAGTCGTCCACTTTGGTTGGGTACATCGCGAAACCCTCGTGATGTTTGGCGGTCATGACGATATACTTCATTCCCGCAGCCTTTGCGATGGCCACCCACCTTGTAGCATTGAACTGTTCCGGATCGAAGTTCCTTGCCTGTGTTGCGTAAGTCGCGACTGGAATATTACCGTTGCGCATAATCCACTCGCCGTAGCCGGATACAGGCTTGCCGTTATAGTTCCCTGCGAATTGTGAGTACAGCCCCCAGTGGATAAACATGCCGAAGCGTGCATCACGCCACCAGTGCATGCGTGCATCACGCTGCGCCCTGGTCTCTCCAGCGTGCGGAACCCCCGATGCCTGTCCGGCATGGGCACTACTGGAATCTACGGCGAGCGCCGCCGGCATCAGGAGGAGTGCCGCCGCCGCATGCTTCCATGCGATGCCCTGTTTTTTTCTTGAATTCTTCATAGATAAAATGCTGCTTTCTTGCGGGGGCGAAGAAATTACGGATCGCCATCCCGTGGGACCATAGTTTTTGTGGTTTTGATGTTTAATTGTATCATTTTGGTAAACTATTGTCAATATTTTGACAGTCACTGGGACCATTTATAGGGCGGACATTCTTGGGGTGTTTCGCTTGGAGGAGTGAAATCGAGGGAATGCCATCTGATGGCATGGGCTATGACACAGTGATTAGGTTGGGAGGCTCCTAATGGACACTGGTATTCTTTGGTGCCACCAATCTGGGCTAGAAAGAAGAATACATATCGTTCAGACGGACAAAAGGTCGCGGTTGCTGGGAGTTTGTACGTGGTCTTCCAGAGACCGAACGCTATTGTGCGGAATCAATCTCGTGGGCAATTCGAGATGGGAGAGCGCAATCGAACGGTCCTGGCTGCGTTGAATAATAAGCTTCGCTGCTGCTTTTCCAATCTCTTCGAACGGCTGCGCTATTGTGGTCAGACTGACTCCATTGGGTAGAGTTCGTTCGATATTGTCGAAGCCAATGAGAGAAACGTCTTCAGGCACGCTGAGATTATGCTTGGCAAGATGGTTGGCTACGCGAACGGCTTCGATATTATTCACGCAGATAATCGCAGTAGGCCGCTCCCTTTCGGGAAGACTGCAGATCGCATCGAGCATGGGCCAGGATTTGGAATTAACGAGAGGCGGCGTCAGAATCAGTTCGTAGGGCTCCACGGGAAACGCTTCCCGCAGTGCGTCCAAATACCCGGTGAGACGCTCTTGAACCGTATTTATAAACTCCCCGCTTGTGATAAAGCCAATACGACTGTGGCCTTTATTGATGAGATGCCACGTGGCCTCCGCTGTGGCCTGGCGGTTCTCGGATCCCACAAAATCCGTTCGAACCCCAGGGATCAAACGGTCGAGGAGAACGAGAGGCATATGCCGCGACATTTCCTGAATGAGTTCTCGGTTGGAGTTGTAGGCCTGCGGGTAGAACACAACGCCGCCAAAACCATGGTTTAAGGCATAGCTAAGGTGCTCCGCTTCTCGTTCAGCATTAAGTTGATATGTCCCGGAGATGCTTTGTCCGACATCCAGGAACACCCCATGGTATCCCGACTCTCCCAGAACCTCATTCATTCCCCAAAAAACACGCTGCTGCGCGGTTCCCGCGAAATCGACGGCGCCTCCGTGCCACATAACAAGGGCAATGAGGCGCGAGGCGGCAAGACCGGGGGGAACCGGGATGCTTTCCGGCTGGATGGCGGAGGCGTTTACTATAGGACGGCAGTTGGGGCGTCGCTCCAGCAGACCTTCCGCCTCCAGTCGCTCGATGGCCGATCTCACAGATCTTCGGTCAACATTAAGATCCTCTTCGAGCACGCGCTCTGAGGGCAGTCTTTCCCCGGTCTCGTACACACCGGACCTGATACGCTCCCGAAGTGTTTCAGCAACCTGCGCCGGCAGACCTTTCGGAATGCGGGATCGAGTCTTAGGTTGAGCAGCTGTTTCCATAGGTATTAGTTACTTTATCCGTCAATCTGGCTGCGGTGGCGCGCAGCTTTCACGCACAACAAGAGTGGTCGGCAGCTCTACACGCAGCGGTTCTGAGCGGCCTATCTCAGTTCGGTGCAGGTACAGGTCTGCTGCAGCTTTCCCCAGCGCTTCGAACGGCTGAGCAATGGAGGTAAGGCCAATTCCATCCGTTACCCTCTGGATCAGGTTGTCGCAGCCGATCAAGCTGACGTCGCGCCCAACCTTAAGATTAAGAGCCTCAAGCCTCGTCGCGACGCGCACTGCTTCGTAGTCATTAACACAAAGAGCGGCCGTGGGACGTTCATTGGCAGGCAGGCTGAACAAGCAGTCGAATGCAGGCCAATAGGCATCATTTTTCCTCGGCGCCGGCACGACAACTTCGTAGGTGTCGTCCTCGAAGGTCGCATGCATGGCCGTAAGATAACCTTGCAAGCGGTCTTGCACCGTGTTGATAGGCTCGTTCCTGGTGATATAGGCAATCCGACGGTGACCCAGACCCACGAGGTACGCCACCGAATCGATCATGGCCTGACGGTTCTGCACGCCGACGAAGTCCGACTCGATACCCTCCAACATGCGGTCTAACAGAACCAAAGGCATACGCCGCGAGATTTTTCGGACCAGTTCATGATTTTTTTCGTACGCGTAGGGATAGAAGATCACGCCTCCAAAATTGTGGTCGATGGCGTACTGCAGGTGCAGGGCCTCCTGCCGGGCGTTATCCTCCACGGTGCCGATTTTTTCGCCCAAATCTAAAAAGACCGCGTGATAGCCTACCGAGCACAACTCCTGGTTTATTCCCCAGAAAATCTTCTGCTGTGCACTGCCTTCCGTATCCAGATGACCGCCATGCCACATAATAAGAGCCACCAGGCGAGACGCCGGGAATTGTGATTCAGGCTCCGCCACGGCTCCGCCGGCATCCTTATGGCCGTTCATCGACTGCACGATGGGCCGGCAGTTTGGTTCGCGCAGGATCAGACCTTCAGTCGTCAAACGCGCTATGGCGGCGCGAACGACCCTCCTGTGCACCTTGAACTCCTGGGTAAGCAAGCGCTCCGCAGGCAGCCATTGACCAGACTTATACCGTCCAGAACGGATCTTTTCTCGAAGTGCGTCCTCCACCTCCTGAAGAAGAGGCATGTGAGGCTGCACACGCGGCTTAGCGGCTTGCTCTATTTGGTTTTCGGCGCTTGTTCTTTCCATAGTTTTTACAATACAATTGGTCTGATTTATTGTACCGCAAAATGGTCAAGCCGTCAAGGACCATAATATTCCAAAGTAGCAGGTTTTTCGCAAGAAAAAGCCATGCAATTGCAAAAATGCCGAGTACTGCTCTCTTATCAGGTAAGCAGTGAGATAGATTCGGCCTCTTAGGGGACTTGAGTGGCGATATTTGGTACCAGATACCGCGATCGACGTCTGAGCTTGAGGGAAGTCTAGGGAAGTATCTGGTACAAGATGAGCCCCGAGACCCTAATTTAAAGCAAGATACTGGTGGATGAACGCAATGGCCATACTGCCCTCGCCAACTGCGGAGGCGACGCGCTTGATGGAGCTGTGGCGGACGTCTCCTGCCGCAAAAATCCCTGGGCAGCTTGTCTCCAGAAGGTAAGGATCACGGTTTTGGGTCCATTGCTCCGCCGACTGCGCATCACGGCCGGTAAGGATGTAGCCGCGCTCGTCGCGGGCTATGCTGTCTGGAAGCCATCCTGTTTCGGCGTCCGCCCCGATGAAGACGAACACGGAATCCGTCTCCAGAATCTCCCGAGCCTTCGTGGCCGTATTCTCCACCGTTATGGCTACCAAACGGTCTTCACCGTGGACTTCTACGACGTGTGTGTTCAATCTAACACGTATATTGTCCTTGGTCCCCAGTTGATTGATCAGGTACTGCGACATGCCCGCTTCGATCGAGTTCGCTCGGATAAGCAGAGTAACGCATTCGGCATAATCGGCAAAGAACATGGCAGCCTGCCCCGCCGAGTTGCCGCCGCCGATCAGGTAGACGCTCTTGGCCCGCACTCCCAGCGCTTCTGTCCTCGCAGCCCCGTAATAAAGGCCTTTGCCAAGCAGGGCTTCTGTTCCAGGGACGGAAAGCGTACGCCAAGAAACACCCGTCGCGATGATTATGGAGCGCGCTTCAATCGACGCATTGTCACAAACATGAATCGTGTTCAGGGGATCCCCAATCTCGATCCGCCCAGCAGGGCACGTAATCACCACTTCAACACCGAATCGCTGCGCCTGTTCGAGCCCGCGCCGGCTTAGATCGCTGCCCGAAATACCTGTCGGAAATCCTAAGTAGTTTTCAATACGCGACGATGTCCCAGCCTGGCCTCCAGGAGCGACAGTGTCGATCATCAAGGTCTTCAATCCCTCCGACGCCCCATACACGGCCGCCGCCAGACCGGCCGGACCGCCGCCAATGATGACGGTGTCGTAAACAGGATGTTTCGGCGTTACCTGAAGTCCAAGCTTAAGCGCAAGTTCTCGCCTGGTAGGGCAGATCAGCATGGATCCGTCGGCAAATACCAGGGCGGGGAGGGGGCCTTTGGTGGCGCATTCGGGAATACGCGACGCTTCTCCGGCATCTTCGGGGTTAAGCCAACGGAAATTAATCAGATTGCTGGAGAGAAACTGTCGCAATTCGTAGCACACGGTGTCCGCCGCGTGGCCAACGATCACCGTGACATCTAAGGGCGTTTCCACCGAAACTCGCTGCAGGGCGTCAATACGCTCGGTCATCGTTTTCAGAATGTCCGACGCCAGTTCGTTGGAGCCGGCGATCAGATTGTGAAAGCAGACTGTATCGAGCTTCATAACGCGGACTTCCGTCTGCGCCTGCATGCTCGCAATGAAGGCGCTCCCGAGCAGGATGGGGATCTCGCCAAAGTAGTCGCCTGGAATATAGTGGAGAAGCACATGCTTGCTGCCCGCCACGATCTTGGAGACTTCAATCGCGCCTGAAAGCAATACGTGGAACGCCGGGGCATCGCCCTCTCTCGCCAGCCACTCACCGGCGTGGGCATGAATATCCCCGGCCGCCTCGGCTATCCGGCGAAGTTGAGCATCTTCCAGGCATGAAAAGAGAGGCACGGAACGCAGATCGTCTACGGTAATCATAGTGCACCATTCTTTCGCTTTGCGTTATTGTACCGCGCGCGTGTTTGACTTAGGCCGGCCTATCTGCTAAAATCCGTTAAAGCCCGTGCGGTTATACCGCAGATCCCCGGAGACGCATTTTATGTCCACCCCCTTGCAAGACGATCTTAAACTAGTACTCGAACTACAAACCGTAGATCTTCACATTCAGCGCGTCAAGAAGAGTCTGGCGTCGCAGGACGACGGCACAAAACTGAAAGCGGTCGCCGATGAAGCCGCGAAGGCGCTCGCCGACGGAGTAAAGGTGCAGCACCACGTACAGGGGGAACTGAAAGACAGCGAACTTAAACTTTCTACCCTGGAAACCAAACTAAAAAACTATCAGCAGAAACTCTACCAGGGAACGGTCACCAATCCCAAAGAACTGTCCAACATCGAGAAAGAGATCGAAATGCTTGGCCGCCTGCGTTCCGATCTGGATGACCGAATCCTCGAGCTGATGGATGCCGCGGACACACAACAAAAGGTAGTTCGTGGCCTTGAAGTGGTGGCGGAGCGCGAAAAAACGGCGCACGAAGCCCACGTTCAAGCCTACAAGGAGCGCAAGGAATCCCTGACCAAAGAGTTGGCGGCCGTAACCGCGCAGAGGCCGGGAGTTCATGCCGCCGTCTCAAACGCAGCCCTGCTAAAGAAATACGAAGACCTTCGCGTCCGCAACTCGGGCCAGTCCCTGGCGCATATTGCCGAGGGAAGCTGCAGCGGCTGCCATATGCGGCTGCCGTCGTTTCTTGTTACCGCAGCCAAGGCCGGGAACGACCTCTGTGTCTGTGAAAATTGCGGTCGCATCCTCATAGGCTGACCTTCGCCCAATGCCCAGGACCAACAATATAGCCAGCAATTTTCCTTGACATCCCACCTGCCGAACAGTTATACTTAAGGCGTTACCCGGAGGTCGATTGACGACTAAAAGAACCCCGGGATTTGCGCCGGAGGACGTGCATTTGCAGAAGATCTATACCGTGGGCGGCCAACGGCTGCAGGGCGACATTCGCCTTAGCGGCAGTAAGAATGCGACCCTCGCCATCCTCGCCGCCTCTCTCCTTCCCGATGTCGGACAGACCATTTTGTCCAACGTTCCTCGAATTAGCGATGTTGTAAATATGCTGGAACTAATCCAGCACCTCGGAGTACGCGCGGAGTTCATCGAGCAGAATACCGTGCTCATCGATTCCACGCAAATTACCGCGAACGAAGCCCCTTATGAAATCATAAAGAAGATGCGGGCCGGCTTCTCCGTGCTCGGACCCATCCTCGCCCGCTACGGAAAGGCCCGTGTGGCGCTTCCCGGCGGCTGTGATATTGGTGCGCGTCCCGTGGATTACCACGTAAAGGGACTGGAGCGCCTAGGCGCGAGCATTACCACAGAATACGGCTACGTCAATGCCGTCGCCACAAACGGTCTAAAGGGCGCCGATATATACCTGGATTTCCCAAGCGTAGGTTCGACCACCCACCTGATGACCGCAGCCGTTAAAGCTCGTGGCATTACCACACTGCGCAACGCCGCCGAAGAACCCGACGTGGTTGCCACCGCCGAAATCCTGAATGCCATGGGAGCCATGATTCGTGGCGCAGGCACCAAAGAGATAGTGATCGAGGGCGTAGACAGCCTGCACGGCTGTGAATTTGCCATCGATGCCGATCGCATCGAAGCCGGAACCTTTGCCGTCGCCGCAGCCATCACCGGTGGTGATATCTACATCCGCGGCGCCATCGAAGAGCACGTGCAGCCCGTAACCCGAAAGCTCGCGGATGTTGGTATGGAGATCCGGTTCGACGACGATGGTGTCAGGGTCCATCTTCCCCAGGGCCGCGCTCTCTCGGCCACAATGGTTAAGGCCAGTCCCCATCCCGGTTTTCCAACCGATATGCAGCCCCCGTTTGCCGCGTTGCTCACCCTGGCGTCCGGCACCTCAGTGATCACGGAAACTGTCTACGAGCGGCGCTTCAAGTATATCGACGAACTTGCCCGTATGGGAGCAGACATCAAAACAGAGGCGAATGCCGCCATTATAGTCGGTGTCCCGCGCCTGACGGGCGCTCAGGTGTCCGGGTCCGACCTCAGGGCCTCAGCGGCGCTTATCCTGGCAGGCCTCGCAGCAGATGGTCAAACGGAAGTCAGCGGTTTGCAATATCTCGACCGAGGCTACGAAGACTTTGTCGGCAAGCTCTACGGGGTAGGGGCCAATATCTGGCGCGCAGACGAATCCACGGTCGGAAAGGCCTCCGAGTGTTCCGTCTAAGCGACGACATCGGCATCGATCTCGGCACGACAAACGTTCTTGTAACCGTTCGTGGCAAGGGGATCGTTCTTCGTGAACCAACGGTTGTTGCAACCCACACAAAGACCCGCAAGGTCGTTGCTGTCGGCGAGAAAGCTCGTGAGATGCTGGGGCGGACGCCCGAAAACATAATCGCCGTCCGCCCCATCACCGATGGAGTCATCGCCGACTACACCGTCACCCAGCGCATGCTGGAGCACATCTTCCACTTCGTTTGCGGCCCCAGACTCATCTTCAAACCCCGCGTGCTCATCTCCGTGCCCTCAGGCGTAACCAGCGTCGAGAAGCGCGCTGTAAAGCAAGCCGCCCTTGCCGGAGGCGCAGGCGAGGCCGGAACCATTGAAGAATCCAAAGCCGCCGCCATCGGTGCTGGAATGCCTATTTCCGAACCCGGCGGCAACATGGTCGTGGATATAGGCGGCGGCACCACGGATATCGCCGTGCTCTCCTTGAACGGCGTCGTGCTGTCCAAGAGCCTGCGCGTGGGCGGCATGAAGCTGGATGACGTCATCATCCGCCACATGCGCACCCACTACAACCTGATGATCGGCGACAGAACAGCCGAAGAGATCAAAGTCACCATCGGCAGCGCCACCCCACTGTCCGAAGAGATGGACCTCGAAGTCCGCGGCCGCGACCTCATCAGCGGGCTTCCACAAACTGTCCTGGTTACCTCGGTAGAGATGCGTGAATGCATGTCCGAAACCATCAGCCAGATCGTATCGAAGATAAAGAGCGTGCTTGAGCTCACCCCTCCCGAACTCTCCTCCGACATCATCGAACGCGGAATAGTCCTAACCGGCGGCACCTCCATGCTCCGCGGCCTCGCCGCCCTAGTCGCAGAAGCAACCCAGGTCAATGCCCGAGTAGCCGCCGACCCCCTCTCCTGCGTCGCCATCGGCCTAGGCAAAGAACTAGAAACCCGCCGAGACTTCTCCGACGAAAACTCCTACGCCGCCTAGCCCTAAGTCTCGCAGAGCTCTCATGTCCCCCTTTACGAAGTGGAGGGGTTAGGGGTGGTCCTACTCCTAATCCGAAATCTTGCTCCTCTCCCCATTCCGATGCGGGAGAGGGTTGGGCGAGGGCATACGACGCCGATCCAAGTGCTGAGTCCCTCTGGGAGGATGTTCGACAGCGCATTCTAAATCGTCAATGACGAAGGTTATCGTCGAGAGGAACGCAGAAGTTGAGTCGACTGCAATGAAGTCAAAAAAGCGGCTCAATCTGAAACCTCCAGATTGAGCCGCTTCTTATTGTCTATCCAACGCGTTCGAACTACTTCTGCGCGCTGCTCGTATCGATCGTGGCCGTAACCGATTCACCCTGTCTCAGGTACTTGATATCGTCCGCCGTGGCGTAGTTTTTGTCGCCGCTCGTGTCCGGGAAGAGGACAATCTTCACCGGGATGCGCTGGACAACTTTTGTGAAGTTGCCGGTAGCATTGTCCGGAGGAAGCAGGGCAGTGGATGCGCCGGTGGCCTGATTGACGCTGTCTACTTTGCCCTTGAAGATTTTGCCTGGGAAGGCGTCTACCTTCACTTCGGCGGGCTGGCCGGCCCGAACGAACTCAAGCTGGGTTTCCTTGTAGTTGGCTGTTACCCAGACATCATCACCCTGCGTCAGTGTGACCAGTGTTTGCCCTGGAGTGACCGATGCGCCGACGTTTACTGCCTTATGCACTACCTCGCCGTCAGTCGGGGATACGATGACAGTATCTGACTCCTGCACCTGGGCGTTAACGAGTTGGGCATGGGCCGATGCTGCCTGAGCGCGGACTGTGTAGATCTGCTGTCGCTTCAGGTCGATCTGCTGGCCGCCTGTACGGGCTGTCGCCAGGTCGGCCTGAGCCTGCGTGATCAGGGCCGCGTTGTTCAGGACATTGCCCTGCTGCACGCCTATATTATTCAGGTTGGCTTCGGCAATCAGGACTTCGGCGTGTGCGGCTGAAACCTGGCTTTGCGCGGACTGCGCGGCTTCACCCGCCGCCGATGCTGTGGCGAGCGCCTGCTGGGCTGATGCCTGGGCCTGGGCCACCTGAGACAGACTCTGCTGATACTGCTGCTGCGCCGATGTGAGCTGGGCGTTTGCCGTGGCTGCTGCTGCAACCGCGGAATCGTACTGCTGTCGGGTTACTGCATCCTGGGCGACCAACCGGGCGTATCGCCTGGAGTCGTTGTCCGCTTTCACAGCGTTTGCCTGGGCGGATGCGATATTTGATTGTGCGGCGAGCGATGCGTGCTGCGCCGTGCTGATCGCCTGCTGTGCTACTTTATAAGACGCGAACGCGCTGTCCCGCTGAGCTCCCGCCTGGGCTGCTGCGGAGACCGCGGCCTTATACTGCGCCTGTGCCTGCGTCAGACCATTGTCAGAAGCGCCCCGAGTCTGTTGAAGCTGGGCCGATGCTCCCGAGGTCTTGGCCTGTTGGGCCGCAAGAGAGGCCTGGGCTCGATCGATCGTGGCCTGGGTTTGCGCCTTCTCAATCTCAAGACTGGTCTGCGCCTGGGGAATCTGAGAATTCGCGGCATCGTAAGCGGCCTGGGCCTGGCGAAGAGCCGAGGATTCCGAGCTGTCTTCAAGGCGCGCTATCAGTGTTCCCTTCTTGATCGTGTCGCCCTCTTCCACGGTCAGCAGGTTGACGGTGCCCGAGATGATAGGACTTACATTAACAAGATTACCTGTAATGTAAGCGTCATCCGTGCCCTCGTGCGTTTTGCTGTACTGGTAGTAAGGGATGCCAAAAACCAGGGCAAGCACTACCGCCGCGACTCCAATGACGGGGCCTATAAATTTCGGCGGCTTCTTCTTGTTTTCTTCTATCCCCTCAGCAGAAGTGCCATTGGGAGGAGCGGTGTTAGCTCCGTTCGTTCCGGCTGTTGGCGTTTCGCTGCGGTTAGCTGGCGCGGGCGGTGCTGCTACCGCGCTAGTCTGGCGTTCCGTGTCTGCCATGGTGTCATCCTTCCTGTCTTATCAATCTCATTTGCCGTAATTCGGTGTTCCAAGGGCGTTTGCATATTGTGCCCGTGCAATGTAGTAGTCATAGACCGCGTTGAGCTGGCTGTTTTCAGCTTGAACGAGTGCGGATTGGGCGTCTGTAACTTCCAGATAAAGGCTTACCTGGTTGTCGTAGCGCACCTGAGCCAGTTGCCGCGCTTCGATCGCGTCCTTAAGGGCTTCGTTTGCCGAAGTCAACTGGTGCGCTGCAGTCAGCAGATTAAAGTAAGCCTGCCGTACGTACAATTCAATAGTTGTCTTGTCGGAATCTAGTGACGCCTGTGCGCTGTCTTTTTCGAGTTTAGCCTCGCCGACTTTGTCTCGGGTAGCTCCTCCGTCATAAATCGGAATGTTGAGCGTTGCAGTGATCGCCGCGGTTCGCTGCCTCGGCGTCTCGAACGATGTCGTGGGATAGTAGTCTCCCAAGGCTTCCAAACTCAGAGTGGGCTCCAACCCAGCGTGGGCCAGTTTAATGCCTGTTTGTGCCGATCTTATAGCCACTTTATCCGTAAGCAGTTCCGGTCTGTTTATCTCCGCGGTTTTTATGTCCGCGTCGATATTAATCTGATCGACATCGACCGTCGCGATTTCCTTAAGGTCTGGTGGAGCGGTAACATCATCGTTTGAGAAGGTAACACCGGTAGTCGCATCACCCGTATCTACAAGAGTCACTGGAGACGCCAACGGCGTGCCAACAAGGTCGTTGAAATTCGCGTCCGCAACATTTAAACTGTTCTGCGCGTTCAAAAGATCCTGATTCGCGGTAGCAACTTGCGTGGATGCCCGGAGAAGGTCTACTTTTTGGCCTGTCCCCGCGTTATAGGTCTTTGTTGCGATATCAAGCTGTACTTCCGCCGTCGCTTTGGCCGCTCTAGCCACCTGCACCTGATGCTCGGAGCGCAAGACACTAAAATAGATGGTTTGCGCCTGCAGGATGCGGGCATTGCTAAGCGTCGTATAGTTGAGCTTATCTGAAAGCTGCTGCAGCTTTGCCTGTGTAGTGGCTGCTGCAATTTGGCCCGTCAGATCCACAGTGTCTGTAATCTGGGCCTGCAGCGTTTCAGTATTATCGTAGAGAACCGTAATCGGAGGGCTTCCCGCAAGCGAGATCACCGTTGCCTGATCGTAACGCGTTGCGGAGGCTAATGCGCCGACCATCGGCCGGCCTGCGCTGCGTGCCTGATCGACCTTTTTGTCGTCGATTTCAACAAGCCGTGCCGCGTTCGCAAGTTCCGTACTGGACGCAATCGCCGCTTTAACCGACGCCGCCAGGTCGTAGGTTCCAGGGCCCCCGGTTGATATTGGCGCTGAGTTTCCGGCAGAGGGTGGGGCAGCATTCTGTCCTGGATTTCCCGGAGCCGCTGCTCCCATGCCCACAGGTCCGTTAGGAGCCGCCTGGTTGCCCTGCACCGCAGTACCGTTGTCCGCTGCCGGAGTATTTCCTAAGCCCGGCGTGTTAGCCGTTCCTGCAGCTCCAGGTCCGTTAGCCGTTCCCGCAACGCCCGGTCCGTTCGCTGGTCCCGCAACGCCCGGTCCGTTCGCTGGTCCTGCAACGCCCGGTCCGTTCGCTGGTCCTGCAACCCCTGCTGCAGTCGGAGCATTTGCTCCGCCCACGCCGCCTGGCGCGTTGGCCGCTCCCGCAGCACCCGTTGCATTGGCAGCTCCCGTCGCCGCACCCGGACCCGCTGCCGCTGCATTTCCATTTGCGCCTGCACCGCCTGCCGCCTGGGCCAGCGCTGCATGACTTAGTGTCGATGTCGAGAGTATTAATACTGCAAGTGTCGACAGTGTTTTTGTTCTGCTTAACATTTCGATCCCATTCCTGCCTATCTTCTTGACTGTTTAGGGGCTGCGGTCATCGTCTTATTCCGCGTACGATGATTTCCACAGCTCTTTCGAGTTCCACACACAGTTCGTCTCGGTCTTCAATGATTGCGTAATGCGGAAGAAAGGCGTACAGCATATATTTCATGCTGCGTGCGTACTGCATGGTGTCTTCAACAGCAAATACCCGCTCTTCGATCCCCTGTTCGATAACTTCTGCAATAAGAGCAATCTCCTGCTCCATGAACGGCTTGAGGCGGCTCTTGAAGTGCGGCCGCAGGGCAACGATCATCTCCTGAGCTCCAAGAGACTGTCCACAGATGTCGTGGGACGCCAAAATAGGAGTCATCAGCATCCTGGTCAGCTTTTCAATCGGAGTTAACTCACTATTTCGAGCGATCGTTTCCAGCCGCTCGATACTTGCCATCTTAAACTGGCCCATTATGGCCAGAGCAATATCCTCTTTACTATCGAAATACAGATAGACTGTACCTTTACCCACTCCAGCGTCCGCGGCAATCTCATCGATCGTCGTTTTTCGGAAACCGTAGTGCCACAGTCTCTCTTCAGCCGCTGCCAGGATTCTGTGCTTGACATCCCCCTGTATCGTACGCGCCATTTTCTTGCCCTTTCGGTGTACTACTGACTATAATCGTATTCCAGTCAGAAACGTTCCCGAACAAACAAAATTTATTTTATATTATTTTTAGGAGAGTTCTTTTGAGCGCTTCGCGGCCGCGTCGATAGCTTCGATAATGGCCGAGCGGAAGCCTTTGCTTTCCAGCACGGCAAGTCCGGCTATCGTAGTTCCACCAGGGGTGGTCACGCGATCTTTAAGCTGCGCGGGGTGGTCCGTGGTGGAGAGGACCATTTTGGAGGCGCCGAAAACTGTCTGTGCTGCAAGAAGTCGGGCTGTATCGCGGGGAAGGCCAGCCTTAACTCCGCCATCTGCCATGGCTTCGATCATTAAGTAGACGTAAGCCGGTCCTGAGCCGGACAGACCCGTAACCGCGTCCAGCAGACGCTCTTCTACCACGATGGCCTTGCCAACGGCTGAGAAGTAGGCTACAGCGAGTGCTGTGTGGTCGTCAGTTACTGACGCTCCTGGGGAAATGGCGGTCGCGCCTTCTCCAATCAGGCTGGGGGTATTGGGCATGACCCTGATTACAGGGACTCCAGCACCAGCTGCGGTTTGTAGTTTATCAAGGGTGATCCCGGCCGCAATTGAGATCACAAGGTGATTCGGTGTAAGGACGCTCTGGATTTCCGCGAGAAGAGACGTTACTGTGTAGGGCTTTACAGCAATTAGAATAACAGTGGCGTCTCTAACGGCCTCTATAGCAGAAGACGCTACGGTTGCATTGGGGCTAAGTTCTTCGGCAAGGCTTTCGGCTGCTTCGGTTCGGACATCGAAAAGTGTGATTGCACCGTCTTCCAGGGCGTCTGTTTTGATCAGACCGCGGGCTAGCGCGCCACCCATGGTTCCGGCTCCGAGTATGGCTAGTCGTTGGATGTCTGTCATTTAAGGGGCTTCTTTGTGTTGGGACAGGTGCTTGGGTTTGCCGTATACGGGCAGGACTTGCAGGTGTTTTAATCCGGATAACCCCTCACCTTAGTCCTCTCCCACCATAGGAATGGGGGAGAGGAGATAAGAATTAAGAGGGCGCTGCTATGTAGTCGTTTGTCGAAGGGGGCCTAGCGGTCCAGGAAGGACGGCCTGGAGGTCGGGATCGAGCGCTCTTCGATGTCGATGGTTACAGTGCTTGGCGTGAAGAGATAGACTTGATCGCCGATCTTTTCCACAGCGCCGTCGATAGCGTAGGTAGCGCCATTCAGAAAGTCTACGATACGCTCCGTCATTTCGGTCGGTGTCTGCTCGAGGTTTACAATCTGCTGCTGGCCGGACTTAAGGCCATCGGCGGCGCGGCGGGCGTCGTCGAAGCTGTAGACAGCGCGCCGAACCGTTACGTGCTGCCGTTTAGCCAGTTCAAGGCGCAGGGCAGGAGCATTTTTTCTAACAGGACTGATGGATCCGCCGTTGCGCGAGGACACTGCCGGTATTACCGCTTCGTCCTCTTCCTCATCTTCGTCGTCATCGTAATCGTCCTGGCCTATGAGTCGGTCTTTCAACCGGCTAAAAAAGTTTGGGGACTTGTGTCCTTCGTATTCGCTTGCTTCAGACTGTTCGCTCATTGTGCTGTGCCTCCCATCACGAGTCGGAACGCTCGTGTGTTTACGTAAGTTGTCGATCTGTTTTTCGACCGATCGTCGTCGGACATTGGTGCTGCGACCGTGTGCGCCTGCAAACTACCCGTGTGCGCCTGCTAAACGATGCACCCGTGACAATTGTTCGAGATGGCCGGTTTCCACATAGTGGACGCGTTCGGCAATATTCGTTGCGTGGTCAGCAATACGCTCTAAGTATACTACAGCGAGCAGCAAGTACGATGCCTGCGGCATCATTTCCGTGTGGGTTCTTGTTAAATCGAAAAGCTGTTCGCGCAGAGCTTTAAATTCATCGTCTACAGCATCGTCATCGGCGCAGATTTGCCGCGCCAGCTCTATATCGTGGCCAACAAGAGCCTGCAGACTGTCCCTGACCATTCCTTCGGCCATGCTGCTAAGCCGGCCGATGTCTATCATCGGTGGGGTGGTTAGATATTCTTGCGCAAACTTGCGTCCAATTTTGGAGATATCGACAGCGTGATCGCCGATGCGTTCCAGATCTGTTATAACCTTAAGCGCCGTGCCAATCTTGCGCAGATCACGCCCCACGGGCTGCTGCAGCGCAAGCAGGTTCATACAGCGCGTTTCGATGTCCAGATCGAGGGCATCCACCACGTCATCTGTATTAATTACTTCCTCGGCCAGAACGATATCGCATTCCTGAAGGGCGCTCACAGCGTCGACAACCATCTTAACGGTGATTGTCCCCATTTGTACGATTTGTTGGTCCAGGACGGCTAGTTCTTCGTGGAACGTTTGTCTAACTGCAAGCATGGCGTATTACCGTCCGCAATCACCGATTGTACTGGCTTTTACACAGTTGTGCACAAAACTTGCACAGTATTACAACTTATCCACATTATAGCATCCCTGAGGCGTTTTGGCAATTCTTTACCCTTTGTCGGTTTCCTCCCATTTCTGATATAATCGGGACGGCGACTGCCGAATTTCGGGAGGAACTTGCGTATGCTAGACGGAAAATTGCAAATCAAGACTGGGAAGACGATTGCGGTGCTGCACAATCCCTGCGACCTCGATATTGCGGCCGCAAGAATCGGCGAAAATGAAGCCGATACGGTTCTGATTTTCGTAACAAACAGGGCTGAGTTGGAAGAACGCATTGGGGTACTGTTAGAAGCTGCAAGGCGCGGAGCCGTGGCCTGGGTTGCATATCCCAAGGCGAAGCAGTTGAATACCGATCTTAACCGGGACATTATACACGATTTGATGCCCGATAAAAGACTGGATACGGTGCGTCAGATTGCCATTGACGACATCTGGTCGGCACTGCGTTTGAAGTATATTGGCGATTGAAGGGAATTTTACGATGCGTTTTGGAGCTTGCGGAGCATTTGCAACTGCTCAGTTATTACTGGATTCCGGCTTCGACATTGTTGAACTGCCGGTTTTTAGCCTCTTTGAAACAGAGACATACTACGAGAGTGAAGGCCTTGCCGGGAAGCTGGAAACATTCAACTGCTTCGTTCCAGGCAGTATCAAGGTTGTGGGACCGAACGTAGATTGGCCCGCGGTAGAGAAGTATGTCGACACGGTCATGGATCGTATCGTGCTGCTTGGCGGCAATCTCGTTGTTTTCGGGAGCGGCGCAGCCCGCGGCATCCCAGAAGGATACTCAAGAGAGTCCGCCCGTGAGGATACTCTTAAATTCTTGCAGATTGCCGGGGATCTGGCTGCATCCAAAGGGGTGCTCATTGTGATCGAGCCGCTCAATACTAAAGAGTGCAACTGGATTAACAGCGTTGAAGAGGCCTACGGATTAGCAGTGGAACTCAATCATCCCGCCGTACGCGTACTCAGCGACCTATATCATGTGTCCCTTGAAAATGAGAGCTACGAAGGAATGCGCACGGCCGGAGCCTCGCTTCAGCACGTACACGTCGCCTCGCCGATCACGCGTGACGCTGTCTCCGCGAAGGACATCCCCGTTTTGTCTGCCTATTTTAAAGTTTTGAAGGAAATGGGATACACAGGCCGCATAGTCCTGGAATGCAACTGGAAGGACATTGCAACAGAAGCAGCCGCGGCCCACGCCACTCTCGTTGAGGCATGGGCCGCGGCATAGGAGTTAATCGATCAGCAGACGGCCTTCCGCAAGCCCGAACACGCGCGCGTTCGGGCTGCCTTCGTTGACACAGATTTTAGTAAGGCCCGACTTCGAGCTTACTTCGACAATAGCTCCGCCCGGCAGGACCATCATCGGACGCTCCGCTTCATCCCATTTGGCAAGCGTTTCTTCACTGGTGAAGCAAAGCAGGCCCCCATCATGGGTGCGCAGCGGAATGCTCTGCTGCCCACCGTCGGGGCCCGTGCCGGTGGTCAACACGAGATGCGGTTGCTGTCCATCGGCTTCCGTAAGGACCGGAATGCGGCAAAAACCCGTCACAAAGGCGCGCTCTATTTCCTGACGCGACTCTTCGTTGTCCTGTTCGGTTAACTTCAGCAACGCGGCTTCCAGCGCTTCATTGTGCTCCACGGCCTGCTGCTGTTTCTGCTGCTGCTCCTGAACTTCGGCGACAATGGCGTTGAGTTCGTCCTGATAAACAATCGTGTGGACATCTGGACCTTCGACGATCAGCGCGTGGGGAGAACTTGCAACCATGCCCGCAACCTGCCAGGCAAAAAGAACCAGGCCGTGCTGCAGCTCTGGAAGTGCGGCGCGCAGAATGGTCAAACTGGTGAAGGTTCTAATGCACTGGGTGCCGTCCTGGTGCTCGGCCACGATGAGCTGTATGTCCGCTCCGGGCAGCAATTGTCCGTCCGGGCCAACTTTAACCGGGTTTCCCGTAGGGATCGCAAGCTGACTGCCCTTCAGAATGGTAAGGAACTCGGCGCGGGCTTCCTCTTCCTCTTCCTCGGTAAGGCTCATGCGGACGCCCATCATTGCAGATTCCAGGGCAACGTTGTTCAGTGGTTCTTTAAATTCAGGTTCATTGGCCATTGTCGAGTAAGCTCCAGCGCTGTTATTTTTAAATTCCTAGATCGTTCGGGCCCTTAGACTTCGGCTTTGGAGGCTGCTTGGCTACAAAGCGGCCGAAGAGTCCGTACTTCGGTTTCTCCCGCTGACTTTCTTCCACGCGTACGCGCTGAGTCTGGTCCTGGGACTGACGAATCTGTGCGGCATTCATTTGATATTCAGGGTCGTCAATTTTTGCGCCGCACCAGTTGCACAGCGCACTCGTCTGTGTGAGCAGCTTGCGCTTGCAGTGCGGACATACATTTGCTTCTGTATTGCTGTTTTTGCCTTCAGAGCCGCCTTGAGAAGGAGGCGGAGGCCAAACCTGGTCGGTGTTGGACATCGCGTTACCTCGGAGTGATTACAGGGTTTCCGCCCCTTATTGTACGATATACGACGACAATTTACCTCTATAGTTCCTAAAATCTATAGTTTCGTATCGACTGCACGGCTTGAACGATCTGATTGGAAGCGCGCTGGACCTCGTCCAGGGTCGTAAACCGGGAGACGGCAAGGCGTATTGTGCCGTGCGCTTCTTCGTCAGTCATCCCCAAAGCTTGTAAAACGTGCGAAGATTTTCCCGATCCGCTCTCGCAGGCGGACCCTGTCGAAAGACAAATCTCCGGAACTTTCATGAGCAAGTCTTCCGCATCAACGCCGCGAAAGGTGAGGCTCAAAGTGTTTGGCAGACGCCGCTCCAGATCACCGTTGACTGTGACACCCTCAAGTTTCTCTACGATATTTTTCTGCAAAAAGTCCCTGAGCAGAATCAGATGCTCCTGCTGACTGGACGAGTCTTCGAGGCAAAGCCGTGCCGCTTCGCCCATTCCCACAATCGCCGGCACATTTTCAGTACCGGGCCGAATCCCGCGCTCCTGCCCTCCGCCAAAGCTGTGCGCAGGCAGGGGGCGACGCCCCTTAACCTTGCGGACATAGAGAGCCCCGACTCCCTTTGGGCCATGAAACTTATGCGCGGAAAGTGAGAGAAAGTCGACACCCAATTCGTCCACATCAACGGGGGTTTTCCCGAGGGCCTGCGTGGCATCGGTATGCAGCAAAAAGCCCTTATCCCGGCAATATCCGGAAATGGACGTCATATTCTGGATAGTGCCGATTTCATTGTTGGCCAGAATCACTGAAACAAGAGTTCCAGACTGGTCGCCTGTGTCTAAACTGCCGACAGACACTTTACCCAATCTATCGACGGGAAGCAGCCTGACATGCGATCCTCGAGCCGTAAGTTCGGCAAGCGGATTAAGGATCGAGCTATGTTCGACAGGCGTGGAAACGAACGACGCATTGCGCCTCGCATGTGCGAACAGAACTATGTTGTTCGATTCTGTGGCGCCGGAAGTAAAGAGGATCTCGTCAGGGGATGCGTGGATAAGGGCGGCGATATGTTCTCTGGCATCGTCCAGAGCCTGCTTGGCCGACCAGCCGAGAGGGTGGGAGATGGAAGACGCGTTGCCGTAGCGCTCGGTGAAATAGGGGAGCATCTTCTCGACAACACGCGGGTCAACTTTCGTCGTAGCGTTGTTGTCGAGATAGATAAGACTGGAAGTCATAACCGAGCCCGCCTAACCGACGGGAAGGCCGGCTGCGAACTTGCGCTTGGAGAAGTCTTCAAACTGCGGCTTGTTATTAGCCGCCAGAATGCCGCTGATCTCACCAATGGAAATTTGATCGAGCAAGTCCTTAACCCGATTTTCTATCTCTACTAATGGGTTCCGGATGGTGCAGCGGTCAAACTGCTTGCAGACATCCTGTCCATTGGTACAGTGCAGGATGGAGACCTGCCCATCGACCAATGTCACAACATGCGCGACTGTAATCTCATGCGGGTTCTTGAGAAGCTTGTATCCGCCGGTTGGTCCCGGATGCGATCCTATGATGCCGCTTCGTGCAAGGATCTGGAGGATCTTCGCCAGCAGCTCGACGGGGATTTCATAGTGCTCCGCGATCTCCTTGGTATTCAGCAAACGGTTGGGATCGATCTCCGCGGCAGACGCCAGATGAGATAGGGCAAGCAACGCATAATCGGCGCGTTTAGACATTTGCAACATAGCTTTTTCTTTACCCTTTCTCTCAGTTTGGCGCTGAAAATATACCGATTAGTATACCTGGCCGAGCACATCCAAGTCAATGTCAAAAATTGTAAAAAACCTGAACTTACTCTTGACAGGAGCGAACTTGGTGACGTATAATATCCATCGCGCAAGCATGAAGCGGATAACACCGCTTCGCTGTGCCGAAGTAGCTCAGTTGGTAGAGCAGCTGTTTTGTAAACAGCGGGTCGCGGGTTCGAGTCCTGTCTTCGGCTCCATATTCAGTTTAAAATCCTGAACGCGTACTGCAGTTCAGGGTTTTTTATTGATCCAATCAACCTGTTGACAGACGAGAGAGTGTTGGGGTACATTATCCCGCGCTGTGAAGTTAAGACAGATCTCTGGTATATGGATCGAGCGCGTTTGCGGTGTTGATAGAACTAAATAATGGGTCGATGTCCGAGTGGCTAAAGGAGGCGGTCTGTAAAATCGTCGGCGCAAGCCTACACAAGTTCGAATCTTGTTCGGCCCACCACACCATGTTCGTTCACCCGTACAAAAAAGAGACCTGCTTCGGCAGGTCTTTTTTTGTTCGTCAGGAGTAACAATATCCCATGGCGGAAAATTGGCCCGGCATCATTGCAGCCTTCCTGGCTTCCTTTGTTGAATTTGTTGAGGCGCTAACTCTAGTCCTTGCGGCGGCCACTGTCCGCGGCTTTCGCCCCGCGCTCATCGGCGCTGCGGCAGGCGTGGCCGTACTTGCCGTCCTCGTCCTGATCTTCGGCCCCCACTTGGCCCAAATAGACGTCCCCTGGTTTCATTTAGTCGTCGGAGTCATGATGCTGCTTTTTGGCCTGCGCTGGCTCAAGAAAGCCATCCTGCGCAGCGCCGGGTTAGTAGGCCTGCACGATGAAGCAGCAATCTACGCCAAGAAAACCGCCGCTCTGAAATCAGCTTCCGAAGCAAAAGCCGAAGCGGGAGCCTTCCTTACTGCCTTCAACGGCGTATTCATAGAAGGCGTGGAAGTTATCTTCATCATCTTAACCGTCGGTTCCACCACGCACAAACTTATCCCGCCCGTCCTCGGAGCCGCCGCCGCCGCCATTTGCGTGATAGGTTTGGGTGTTATTGCGAGAAAACCGCTAACTCAGATCCCGGAAAATGCCCTGAAGTTCGTAGTAGGCGCCCTAATCAGCGCCTTCGGCACATTTTGGACCGGAGAAGGCCTCAACTTATCGTGGCCTGTCTCCGACTTCTCTCTCTTGTTTTTAGCCATCGGCTATGCTGCAGCAGCCGGCTTCGGGGTTCTTATCTGCCGAAGAGTGAAGGAGGCCCATAATGCTTAACATCCTGAAAAGCGCGTGGGAAGAAATCTGGGGCCTGTTCGTAGACGATCCTATTTTCGCGGGAGCTATTGTTGTGTGGGTCCTGGTCATCAAACTGATCGCCCACGTACTCCCAACTTTCGCCGCCCCCATACTCTTCGGCGGACTGGCCGTTATTCTGGTTGCTCTAACCTATCGACAAGCAGTTGACATAAGTCGAAAGCGTTAGAAAGTCTGTAAGTAAGTGGATAAGGGAAGCCGGGTCCTAGCCGCGAAGCGGCCTCTTACCTCTTCTCCCCCATTCCGATGGCGGGAGAAGATTGAGATGAGGGGGTCCTCGTACGTGTCAGACAACTTGCTGCTGACCAAACTATTACCCTGCATATTAACTTGGTCTCAATTTTTTGATTACTTCATCTACAATTGGCCGCATCTCAGGCGTCAGTTTTTCTATCAGAGCTTCATCTTTCGTAGATATGTAATCTAACGCACGGGCTAAGGGGAAGAAGATATCCCCACCTTCAGCTAGCGCTATAAGTTCTCTGACATACGCTTCTTTGCCCTCTAGTGCAATGGCTATTAAAATGCCTGATGCGTCTTCTTGCCAACTCCTTTCGATGTTGAAGCTAATCTTATAGCCGACAGGAAGTTGGTCCCATTGAGCACCAAGAGCAATCGCCTCCGACCATTTTTGCTTTGCAATGTCAAGGTTATTGTTTTTATATGCTTCCATGAATTCATTAAGGACTCGGAGCGCAGGGAAGACCTTGTGCAGTGCAATACTTGACTTGAGACGCTGTACTGTGTTCTTGAGCCCCTGTAAAGCTTCTAGCTGCTTGTGCAGAGCTTGTTGTAGTCCCAAGGGCTGGTCTGCAATGCAAATAGCATCCGTGTCCAATTTTATAATACGATCTATGGTTTTAATATACTCGTCAAACTGTTCCATCTTAAGTAAAGAGGGTAATCGTTTTAGCATGTAGGCAACTTTATTAGGCTCGATTTCAAGCGCCTTATCGAAGCAATGTACGGACATCTGGTGTTTGCCAACCTGCTCAAGAGATTCAGCCAACGCAAGCCATGCCCCGAGGTGCTGGGGTTTTTGTGCAACAGTTGCCTGAAAGTCCGGTACTGCTTCATTGTGTCTGCCTAGCTCACTCAGTAATAGCCCCCTGCAATAGAGGGAACTGGAATGATCTGGATTTAATCGAAGAGATGTGTCTAGATCGTCCATTGCACTGTCGGGTTGGTTGAGTGTTTTATAGACTAGCGCCCTTTCTAGAAAGCTGTCTGGATGTTTCGGATCTAAATCCATCGCTCGATTAATGCATATTAAAGCTTCTTCAGGCCGTTCTAATAGCCGCAGCGCTATGGCCTTTGCATACCAGCCACCAAACCAGTTTGATATCAATTCAATTTGGCGATCAGCATTTTGCAAGAATTGCTCGAAATCGCGTGAACTCAGAAGTTCTACGCCTTCTTGTGCCAAGCGTGTGCATTCTGGGAGCCCGTCCCTTAGAATTTCTGAACGTTCGCTGTCTAAATAACCAGCGTTTCCCAACAAATCTAGTGTGATAATGTCGAATTGACCTGGTTCAAAGGAGTTTAAAACTTCCCGAATCTTTAGCGTGTCATCAAGCGCCATGTAGCCTCTAATCAAAGTGCTTAAGCAGTACGCAAGTTTAAATTCGTCACCTATGGCTTGGGTGATCAAGTTATGATTTTCGAGAGTCATTCGCGCATTTTCGATATCACCGTCGTTAAGTAGCTTTTGAAACCGCTCTTCCAATTGATGAGCTTCCGAGTTTAACTCAGACTCGTCATACCATGCCTTAAGAAAGTTTATTAGCCAGGAGACTCTCTGTCGTGAGTTTCGCCCAAAGCGCATCTGATACCAAAGGGAGTACAGAGGTTCTGAGAGCACATAAAAGGAACTGCGACCCCGTAAATTTGCTGATTCAACATAACCCTGTTCTGCTAACCGCTTTAGTTGTGCACTTACAGTCTGTTGAGTCATCCGAACCGATTTTGCAATTTCCGAGGGCGATACGCCTTCATGAGTTTGACTTGTCGTGCGGGCGATATGATCGAGAATCTTTCTCTGTTGAGGCGGTAAGTCTTCTGTCTTGGCCTTGAAGAACGGTGTTACCTGGTCCAGCAATTTTTCCAGTCCCTGGCGTACTTCAAATAATGCAGATTTGGACACAACATGATAGAGCATCAGTATAAGCCGAACATTGCCACCGGTAAAGTAATCTAGGGCCTTTAATCGTGCTGTGTTTGAATCCAAGACTTGGCCAAATTCAACCAAACCATCGATTTTGGCACGCCGCCGCATCAATTCTAAGGTGTCTTCGAAACTGATTCGATTGAGGTGTTCAATCTTAAAGAAGTTGTACAGTGGCTCATCATAATTGCTGGCTTCCTTGAAGAACGAAGGTGCGGCTCCCAATATCATCAGGAACCCCTCGTTCATCAGAACATTGCGTAGAGCAGCATTCTGCTGCTCATCGTTGATCTGGCTTAAGATTTGGTTGAAGTTATCGACAAGCAGCAGCAGGCGACGGCCATGTTCACGGCACCAACCCCGCAGGGCAGCGACGGCTGCTTCCTGCAACTGTTGGCTATCGGGATATTTCTGCTTCAGGCTCGCGATAGTGTTTTCTAGAGACTTATCTTGTGCCACATTTGAGAGACTGTCCAGCGTTTCCAGCCAAAAATCGGCTAGGTCGTTAACACCATAAAGTTCTTCGGGGAATTTAATAGCCAGCCATGGGGAGTCCGATCCCATTTTTTGTACGGCAAACTGAACCATGAGCAAAACGGTCGTCTTACCCATTCCCCGCGGGCCAACCAGTACGACGTGCTGAACGCCAGCACCTTCTCCCTGTTGGCGAACTGTGTCGACAAGCCTTTCAACAAGAGCCGTCCGAGCAACGAACGTATCCTTAATTTCCTGTTCCGACATCTGCTCCGGGTTATATAGGTGTTCCATATTACATCACCTCAAAGGCATAGTGGCGGAGCCACCAATCGCGAAGGAGCTTGCAGGAGAAAGTGTACATCTGGGTCTCATGATCGTAGCAGATGTAAAAGTCGTTCTCCAGGTGTGTGAGCGTCAACTGGAAGTCATCTTGGTCGAACTCAGTGGCCGTTTCGCCACGGTATAACGCAAAGCACGCGTCGGGTGTCATCTTGCCGACTCTGGCTAACTCTCGCAGAAGCTTCTTAACGGCCTTTTCTTCCTGTGGACGGTAATAGTCTCGAAGGCGGCCGTAGTAATGGTCAAAGTAAGTCTTACAGCCCATACCCAGCACTTTGTCTTGATAGATCTTCGCGATCAGTTCCGGCGTTACGGGTTTGCCGGTAAGCAATTCTGTTTTTGATGTTTCTGAAAACAGGATTTGTAGGAAGTATGGAACATATATTCCCACCAGTTCCAGTATTTTCTCTCTCGATTCATCGGAGAGGGTGAGGGGCTCACTTTTGGCCAGATCCTGTAAAAACTGGTCGGCTACCTCGGGTGTGAATGGCTCCAGTCTTATTTGCTGGAAATCATTGATAGTACTGATCTCTCCGATCGAATTAAGGACGGAATCTATGCCTATTGAGCCGGCTATAAGAAACCGCAAGTTCTCAGTTTCTGGAGACTGACGTAGTGCTCGCAGCCAGCGCAGTAGCGCACGCGCTTCATCTGTCCGGTCTTCCAGTCGCGTCATCCTATCGATCATCATTGGAAATTCGTCCAGGATAAGGAGTATACGATGTGGAGATTGGCTTACCTGTTTGAAGACCTCTCTTCCGACAGCTTCCCAATTTGGCTGGACCTGCTCGCGCAGCTTTATTTTGAGATCGAAAGCCTCTACCTCGTCCACCGTGTCGCGCAACCCTGACCAAATTTCCTTGGCTACACTCGTTACTTTTTCGAGAATCTTAGTAAGGCCGCTATCGGCATTCAGGCGAACCATGAGTTCTAGGATTAAGTCCACAGGATGGGAGAGATGTTCCAGGTCCATATGAATGATTTTGTAATTGAGGCGCGGCTGATCAATCAGTCGATACATGACGCTGGTTTTGCCGAAGCGCCGGGGAGCCGCCAGCAAGACGCTGCCTTTATCCAATTCGCGCCAGACCAATTCGACAAAACGATCACGCCCATAAAAATCGTTACCACGAACTGGGGCTCCAACGACGCTCTTAACCATGATACCGACTCCTCTTTTGAGTTAACTGTTATGTACAACAGATTTGTTGTACAACAAAACTGTTGTACAACAGATTTGTTGTAGGTGTCAAGGGTTTATGGGATTGTGTGGGATAATGTTTTGCGATTGCTAGGGTGTTTGTAATCGGATAAGTTGGATCGAGCCTTTGGCATGTGAATTATGATGCTTATGGTTTCTGTTATGCCGCCCCCTCATCACAATCTTCTCCCACATAAGAATGGGGAGAAGAGGCAGGAAGCCGCTGCGCGGCTAATGAAGGACCAAGGTCGGATTGCGTGGCCATTGTACGTTTGCTCGGCTTTATGTTGCAGTATCCGGTGTTTACCTTGACTTGCCGCAGGTGAAGTGCTACAATACGCAACTTGTCTAAGGAACGTTTTAAGGGAGCAGAGTTGCCGCTGGTGGATGATGAACAGGCCATTGTTGGGTCGAGTGCGCAGGATGTTAGACGCCTCGTTGAGCTGGTGGCCGAGAACGGGCTGGCGGAGCTTTCCGTCGCTCTTAATGGGGTGACCATCACTGTGAAGGGTGGGGTGCCTGCGGCTGTGGCTGCTGTGGCAGTGCATGCTGCTCCGGTGCACAAGCCTGTGGAAGCGCACCATGCTCCGGTGCCTAAGGCCCATTCGAGTGCAGTAGAAGTTCGCGCTTCGCTGGAAGCCCCCATGGTGGGGGTTTACTACCGTGCGCCATCTCCCGAAGATCCTCCCTTTGTTAATGTGGGCGACACGATCCGCGTTGGCCAGGTCATTGGACTGATCGAAGCCATGAAGGTATACAGTGAGATACCTGCCGAGGTTTCAGGCCGCGTTACCGCCATCGCCGCTGAGAGTGGTGAACTGGTACAGCAAGGTCAGCCGCTGTACTACCTGGAGTCGTTGTGAGCCGGTCCGAAATAAAAGTTGGCCTGCTTGGACTTGGCGTAGTTGGAAGCGGGACGGTCCATATTCTAGCCGACAATGCTGCGGCTATTGCACAGAAGGTGGGCGCGCCTGTTACCGTCGCGCGTGCTGCCGTCCGCGATCGTACGAAATCGCGTGGTCTCGATTTACCCTCCCATCTTATCACCACCGACCCCTACGAGGTCATCAACGATCCCGAAATCGATATTATCTGCGAAGTGGTCGGCGGAGTCGAACCCGCTCGAACCTGGCTTCTACAGGCGCTCAACAACGGCAAAAATGTAGTCACTGCCAACAAAGAGCTCATGGCGCGTGCCGGAGGCGAACTGCTGCATCTCGCCGAAGAGCGCGGCCTGGACTTCAACTTCGAGGCCAGCGTTGGCGGCGGCATCCCCATCATTCAGCCTCTCAAACAAGCCCTTTCCGCAAATAGGTTCGGCTCAATTTACGGCATCGTCAATGGAACAACCAACTATATCCTGAGCAAAATGACTTCTGAAGGCGCGGACTTTGCCGACGTGCTGGCCGAAGCTCAGGCGCAGGGATTCGCCGAGGCCGATCCCACTAACGACGTGGACGGTTTCGATGCCCGCTTCAAAATCGCTATCCTTTCCAGTATTGCCTTTAACTCACGGGTGAACGTAGACGACATTCATGTCGAGGGCATACGCGGAATTTCTAAGCGCGACATCGAAGTAGCCGGCGAACTGGGCTACGTCATAAAACTTCTCGGAATCGGTCAGGAAAACAGCCAGGGACTTCAGGTCCGTGTCCATCCTGCCCTTCTTGGGCAGTCTCATCCTTTGGCCGCCGTCGATGGGGTCTACAACGCGGTTTATGTGCGCGGCAACTACGTCGGCGATGTCATGCTCTATGGCCGCGGCGCGGGAAGCCTGCCGACTGGATCGGCCATCGTTGGAGACATCATCGAAATAGGCCGCAACATTCGCCATGGAGCAACAGGGCGTCTGGGATGCACTTGCTTCGAGACCAAACCTCTCATCGGACTGGACAGCCTTGTCTCGCGCTACTACCTGCGCATCGAAACCTCGGACCGCCCAAGGGTTCTGGCAAGCGTCACCGGGATTCTGGGAGACTTCGATGTCAGTATCGGCAGCATGGTGCAGCACGAAAGGCCCGACAATGTGGCCGAGATGGTTGCGATCACCCATCCTGCGCTGGAAGTGAACATGCGCTCCGCACTGGATGTCCTTAAGCGCATCTCCATCGTAAAAAATATAGCAAACTGCCTTCGGGTCGTGGAGTAGGCAGCCGTGTATACCCTTCCTTCCGATATACCAAAAGAACTTAACCGGCGCATCTGGGCGCAGCTTATCTCCCCAAGACCTCTCGCGCTGATCACTACACTGGGTGACGGCGATGTCCCAAATATCGCCCCCTACAACTCCTTTACCGGACTATCAACCTATCCCGCACTCGTAGGCGTCTCCTTCGGACAGCGTGGTAGCGAAGACAAGCAGACCCTGCACAACATAAAGACACGCCAGTGCTTCGCCATCAACCTCGTGCCGCGGTTTCTTGCCGAGAACATGAACGAAGCCGCGCGAAACGCTGGTTCCGTGGACGACTTCGCCCGTCTGGACCTTACTCGGCATGCGTGCACCTCCATCGTTTGCCCCAGGATCGCCGAATGTCCGGCCACCCTGGAATGCAAAGTGGTGGACTTTGTATCCCTTCGTCCAAGCACAGCCGAGTTAGTCATTGCCGAAGTGACCGGGATTTGGATAAGGGATGAGTTTGCGCTGCCCGACGGCGCTTTTGATAACCTCGGTGCAGATCTTCTGGCCAGTGTTGGCACGGAAGAGTATATCTCTGTAAACGGGGAACTACTACATCTCCCAGCAGTCTGGGAATAGGACGACGATGCCAACTGGAATAATTAATCGTTACCGGTCTTTCTTGCCTGTGAGTGAGACCACACCCATTGTGACCCTCTACGAAGGGGATACACCGCTGATCCCAGCGCCGCGACTCGCCGCGGCAATCGCCCCGAACCTGACTATCTACCTTAAGTACGAAGGCCTCAATCCCACCGGATCTTTTAAAGACCGCGGTATGACCATGGCAGTCACCAAGGCGTACGAAAGCGGAGCCCGCGCGGTCATGTGCGCGTCTACCGGCAACACCAGCGCCGCCGCCGCCGCATACTCCGCACGCTGCGGGATAGACTGCGTCGTGCTTCTGCCAAACAGCAATGTCGCGCTGGGCAAACTTTCTCAAGCTCTCATCCACGGCGCTAAAGTGGTGGCCATAGAAGGATCCTTCGATGACGCGCTGCGTCTGGTCCGCGAAATCACGGAAAAGTACCCCCTCGAACTGGTCAACTCCGTAAATCCCTACAGGATTGAAGGTCAGAAGACGGCAGCCTTCGAGATCGTAGATGAACTCGGCGACGCGCCTCATTTCCACGCCATTCCAGTAGGCAACGCCGGTAACATCACCGCCTACTGGAAGGGCTACAAAGAGTACCACGCAATCGGCAAGTCCACCAGACTGCCCAGAATGCTCGGTTTCCAGGCCGCAGGCGCCGCACCTCTAGTAGATGGAGCGCCTGTCCTTAAGCCCGATACCATAGCCACGGCCATCCGCATCGGAAACCCAGCCTCCTGGCAGCCGGCAATAGACGCCAGAGACCAATCCAGCGGCCTCATCGATAAAGTGACCGACGACGAAATCCTGGAAGCCTACAGCCTGGTCGCCACCCTGGAAGGCGTCTTCGCCGAACCCGCCTCCGTAGCACCGCTCGCGGGCATTAAAAAACTCGCCGCCCGCGGCTACTTCGGCAGCGAACCAGCTATAATTACCGTAACGCTGACAGGACACGGCCTGAAAGACCCCGACCGAGCCATAAAGAGCTCGCCCAAGCCCTTGATCTGCGCCGCAACTCTGGAAGACGTCGTTAAGACACTGAATTTTTAGACCGCATAGGGCCTCCCTTCTTGCCTCTTCTCCCCCATTCCTATGGTGGGAGAAGAATGAGATGAGGGGGGCGGCCTGCCAAATACGCACAGCATAGCGTGTCTCGTAGCGCCCGAGGACCCCTCATCTCAATCTTCTCCCACAGGATGG
>Ga0302315_10000983_pt1 | contig 30239 bp, 16 predicted proteins | sample III_Palsa_N3_1_FD_200532 | JGI IMG/M metagenome (GOLD analysis project Ga0302315, IMG submission 200532) | Peat permafrost microbial communities from Stordalen Mire near Abisko, Sweden - III_Palsa_N3_1 | ecosystem: Environmental > Terrestrial > Soil > Palsa > Peat permafrost | place: Sweden...
TTTCGTTTCGATAAGTTTGGGAAGATTTCTCGCGACGTGTTGTAGGCGATGTTGACCCTCGCCGCGGGATGGGCACGTATCAACCTGCCCACCGCACGATCGGCAAACATTGGACCAGGGTAGATACCCGTCGTGATGTCGAGTTCCCCTTTCTGCAAGCCACGGAACAACTCCATCTCACGCACAAGATCATTGGCGCGAGAGATTACTTCAGCAGCCTGGTCCAGCAGGATGGTGCCCGCCGCGGTTGGTTCCACGCCGCTTCGATTGCGAGAAAACAGTTGCACGCCAAGCCTGCCTTCCAGCTCCTGAATGCCGCGCGACAAGGAAGGCTGAGACAGGTGGACAGCATTGGCTGCGCGAGCAAAGTTGCCGTGTTCTGCCAGCGCAATTGCGTTCTTAAGTAGCCTGATTTCAACGTCCATGCTTAAAACGTATCATAACCATTTGAAATTATCATTGGACGTATGCTGCGGATCGCCATAATCTTTGTTTAGATTTTCACTATTTACACAACAATCAGGTGCTTGGCGACGATGCAAAGTAATTCCGTATATGTGTCGATAGATAGCTTCACTCTTGTGCATGAACCCCTGCGATAAACCGTTTGTCCATGACCGATTTGACCGTCGGAACGAAGAGCGACCCACTGCGTTTTTGCAAGAAAAATCTCAAATCCAACCTCAAAATATCTAGTTCATGACGCAGGTTCGGCGTTGAGCTATCCATGATGTTCCATTCTCAGGATGTGGTCCTGGGACACGTTTGATTTCATTCCCGCATGCATCTCGTATTTGATTGCAATTTCAACGGAGGAACTACCGAATGTCTATTCCCTTGTCACTCCACAGATACAGACTCTCTCTCGCTGCCTTTGTGGGCTCCGTCTCGTTGCTTGCGTTGGGCGCCCTTCTCAGCGGCTGCGGCGTAGCCCTTGAGAGCGTAGCCCCTACGCCACTTGCGGTAGTCAGCGGCATCATTCATGGCGGTCAGAGCCCAATTCAAGGAGCAACTGTCAATCTCTACGTGACCAACGCGGCGGCAACGGGTTATGGTCAGGCCGGAACTTTTATCGGCACTGCCACCACAGATGTCCACGGGGCGTTTACCATCGGGAACCCAGCGACACCGGCAAATTGCCCGGCAGGACAGCAGGCATACATTACATCGGCGGGCGGTTATCCCTCCGGCGCGTCGACGCTGGTCAATAACAGCACCCTCATGATGGCTGCGCTCGGCAGTTGCGCCAATGTGAGCGCCAGCACGAGTGTTGTTATCGATGAGGTCACCACGGTTGCGGCGGCTTACGCGCTCTCCGGATTCATGACGACTTCGCTTAGTGGTTCGCTGTATGTTGCTAACGTGAGCGCACCCGCTGCCAATAACGCAGCGACTGGAACAAGCACTGTGGCGGCTGGGCTTCCACACGCCTTTCTGAATGCCGCCAGTCTTGTGAACTATGCCTCTGGCACTGCTCGCACTCAGACGCCGAACATCTCGATCGGCGGCGTTACCGTCAATGGAAGTGTTCCTGCAGCGGAACTCAATACTCTCGGCGACATCATGCAGAGTTGCGTGAATGGTGTGACAGGAAATGCTTCCTGCGTCAGTCTCTATGGGTTCACGCCCAGCATCTCGGGTGTCGCTCCTGCAAACACGTTGCAGGCCTTTATCAACCTAGCACGCAACCCTTATCCCAGTGCTGCGGCAATGAACTCCACAACCGGGCTGCTCAGCCTTGTGCCCGCTACGGCTGCCTTTCTGCCGGATCTCACAGCGGTTCCTTCGGATTGGAGTCTGGCAGTTTTGTATGCCGGTAGTACTGGTTCTCTCTCGTTGGTCCCATACTATCTAACGCTGGACGCCAACGATACCGCATACTTCAGCACTTCGTCGGGGCCGAACATCGTCGGCCTGAGTGCTTATGGTGTCGCAACGCCGGCGTATACCACAGGAGCTGTGGGCAGCGTGAGCAGGGGCATTGCCGCAGACGCATTGGGTAATATCTGGGTCGCCAATCTCGGTACAGCTGTCTATCAGTATTCCGCGTCCGCTGGTGGCGCGCCTACGTCGTATACCGTTGCAGGACCCTCCTACGGGATAGCGGTCGACAAGACCAACAATGTGTGGGTATCAAGTGCAGTTGTGAGCAGCACAAACGTTCAACAACTCGTCCAGTCTTCGAGCTATGCCGTGAATTACACGGCAACTGCGCCCGGAGGATTCCAGCCCTACGGTCTCACAATCGACGCCAACCAGAACGTGTGGATGGCTCCATACTTCAATGGAGGTACTCTCGCAGCTGTTCTGCCGAACCTCTCAGTGGGTACGGCAAGTGCGCCCTCCTACGCGAGTTCAGGCACCGTCGGGACTCCCGTATCGGTCACCTTCAGCGGCAGCACTTACCCCAAGCCGATTGGACTTGTAATGGACGCAAGCGGCAACGCTTGGTATGGCATTTCGGGCACTACTTCCGTCACAACGGCAGGATTAGAAGAGGTCGTCCCAAACACATTTACTGCTCCCATAACATCACTTACTCCTGGCTCATTGATTACAGGTGCAACTCTTGGAGCCAAGTCAACGAACATGCCGGGTATCGATGGCGCAGGGACGGTTTATCTCTCCGATACCTCCAGTGGGCTCGGTATTCACGTCTACTCCACCACAACAGCTTCCACGGCGACCTCGAGCAACATTCTCTCTCCTCCCTCGGGTTATCTGGGTTGCTATCTGGCGACGGCCACAACTACGACCTGCGCAAGCGCCGTTTATGAACCGCGCCAGACTGTCGTCGACAGCACTGGCTCTGTTTGGGCTGGATATAACTATGGAGGCATCACGCAAATAATCGGTCTGGGTTCACCTTCATGGCCACTTACTTCTCTCGCGAAGTGGAGCTTGTCGCCAGGTTCCACAACCGTTACCCCTCTGCCTTAGCGCTTCAACAACCTGGTGCAGCAAGGCTCATCTTGGAGTGAGTCCTTGCTGCACCGCTTCAAAAGCTGACACGTAGACCGAACCTTCGACCAAGCTCCAACTTACTTTGCAGCGCGTCTTCGATCGCTGACTATAAATGACGATGCAGGCTAATAGCTCATCGCTCCGGCTTGCTCTTTAGAGATTGAGCCGCTTCTTAAGGAGATGTTTTGAAACAGACCCGCCATGAACGAACCGCTACAGTAGCAAGTTTCCGAGTCTCGGACGCCACCGCTGGAGTACGACCTTCGCTATCGATGCGTTTAGCGCGACAGATCAGCTTCGTCTCCTTATCGCTGTGCGGCGTCCTTGTGTTGGCACTCCCTATGCCACAAGCGATGGCTGCAGCACCGGGAGCACAGCCTCAGTCGAGTGAGCCAAGACACGTCATCATCCCGAATTTTTCGCCTATCGCGCATTTGGCGATGCGGCCTTCAGCACCCGGCACGAAATATGTGAGGACAGACGGCAAAGGTAAACCCGCGTCACTGGCTGTTTCAAAACAGAGGAACCCAGTCGCTCCTCTCTCTGCTTTCGATCGGACGATAAAGCCTCTCATCGAAGCAAGAGAAAAGGCTGCTGCCGCGATCGCGAAGAACGACGCGGATGGGGCGACGGCACATCCGGAGACGACCAAGATTCCACCGACCCAGAACTTTGGCGGCTTTCTAGCTGCGCCGTCTTATCAGGCCATTCCTTATCCTGTCGTCAATGACAACTCTACGTTCATTACGCTGACGGCTGATTTCAACAAGGATGGTTCCGCGGATATCGCGACACTCGACTTTCTTGGCGATATCAATGTGTTGTTGAACGATGGCAAGGGGCATTTCGCGGCGCCGATTACAAGCACCGGAGCTACGGCGGTCGCCAACCCCGTTCACTTCATTGGGGCGATGGCGGTGGACGTTGATGGTGATGGCTATCCCGATATCATTGCGAAGCAATGGAGACTTCAGAAGCTATTTGTCTTCCACAACAACCACGATGGAACCTTTGCGACACCTACTGTGATTCCGGCGCTTGCAAGTTCGCAGGAAGATGTAGGGTCTTTCCTGGCGGCAGATGTCAACGGCGACGGTATCCCTGACCTCATTTCACTGTCCAGTGTGTATGACGACAACGCGAATGTGAGCACGATCACAATCCAGACCTTCCCCGGCCTTGGCAATGGAACTTTCAGCACTACGAAGGTCGTCACCACTGTGTTGACTTATGCCAATTACAACCTGGGCCTTCCTAATAACAGTGCCTTGCTGCAAATGCTGGGTGGCAAATTGAACCTGGTTTTTGAGGGGCAAGCGTATGACGATGCGAACACGGGGTTCTTCATCGGAGCCAGCGTGATCGCATTGCCCAGTAGGGGCGATGGAAGTTTCGTTACAACACCAACCTCCGAGGTGGACATTACCGCGTCCTATGGTGAAATTACCGACAACAGCAATGGCCTAAGCCTGGCCGATTTGAATGGCGACGGCATCCCCGACATCACGATGAACTTCGATGATGACTATATCTACACCGCTTTGGGTAACGCAGATGGCACATTTGGCGCGGTTCAGGTTGCCGATACAACATTCGCGATCAATCCGTCCGGCTGGGCTGTTGCCGACCTGAATGGCGATGGCTATCCCGACTTCATTGACTATGACAGCTACTTTACCGCGGTCCTTCTTGGTAATGGCGATGGAACGTTCGCCGATCCCAAGATTGTTTACAGCACAGGAGAGAGTCCCACGAATGCTGGGCAAAATACTCCGGGGTCAAATATGGTTGTCGCTGATTTCGATAAAGACGGCCGTTCAGATTTCGCCATCGTGGATGCTGGATCTGTCTCTTACGATCGTGCCTCGATCTTCTTTGGACGTGGAGATGGTTCATTCGCCGGTATCCCTGCTGTGGCTCCTGTAAACGACCCCAATACTTTTCCTGAAGCCCTGGATGCGTATGCGGCTCTGGATCTGAATGGGGATGGCAAACAAGATGTTTTGTTGCAGAGCTATATGGGAAGTGGTCCGTATCCTTTCCTTGCTGCTCTGAGCGATGGGAAGGGTGGCTTCACCTATAAACAGGCGCTTGCCGGAGATGCGGGAGGTTTTGAGGTCGAAGGGGTCGCTACTGCTACTGGGGACTTCAATGGTGACGGCCTACAGGATGTAGTTTTCTCAGCGGAGTCTGCAAGTGGCAAGTACGTGTTAGCGATGTCGCTCTCGAATGGGGACGGCACGCTTAAAACACCCGTTGCCCTGAACACTGGGACGACGGCCTTCGCTTATCCCTTCACCGGGATCTCTATCGGTGATGTGAATGGAGATGGGAAGCAGGACATTATTGCCTGCTATCAAAGCATCAGCTCAGCCGTGCCTTCGGGCTATGTTGTAGCTCTCGGAAACGGAGATGGAACCTTCCAGACTGCGACATTTACGCCCTTTGGCACCAGCATCTATACCTCTTTGCTCGCCGACTTCAACGGCGATGGAAAGCTGGATCTGGTCCTTGCTGATAGTGGGTCAAGTTCAGGCTCTCCAAAGGTTTCTATTATTTATGGTGACGGAAGCGGCATCTTCAAGCCTGCGAATGCACAGACAATTGAGACGGGCGATGTCATCATCTCGCTTCTTTCGGGAGATTTGAACCAGGATGGAAAGTTGGATCTCGTTCTGCTCTCTGAAGGTCTGAGAACGTCCTCGGGCCTGCAGTCATCGGGTGAAGGAGCCCTGGTCTATCTCAACAATGGTACTGGTGGCTTTACCGCGGGAAGCATCTATGAGGCAGGCAGGAATCCAGCAGAAGCCGTGCTCGCAGACTTCAATGGAGACGGTGTCCCGGATCTGTTCTACAGCGAATATCCGGCAACGGATGCAACTCCGACCTACTACGGCTCGCAACTTATGCTGGGCAAGGGAGATGGTACGTTCGGTTCGCCGATCGAGACGCAGATTCCACCCGCATCGAGCATTCTCCTGCCTGGAGATTATCTTCAGGACGGTGCGCTTGATCTGGTTGCTGAATCGGAGTACGGAGCGGTCGCGCTGCTGCTCAACCAGGGTGGCACGGGTATCTCGTTCACGACGTCTTCGCCGAGCGTAACGGTTGGGAGCAATGAGACGATCGACGCATCGGTTCTGGCATCGATGAATTTTCGTCCAGTGCCGGGTGGGACGATAACGTTTTCGGAGAACGGTACAGTCGTCGGTCTGACTGACATTAGCGCAGGCGGCGGCACATTGACGACCTCAGCACTGCCGGTCGGATCGCATACACTCAGCGCATCCTATAGCGGCGATGCCAACTTCAATCCGAACGTCAGTGCGGGAACTGTTTCGTATACCGTCGTGGCTGCTCCGGCTGTTGCACCGAGCTTCGTCCTGTCAACGTCTGCCACCGCTCTTTCCATGACGCTTGGTCAGTCAGGTGCGGCTACGCTGACGGTCACGGCGAATAGTACCTATGCGGGTGATATCAGCTTCGCACTTTCCGGACCGGAAAATGGATTGAATGTACAACTCACGCCGACCAAGGTGACACTCGCAGCGGGACAAAGTGCAGCGGTGTACGTAACCGTCAATGCGTTGACTTCCAGTTCGACTAAAGACGCCCCCATCTTCTGGAAGCGTTCTACCGGCGGATTCACACTGGCTTGTCTCTTCGTTCTTGTCCTTCCGATCCGCAGAAGAAAACTTGGCAAGCTTCTTCTGTTGGTCGCGGTATGCGGTGTAACCCTCGTCGGTGCAGTTGGCCTCTCAGGGTGCGCTCACGGCAGCACGGGATCGACGAAAGGCACTTCGACTTTGGTCATTACGGCAACACCAAGCGTTCAGGGTGTTGCTGCACAGGCAGTCAATCTGACCGTTACCGTCAACTAGCTTACTCGAGCAGGCCTCGTCGGGGGGCCTGCATTTTTTCGAAGAGAAAAGAATTATTTCCGTCATAACGGAAGAATTTGGAGACACATGAAGCACCTCAATCGCGCTTTCAGCTCTCTTTCGGTTACTGTGGCCCTTGGCGTGGCTCTGTCATCGTTGACGCCATCCTTTGCTCAGTCCGTCAGCCAGGCTACGAATCAAGTAACGCCGCAGACCCGTATTACACAGGTGATGAATGAACAGAACCTCGTTCGTCTCACCGGCAACACTTCACGACTCACCAAGATCGGTGCCGATCTCGGTGTTGCCTCAGATAGCTTCCCGCTCAATCATCTGCAACTTGTGCTCAAGCGTAGTGATGCGCAAGAAGCAGCGCTCAAGCAACTTCTGCATGATCAGGAGCAGGTGGGTTCACCGAGCTATCACAAGTGGCTGACACCACAGAGCTACGGAGAGACATACGGTGTGTCCGACCAGGATTTGAAGACGGTCACCACCTGGCTTTCCGGACACGGCTTTAGCGTCGAGGGTGTTTCGAACAGCCGCATGATCATTACCCTGTCAGGAACGCAGCAGCAGCTTCGCTCTGCCTTCCACACGGAGATCCACCATTACACTCTTCACAACCAAACCTACTTCGCTAATGCGAGTGACCCGATGCTGCCGGCGGCACTGGCGCCAGTTGTGGCTGGGTTTTCTACCCTGAGCAACTATGGTCCCAAGACGCTTCATACGACACCACAGTTGATGAAGCGCCAGGCTGACGGAGGATGGCAGAAGACGGAGATCAGGCCGCAGATTCAGAGCGATATTGTCCAAAAGGCTCGGCCGGACTTTACGGTAAATACCGGCACGCAAAATGTTTACCTTGTTACGCCCTCGGACTTTGCAACTATCTACAATGTCAACCCTCTCTGGAGCCAGGGCCTTGATGGAACCGGCCAGACGATTGCTATCGTAGCCGCTAGTGACGTGAATCCTGCGGACGTGGATGCCTTCCGTTCTGCGTTTGGTCTTCCCGCAAAGAAGCTTAACTACTTTTATGTAGACGAAAACCCCGGACTGACTGGCGATAGCGTTGAAGCCGAAGCGGCTCTTGACGTCGAGTGGTCCGGTGCAATGGCCAAGAACGCCACGGTCGATGTGGTCGTATCTGCTTACGGCCCACTTACTGCGGCGCAATATACGATCGATAACAACCTCGCACCGATTCTCAGTGTGAGTTGGGGTGAATGCGAGTTAGATCTCGGTGTGTCTGGAAATCAGTATGTCAATGGGCTGTGGCAGCAGGGTGCCGCGCAGGGAATTACCGTTCTGGTCGCAGCGGGCGATTCGGGATCTGCGAGCTGCGATCAAGACCAGGAAGTTTCTTACTATGGCGAGCAGGTAAGCGGTTTCGCCTCTACGCCGTATAACACTGCTGTGGGTGGAACGGACTTCTCGGGTAACTATCCCCATGCTGCTCCGTATTGGAGCTCGACTAACAATTCGACGACGCTTGAATCGGCGATCAGCTATATTCCTGAGACGCCGTGGAACGAAACCTGCACCAGCCCACAGGTGCTGCTTGCAGCGCGAGCCAACGGCTACAGCGCCGATACGACGAATGAGGCGCTCTGCAATGATTTCAGTGCGCCCTTTCTTGATGTCGTAGGCGGTGGTGGTGGAATAAGTCGCTGCACCAGTTCAGACGGGACCAATGTCTCGTCCTGTACTGGCGGATATCCCACGCCGGACTGGCAGTTGATGATGCCGGGAATGCCACACAACACCACACGCAACGTGCCTGATATTTCCTTTTTTGCCGGATCCGGTATTTGGGGCAGCGCGTATGTCTACTGTCAGTCTGACACCACGGCTGACGGTACATGCAACTACCAGGCGCTAACAGATATTCAGATCGCAGGCGGAACTTCATTTGCCTCGCCTGTATTCGCTGGCGTAGTTGCACTTATGGCCCAGAAGACTAAGTCGCAAATTGGCAATATCAACTATTTGCTCTACCAATTGGGTGCCGCTCAATACAACGGGACCGGGGCTACTGTGTTCCACGACATCACGGCAGGCAACAACGCGATGCCTTGTCTGGACGGTAACCCAGCCATTCCTCCATCAACACTCTGCACGGTTACAAACTCGAATGACATAGTTGGCCTACTCCCTGACTTCAGCGCGAATGTGGGATATGACCTGGCTTCGGGTCTAGGCTCGGCGGATGTTAGCAGCCTCGCCAGCGCCTGGGCAGCAGTTGTCTCAGGTCTAGCTCCAAGCAAGACCGCTATGACTCTAACCAGTGCGGCAACGGCAACGTATGGAACAGCATTCACCGCAAAGGTACAGGTAAGTGCGGCGTCAGGTTCTTTGGTGCCGACAGGTGGTGCTGCGATCTTCTATGAGGACACCGCAAACGGCCTGTCTCTTGCAACGGGACAACTTTCTAATGGGATGGCAACGCTCTCTGGGAACACCATGCCTGCCGGCAAGCATAATCTGGTGGCTCGGTATCCCGGGAATGGTACCTTCTCCGAAAGCAGTTCAACAAGCGTACCGGTGGTCGTTACCCAGGCCGGTACTACGATGTCCCTTGTCGCGAGTCACACTACCGTTTCCGCTACACAGAGCGTCGGCTTCCAGATCACATTGGAGACCAAGAGTACTGCGAGCTCGCCTTCCGGTTCGCTGACCCTGACCGACACTACAACAGGAAAGTTGTTGGGAACTGCCGCCATCGAGGCAGAGACCGATGCGTCCGGTAATTCGATTGGCCATGCTGCCTTGGATATAGCCGGAAATCTGCTCGCCTCAGGAACAAATACAATCACGGCGAGCTATGCAGGGGATACCAACTATACCGGTTCCTCTAATAGCACCACGATCACGTACACAGCAGCATTCCAACTTGCTCTTGCTCAGAGTGCCGTTACGTTGCCGGCTGGATCAGCAGGCAGCGGCCCTATTGCCATGCTGGTGACACCAAGCGCCGGCACAACCCTGAACACCGCAAACATGGTCTTCAGCTGTCCAACGACGCTGCCTGCCGGGCTGACCTGCTCGTTCAGCACTCCCATACTGAATAGCACTGGAACGGTCAGTTCGAATCTCACTATCCTTGCCTCCGCACCGCTAGCCAGTGTCACGGAACCGGCGCTGCCAGGGAAACTTGCTGGCGGGATTGTAGCCCTGGCGTGCATCATGTTCTTCGGTTGGCCGGGAAAGAAGCGCAATATTCGCTTCCTTGCCATCGTGTGCTCAGCCGGCATGCTCGTCTTTGTGTCGGGATGTGCCGGCAATTCGAACAGCATTCAAGCCAATAACAATGCGACGCTGACCGTTCTCTCAGCATCGTCTGCGGCCCCAAGTCTGAATAGCGCTCTCAAGTTGACCACCACTGTTACGCCGGTAAATGGAAGCGGATCTCCTACCGGGTCCGTGACATTTCTGAGTGGTTCAAACGTGTTAGGGGTTGGCACGCTCTCGGGCGGAACGGCTTCTTACACTACCTCCAGTCTTACCGTCGGCACTCATTCCTTGACGGCGAGCTATGGTGGGGATTCAACCTTCAACCCTTCCCTCTCAACCTCCAGCTCGGTGGACGTTACACTCGTAGCCCCGATAACAGTCCAGGTATCTGATAACGCAGGAGATACGGCGACCCAAACTCTCAATGTCACGGTGAAGTAAGAGACCGCGATCAACGCACGACCGATAGGAGCAATCTTCCAGACAGGCCGGATGATTGCTCCTATCGCAAAAATAAACTGCCGGACGCTTGCAAGAAACTTTAGTAATTCTTCTAATCGAGGCCACAAATGAAGAAGCTTTCTCTCCTGATACTCGGCGTTGCCCTTCTCCTAACGGTAGCTCTGCCGGCGCATGCACAAAGTGGATGCACGAATTCTCCTGAAAACCCAACGCTTGTTCTGGCTCTCGTCGGCTCGGGGGCCGCTCTGTTCGCTTCGGCGCGGTCCAAGATCAAGGCTCGGCGCAGCTCCGTACAGAAGTAACCCGTTTCTACCTCCCGACCCCGGGGACATCTAAGCCTTTCTCGAGCACCACATCTTAGACGATGTGGTGCTCGGGTATCTCCGTTGGCGTCACTCGGGACGACGTAAAGCACCCTATGAACGAGGTGCTCCGTTGCTCCCTCTTCGTCACTTGGCGAGGTTTTCTTATTGAATTTGTGGAGTCCTGATAGATCGGATTCATTCGGTTCTTGTAGTCATCCCCTCCGAGCGGTTTCTGATGCCCTTGAAACAACCGGCTTTCGCCGAGGGCAGATATATATCTCCGGGCTATAGGGAAGGAGGGGGTGGGCCGCCTCGCAACCGGAGCATCTCGAGAATCTTCTGTCGAACGCTGCCTAACTCTTCCTCGAGCTCGACCTTGTGGCCGAAGGCCTCGGGGCTGTTGGCGGCGGTCTTGGTGAGCTCATTGAGTTGAAAGAGTATCTCGCTCTCGCGTGTCTTGTAGAGGGACCACATACCGAGTTGATCCGAGTTCCAAGTGGAGAGCGGCTCGAGGCCTTCGAGCGAGCCGTACTGGGCTTTGGTTTTCAACATGCTGCGTTCCTGTGCCTTACGCTTGGCCGCCTCCTGATCTTTGAGGAACTTCTGGAACTGGCCGGCAACTTCATCCCACCATTTTTTATTGGCCAGATGGTCCATGTCGGCTGTTTCGTCGAGCAACCTGCGCACCGTCTCCTTGGCCTTATGTGCATTGGTCAGGGTGATCGCAACGGATTGCGACAGTTCGTCCAATGTCAGCAACAGGTCGACGTATTCTTCGTAGGTAAAGCCCATCTTAAGCAGCTCGTCGCCCACCCCGATGTGGCTTAGAAACTGTCGTGTGCTCTGCGCTGACGCTGCCAATTGCTTCAACTGGCCTTCCATATCGAGCAGAGCATCGAGATTGGAGTCGATGGTCAACAGCTTCTGCTCCCACGCGTCCAGTGCGCTTTGAATCGAGCCGAATTGCTCAATTTTTTTCTCATACTGCTCATTGGTCTTTTCGGGCAATGAGACGGTTTGGAGCATTTGGAGGAAGCTTTCCGTATAGATTTTGGAGTGCTCGGCTTCAAGATCCTGGGTGAACTGACCGAGGTTTCTGGTGAGCACGTCGAGCGCGCGCATTCCGTTCGCGGCCTTGGGATCGCTGAGATAGGCGCGGGCAGAGCGTTTGTCCGGCTGCGGCTGAGGGAGGGCAGCGAGATCGTCGAGGACCATCTCCTTGAGGGAGCCCTGGATGAGGTACAAGGCCAAGCCGGTGCCTAGCGAGACCACCGCGCCCTTTACGGCGGATTTTGCGGCACCGCCCACTATCGATTCGGTCGCGTCGCCCTCGCGCGCCAGACCGCGTACCCCGGGGGTTGCGGCCTCTTCCTCGGCGGCTGCGCCAACGCGGGCGCGGGGAGCTGCTGGATCAGGCTCTCCTTTGGCTGCCGGCGGAAGGTGCGTCTGCTCTCCGACCGCCGCAGCGGTGCCGGGGCGAGCGGCCGCAGGTACATCGCCAACCTCGCCGCCGGCTTTGGCTTGCTTCAACGGGTTAGTGTTATCGACGGGCAGGTGCTCGTTGGCTTGTGCCGCGCCGGCTTTGCCACTGGACTGGCCACCGTCGCCCTTCGATATTGGCGGCGTGGAGGGGCCGCCCGTCGAGCGAGAGACGATCGTCTTCTGTTCCTTGACCGGAGTCATTTTGTCGGAGTACTTCGCCGTGGCAGTCCGCGCGGTCGTTTTCTCGCTGGCCATTCCCGTGCCAACGGCCTTGGCACGCCGAAAGACAAAGGAGTCGACTTTGCCCACGTTGTACTTCTCGGAGAACTGTTCGAAGGCCTTGACACAGACATCGGGGCAGACCGCTTTATCGCTCACTACGTCAATGCGAGCGATCTTGACAGGCTGGCCGCCAAGCTGCGCGTCGAGTTTTTGCAGCGCGATCTGCTCGGCGTGCAGGTCGCCGGTGTATTTGCCTTCGGCGACGGCGATGATATTCCCGTCGGGGCCAACGACCTGAACGACGGCATAGGTGTTATATCCCGCTCCCGCCGGGCCGCCGGAAGCCTCGGGAGTGGAGATGTTGTATTGCGAGAGCAGCCGGTTATAGTTTCGCTGCAACTCGGGGGTGGGATTGGTCTTGAGGTCGGACTCCATCTGTTTCAACTGAGTTCTTGTGTCCTCGAGCTTGCCGGCCGGGATGTGTTCGTCGAAGCCGCGTGCGGCGATCAACTTGTTGAACATATCCTCGGGAGTCATAGCCGGAACCTTACCGGTGGGTAGAGCTATGGCCTCGATGTGCGCGCCGCCGGCAGAGCCTTGTCCCGCTGCGCCCTGTCCCGGATTCGGATCGGCGGGAGGTTGAGCGGGACCAGAGCCCCCGCCCGTTCCTGTCGCCGGAGGCGGAGTGCTGCCGCCAGCGACGGGCGTCATGCTGGAGATGACGCTGGTGGCGGTTTGCGGATTGCGGATAACCATTTGCGTTCCTCCGCGGATGCCCTCGGGGCCGATGATGACCGCGAAGTCTTCGATCTTCTTGCCGCTTGTTTTGAGGACCGATTCCGCCAGGTTGCGATAACGCTCTCCGCTAACTGGACCGGTCGTGCGGAGATGGTTGTAGTACTCCATGAACTTGGCGTCTTCGCGCAGATCGTAGACGGGGCCGAGGGAATGGGGATCGACGGTTCCTGTGACGACGCGCTCGATGGCCTGGTTGCCGCCGGAGCGCAGGGAAGCGTACTGATGTGCGACATCAGGTGTGTCGGTGAAGTAAACGCCGCCGCCCAGGTCGTGAACGACCTTTCCATCGTCAACGGAGGGCACTCCCACGGCGAAGCCTCTGTACCATGTGCTGGGTGCGAGACTCAGAATCGAAGAGGGCGCAGCCGGCGACCATGCCGAAGCGCGTGAACCGGCAGCGACCCCATGCGCCAGGGCATCGGCTTGACGTTCAGCGGCGTCGTTGCGATCACTCAGCAGCCGTCGATTTGTTGAAGCCGCGAAGCTCCGGTGCTGGACGACGTGGACCAGTTCATGCGCCAGAAGTGCCTGGCCGTGGGGCTGATGGGCCGCATAGGCGCCGGCGCCGAAGAGAATGTGTGGCCCCTTTGTAATCGCGATGGCGTTGAGCGCGCGCGCCGATGCGGCTGCCTGGGCATCCGTATGGACGCGAACGGCACCAAAGTCGTAGCCGACACGCCTTTCCATGAGCCGCCGCGTGCCGCTGTCGAGCGGGTGGCCGGAGCTTTGCAGCGCGCTCTGGAGGACAGGAGGAAGATTGCCTTCCTCTGTCGATGCCTTGTGGTTGGGTTGTGGGTGGCTGGATTTTGGGAGCGCAGATGCATGCACCGGAACCTTGCCAAACTCCCATGCAGGCTCTCGTGATGGGCTTTTCGCCTTGGTCGAGGGAGCGGCACTTGTCGAGTGCGGAACGAGGGTGGAGGTTGCTACGTCAGTTCTCTCGCGCGAGGCGGGCTTCGCATCCCGGTCGGGGTGGGCTGTGGGACGCCGTTGCTGCACTCGTTGCGTGGCCATCGATTGCTTCCTTCCAGGCTGTTGGGGCAACTTGCGGTTTGCGGTGCGTCAATCCGTTAAGCGCGCCTGCAGTCGCGTACGGGCTTCATCCATAACTCGGTTCGGAGGAACCTGGTCCGGAAGTAAAGAGGGATCGGCAGCGGTTGTAGTATTCAGGCCACTCGCGCGCCACCCTGTCTTCGATTCTGGTGACAACGGTTGCGTTTTGTTTGGCACCAGCCATCAGATGCGTGAAACCGAATTCAGCCGCGGCTGAACGGGCGTGGTCCCAGGAGTGGAAGAGATATTCAATCTCCACCTTGTGATAGTGAGCGCAGGCCGCGAGCAGGTATTGCTCGAAGAATGGATTCAGCTCCCGTTTGTAGCGGAGATGGTCAAAGGCGCGGCGATTGCCGGGGCTTTGCAGGAGACCCAGCGCGGTCGTGGCATAGGCGCGAATGAACTCCAGTTGATGGCCGCCGAAGATGCCGCAGCAGGCAGCCTTCTGATCGGCGATAAGAGTTCGATACCGGCTCCACTCGGCGGGAATGTATCCGTCGCCGTGGGCGCGGATGGCGACCTCGCAGGCTTCGACGTCGTACCAGATAGAGTCCGGCCCGACGATCTCGGGATTCTGTGCCAGCACGCCGGAGGTAATCAGCCGTTCCGGCAATGGCTTGAAGAGATAGACGTCGCAGTCGAGATGAACGAAGGGTTCCCGCTGTTCGGCGTAGGTGTGGAGCTTGCCCTGCATCCACCAGTCAGGGTCCTGATCTTTCAGTTGATTGAGGGATGTGCTTACGTGGTCGAAGTTCAGGCCGAGCAGGTCGACCAGCAACTCCGCGCCGGCGTCGTCGGTGTGCAGGGCGATGCTGTCGAAGTGCCGCCTTGCCGACTCGACGGAGAGTACCCATGAGAGGCAATGGGTGCGGTCCCGCTCCCACGAGAAGCCTCGCCGCGCGCGGTAGGGCAGAGTCCAGAATGACCACACGGCGCGCATCAGATCAACTCCGCGCCGAGTGCGCCGTAGCCGTCTGCATAGCCGTAGGCAGACGGAGGATTGTAGATGCCGCGTATGCGCCACGCGAACACGCCCGGTGCGGCCTTGGGAGAGAAGGGAGGCTGTTCGGCCGCGGGGATTATGTTTCCAGGAAACGGGGAACCGGTCTTGGGGTCATGAATAGCAACGCCGAAGTTGGAAAAGTTGCCGCCCCGTTCAAGGTCAATCGGCACATAGGCGAAGACCTGCAGGCCGGGCGCTAACTCGATGGGGTTGGTATATATCTTGCGCGCGGCCACGTCGGGCTCGGGCAGCGCTGCCATGCTCTGAAGGCTGGTAGAGGTCATCTCGCCCACTACAACGTAGTCCCCGGTCGAGTCCGGGCCGGCGATTGACGCATGGGAGATAAAGGGAACGTAGCCGTTGGGAAAGCTGGAATCGGTATAACCGGGAACCCAGAACCAGCACTGGAAGTCGCCTCCACGCTGTCCGTTTCCACTGGGCAGAGCGATGCCGATGTTGCCGTTCTGGGGCGTGCCGAAGGCCGGGCCGTTCAACAGCGAAGACGAGGAACCTTTCTCCCAGACAAAACTGCCCTTGAAGGTGACACTGACCAGCGCCTCCCCGTAGTTCTCCGTCTGGGCCGCGAAGACCGCCATCTGCTCAAGCACCAGAGCCCGGGCCTGCGGCGTGGGAATCCAGAAGGCGGAGACGTTGCCCGGATCGCCCACGGCGAGATTGGCCATCAGCTTTATGGGAGTTGCGGCGGGATAGATACCCGTCGTCACGCTGTCGGCGCCATCGACCGGCGTATCGAGCGTGACCGAGAGCGTGGGCAGCTTGAGCGTGGTTGGATCAAGGGCCGCGTCGCAGGTGAGCTTGATGCCATTCAGGAAGGTGGTGAGGGGAACCAGGGTATCGTTGCCCAACTCGGTGGAGGGTTGGATGGTGCGCATATTCGTGACATGAATGCCGCCGGGGACGGCAGCCGGTCCGAAGATGAGTCGGCAATCGGAGTTCACGCTCCAGCCGAGCTTGGCATCGAGTGTAGCGACAGCCAGCGCGGCATATTGGTGAGTGATGCCCAGCGCGGGTAGAGAAACTGGATTGCTGCCATTTACCGGCCAGACCACCGACGGACTGCTTAGAGCCGTGGCCGTTCTGGCGGGAACCAGCCAGTAGTCGCCCGTATGATAAAAGCCTCCGGCCGTAAACTCTACCTGCACACCGTTCTCGAGAGTGAGCCAGCTTGCCTCCTGGAGCAGAACCGCGCCGTTGCTAAACGTGACCGAGGAAGAGGCAACCTGATCCCAGCGGCGCACGATGGGGTTGAGAGGAAAGTTGAGAAAGCTGGTCGAGCCGGATGCCGTCGCAAGATTGAGAGTCAGCGTTGGCGACTGGCCCACCATCTGCGCGTTGCTCAACTGCACGAGCGTACCGGGGAGTCCGTTGAGCAGATGGGTATCGTCGGTCAACTCGACCCATTGACCGCCAGCGAAGCCCAATACCTGGTCGTTGCCGAGCGTACTGACTACGAGCTGATCCGATGCTGGATTCGACAGCCAGGCTGCAACCACCGAACCGTTATCGCGGGACCATTTGAAGGTGGCCGTGGGGGCATAGCCCGGCGTCTGAACTTCGATACGGTAGAGCTGGTTTTCCAGACTGCTGTAACCCGCCTGGGCAGGAACGGCGCAGGGTGTCGATGCGCCGGAGTTCGGCTGTGCCTGGGCCTGCATCGTGCCCGTGCTGGGAGGCAGCAATCCGCTGAAGTTGGGCGTACAGCCGCCCAGCGCTCCCATCAACTTCACCTGCCACACGATCCGTGAGCGCGTGGTGGTATCCACGCCGCCCAACGCGATCTCGAGGATTGACGGGTCGTCGAGAGCCGTGATGTCGCGCTCCCACACATCGAGGTAGACGGTGTACATTCCGGGCTGCGTCGGCAGTGTATAGCCAGGAAGATCGGGCTGCGAGTTTGCAGAACCGCTGGCGACCAGCGCCGTCTGGCTGTTCTCGCAGAGAATGCCGTTGACGTACATGCGGCCCGCGCCGATGGCGAGACCGCCGCCCTGCGCGGTGATTGCGAAACCAGCATCTGCTGCCGGAGCGCCCGATGGGCCGATCAGATCGGCCGTTGCCGCGCGCGTAAAGTAGGTGGCAATATCTACCTGCTCATTCCAGTCGGCATCCAGCTGAACGCGCCCCTGTTGCATGCGCACGCCGCTGAAGTGCTTAAGTGGATTGAACGAAGAACGCGAAATGTCTCCAGCCATGATGATCTCCTCAAGTCACGTAAAAGACGCCGGCTTGCATGCCGAAGCGCAGATATTCGGGCAGAACGGAGCGCAGGTTGGAATCCCTCTGCGGTTGTTCGAGAAAGTAGAAGGCGCCCATCTCCGAGCCGTTGTCGGCGCCGGAGCGGATCTCGGTGGCGCAGTCGTTGCTGAGCTGGCCATAGGCTGGGTTTCCGTAGGAGACGCTGGTGAACGAAGGAATGAGACGCTCACGCGTACCGAGTTGATCGGCCGTTGTGGTGGCATTGAGCAGGGCCAGATCGGGCTGGCACCTGAAGCGCTGCGGAACTTTGGAGGTATCGGTGGGCAGCGAACAATAGCGCACACAACCGGCTTGCCTTCGCTCGACGGTCACGGTCTCCGTGAAGATGCTGTTGCCGGCCTGCAAGGTGCGCAGGCCAGTCGATCCTGCGGAGCCGACGGTTCCCAGCACGGTGGCGGACTGAATATTTGCGTCGGCGGTCAGGGCGTTGATGGCGACTCCGGAGCCGCCGTCCACGATGCAGTTGGTGAGGTTGAGTGCGATTCCGGAGAACTGTGTCGAGGGAAGGATGATTGGACCGCAGATGGTATTTTCGAGCGTAACGACAAGGCTGGCGTTCAGGCCGCTGGCGCCGGATGTGGGAGGCGCGACGGTCAGTTGGCCGATGGTGGGTGCGATGGTCGCATCGGCGATCGAGAGGTTGCCGAGGTTGCCTTCGCTGATGTAAACCGAGCCCTCGACGAGAAGCCCGCTCAAGAGTAGCGAACCGGGATTTTCGCTGCTCTCGGCGGCTGTCCCTTGCACCGTAATATCTCCGATGAGATGGGCGCGCTGGTAGGACGGAGCGAGCTGGAACGAGTTCGTGTTGCCTCCAACGGCAAGGGAGGGCCAATCAGAGCTCACGATGAGCAAGCTGTTGGCCTCGGGGATCAGGATTGTATTCGCGCCGGCGAGATCGTCGTTGTAGCTGGCGTTGTCCAGTATCACGATTACTCCAAAGCGCTGGCTGGCCGAGGGAAGGGCGTTCCAAGCCTGAACCGCGCTGGTCAGATCGGGATAGACCAATCCCGCCACCGGCGCAAGCGTCTGGCTGACGGCTACCTGCCAGTAGCTGGGCAACTGCTGATCAACCCCGGAGAGGATGGATTGGACGGAACTGGTGCGGTTGTAGGGGCCTCCGCCCAGATTGCCGCTGAAGCCAAGGGAGTAGTTGACGCGGACCTCGGACGGCCCAGAAGGAGGTTGCGTTACGAAGACCATGCGACCAAGAACGGGATCGACGGCAACCTGGAGCGGGAGCGTGATCCGCGCTCCGTCCGAGGCGCGTGTATAGGTCTTGCTGGCGGCCGGAAGACGCCAGGTTCCCGGGGTCGCCGGAGGATTGAGGTTGCTCAGGTTGCAGATCATGATCTGTTCGGGTGGAATCGCGCTGCCCTTTACGGTGGGAAAGACAGCGAGGACCGGTTGCTCGCCGAAGTAGGTTGCGGGCAGGGTCGATCCGAATTGGGCCAACTGCCAGGTCACTCCATCGTCGCCGGTTGGGGCTTCAAGCGTGGTGGGCCATACCGGCACGGTCGCGCCCGATGTGCCAGCGGCAATCACGCGCTCGGTGTTGCCGTTGCCGTCGACGATCTCAAACCCGAGCGCATAGCTGGTGCCGGGAGACCATTGCAACTGTTGATCGACCATCGTCTGACGGCGCGTCTCCAACTCTTCATAGAGAGCGCGGAGACGCAGCATCCCCGGAACGTCGACCTCGCCGGTGACGGGAATGAAGGCAGCGGGCGGCGGCACGGGCTGGTTGAAGAGCGGCTCATCCAGACCCAGGGGATGGAAGCGATAGCGAGTGTTGGTGCCGTCGACGATCTCGCGCGGAGTGACGCCTTGAATCGCGTAGCTCTTCAATCGCCAAACGAAGAGGCCGATGTTTGGCAGGTTATATTTGCCGCGAATCAGAAGCGTGTCGGCGTTCGGACCGCCGTTCTGAAGCGCCGGACCTACGATGCCGCGCACGTCGAGCGTGTGACTGAGGCTGTCGAAGGGACCGTTTAGCAACTGCAAGGCATCGACGTTGCGCAGGTCCGGTGTGGCCAGATTCTGCGGGCGCAGATGGTTCATATACTGCGTGGTAGCCAGCAGCTGGAAGAACTCCACCGCGCAGGCAGGCCAGTTGGTGACATCCTGAGCCAGTTGCTGGAGCACGATCGGAGTGCCCTTGCGCCGCCGGTAGGAGAGGGTATGCGCAACGTAGGCGCGAGCCGTGACGCCTTCAACGTTCGAGGTATTCAGCGGCGCCAAGCCGAGCAGGTCGCCGATATAGGGCACCACCCACTCCGCGCAGGTCTCGATAAACCAGTTCTGGTAGAGGTTGGTGATGTCCTGGTCGACGGCATCGTGCGTGTCCTGGAGGATAGCGAAGAGATTCTGGAGCGCCCCGCCTTGATTGGCGTCGCGAATGCGATAGATCGACGGCAAGAGTTGAAAGAGATCGACCTGTCCGTTTGTGCTCATTGGGCCTCATCCGTAAGAGAAAATCCGACAGGGTTCAGCAGCAGCAGCTCAGCCGCAAGGATCGCGCCGCTGCTGTTGACTTGCGCATAACTTGCGGGTAGATAGGTTTTGGGCGAGGTCTGCGAAGGTCCGCCTGGATCGTCGTCGCGGTAGAGCTGGGTAAGATCCACGGCGACCACCCCGGGAACAGCTTGCATGGTGGCTACAACCTCCGCCGCCGTGACCGGCTGAGCAAAACTTCGTTGGCCAAAGCTGAAGTACGCGGTGATGGTGCTGAGCACCTGGGCATGAACCGTTGCTTCTACATAATCTGTCTCATCGATGATGATGGTCGCTGTGATGTTGAAGAGGATCGGCTGATAGCTGGAGATCACGACCTGCGGCAATGGATCGCGGGCTGCGTCGATGGCCGCGCTTAAGCCGATGGCCAGTTGCGACGTGGCCGCAACGGCCGCGCCGGCCACGCCGGCAACCGTGATCTGAATGATGGTTGCCTGACCGAGCAGAAGCGGCACTGCCTGCGCCATGCTGATCCCGGCTACGGCCGCAGCGAAGTTCTCATAGTCGGAGATCGAGACGATGCGATCGATGGTGAGGACGGTGCGCGGCGCGTTCCCGCGTGCGCTGTCCAGAATTTCAGGGTCGGCGCCGCCGCTCGAGGCAACGGGGTTGCTTACGGTGCGTAGGCCGGGCGGCCGCGATTGCAGTACGGAGATGCTGCCCGCGGGAAGATTGCCTGCCGTGCCGAGGCCGATGCGGTAGGTCGCGGTCACGTTGTTCTGCCCGGTCGGTAGCAGGCCGCCGGTTACGCCATCGCCGAAGGTGAGGGTGGTTGAGCCGTCGTCGTTCTGGCGCGCGATGTAGGCGCGGTCGTTGGGGCCGAGGCCGAAGAGCGAGGGCTCCTGCTCCCAGATGATGTTGTTTACCTGCACTTGCAGCGTGCTCGCGGAGCCGGTGTCCGTTGCCGCGGGGACATAGGTGATCGGCGAACGCGAGGGCGTAAAACTCTGATTGATCTGCGACGCGCTGCCGCTGCCCAGCACTTCGGGAACGGCAATCGTTGCGCCGTGGGTGGCGGCAACAGTGTTGGCGTTCAGCGTCATGCTGGAGCGGGCATAACTATTGACCAGTCCCGGTGGCTCGAACTCAAGCTGCGTATAACCGCCGACGTGCTGTATGTCGACCAACAGCACGACCTCACTCTGCTCCTGATTCATTGCGTCGGAGCGATTGCCGGTGACCGCCACGGCCTGCCCCGGCGTGAGGCCCGTGACCAGTCCATTGAGCATGAGATACGTCGTGCCGGCGTCGATGTCATCAATCACCGGAAGCTCCGCCAGAAGCTGCTGCTCGCTCAAGATGTGAGCCTTACTCTTGCGGGTGTGAACCGGAGGAACATAGCCCGCCGCGACTAACTCCGGGCCGTTCCAGTTGGAGCCATCAAACCAGAAGTGATAGAAGTTTCCATCCGAGCCGGTGGCGGCGACCTCGATCGTACTGGAGGTTGGCGCCGTGGCCGAGGGAGAGCCGACCAGGTTGCCCCCGCCCAGACTGGATTGTCCCCACCAGCTACCGTCCACCCAATTGATGTGATAGAGGTTGCCGTCTGTGCCGATGGAAAAGACCTCCAGATTGCTTGGCCCATTAAGCACAAGGCAGGGCGAGCCGGCCAGGATACTACCGCCGAGGTTCTCCATGCCGTTCCATTTTGCTTCGTAATACCAGGCATGATAGAGGTTCCCGTCCGCGCCAATCGCAAAGACATCGATGGGATTGAGTCCATTGACGCCAGCCGAAGGCGAGCCTGTCAGATGTGCGGCATAGGTGATGGCCGGAGTGCTCGATGAGTTCTCCACCAGAAGCGGTCCCCACCAGCCGGTCGCCAGCGTCCACCCGGTGTGATACAACTTCCCATCCGAGCCCACCATAAAGACCTCGGTGGTGCTTGGTCCGTCGCCCACGGCGGACGGCGAGTTGAGGAAGGTCACATTCGCAGGAGCAGCGTGTAACTCAGGCCCATTCCATTGATTATTCTCCTGCCAGAAATGATAGAGATTGCCGTCGCTTCCGGTAGCAAAGACATCGAACTCATTTGGCGCGCCCATTATCGCGCTGGGCGTGCCGATGAGCGGGGCGCAGGGCTGAACTACCGGGGTGACCCCGCTCCACCCTATTTCGTCGTCGCCGAAGTAGAGATTGCCGTTGTCGTCGACGATGAAAAGAAAGAAGTAGTCGCCGCTTTCGGTGATGATGCCGGGAGTCTGACTGAAGCTGCCGGTCAGTACCAGTTCGTAGCCATTCCAGTTATTCGGCGTACCTGTTTGAAAGTAGAGATTTCCATCGGAGTTTGCGGCGTAGATGTAGTCCTGTCCAAAGTAATAGAAAAGGGCCGGCGCACCCGGCGACTGAATCTTCTGCCCCGAGGCCGTCTCCACTATCAATCCCGTGGACTTTCCCGTCAGCGCGTAATCGGCGAGCGACTTATCCGCCGCCGAAGTTACCTGCAAGGGCAGGGGTTGGCTGCCGGGTGACTCGATCAATATCCAGCTGTTGGGCAGAACGCCGGCAAAGTTTCGTTCGAGATAGACTGAAGCATCCTGATAGAAGTTGCCTTGCGAGTTGGTCCAGATCAGCGTTCCCTGGCCGTCGTTCGCGGTGTCCCAACTTTGCGGATAGGCGTCGCCGCGCAGCGCCGAGCTGGGGTTGGTCAGCGTCTTCCATTGCGGTGCGTTGTTGCCGAAGAAGGCCGTCTCTGCGGAGAAGGCAAAGATGCCCTGATTGTTCACAGTGGCATCTGGCACAAAGTTGGCCACGGTGGCTAGCTGCTCCGGGTCCCAGCCGCTGATCTGCATGAGAGCTTGCAGGCTGGAGTCTTCAATCGTGGTTTCGAGCACGTAGGTTGAGACGCTGGCCTGACTGAAAGGCACCGGCGTTGACGGCACCGCGAGCGTGTGAAACTGCGCAGGCGCGAAGGGCATCGCTGCAGGGGTAGCCGAGAGATCGATCTGTGTCAGCGACTGCGTGTTATCGACAACGACATTGAAGACCGGATAGGTCAGCGAGAAATTCTGCGCTTGCGGATTCGTGCCGACGAACAGAAGGAGATCGCCCACGTTGATCCCAGTATTGGTGCCGGCGAGATAGATCTGCTGTACCTTGATCGCGGTTACGTCAGGGCCGGCGCCGAGTGAAGGCGTGTCCGCATTCAGGAGGTACACATTGTCCAGGGCTAGATTGACCGTCGGCGCCGAGGACGGAAAGCTGCCGCGCACGCCCAGCAGGTACAGATTGCCGTCCGTACTGATGGCGAAGTCCGCGGGGCGCGTGATGCGCGGAAGCATCAGGTTCCAGTCGGTGCAAGCATTCAACGCGGACCAGGTCTCGAAGGTCTGCGAGGTCTGGCCCTGTGGAGGCACGCTCTGCACCTGCGTTCCCAGCGCCAAGGTCACGATGCCCGCGTTATAGGTTGAGGCACCCTGCGTCGGCGCGCTCGGCGTCTTCGGGCCCGTGGGCAGAGGAGCAACCGAGGGTGAGCCGATCACGTCCTCAATGATGAATGAGAGATAGGTGCTGGCCGAGACTCCTGGGTTCAGTTCGTAGCCGATGGCGCGCGCCAGCTCCAGCACCGAGCGATGTTCTGTGGCCGTGCGCAGAAAGCCTTCGTTGGCGATGCGTTCCTGATAGAAGGTCAGTACATCGAGGACCACCGACCAGGCGTCGAGCAGCGCGATCGTGGGGTCGTCGTCGGAGCGTGTGGTTAGATTGGCGATGGTCCACGGGCCTGCCGGAGGATTCGCGAGCGTGTTCGGCGAGGCGATCTGCGAGAGCATGCGCTGCAGGAAGACCGCATAGGTGCCAAGGCGGTAGTTAAGAGCCGGCTGGCCGGGCGCATTGCTCTCTGGATTGAGCGAGTCAAGCCCGGAGCAGCAGCCGCAGGTGCAGAGGGTGTCGCTCATAGCCCTCCCTCCATGTAGAACGTGATGATGCCGTTTTCCGGCTGGTTGGGGTCATTGGAGAGCTGCGCGATCTCCAACTGCGAGAAGTCGATCTCGCCGGCGGCAAGCTCGCCCGCGGCGGCGCGGCCCCAGCGCTGAAAGAGCGACTGTTGCGGAGCCACGTCGTTGGTGTTCACCCATTGCACGCCGGGAACGCTCATGGCAGCAGCCACGACCTGACTGAGATAGAGCGTCTGCCCAAAAGAGAAGTTCGCGGGGTTGAAGAACGCATTCTGCCCGTTGGGAAGAACGCCGGTGCCGAAGGCCTGATCCAGCGCCTGTTCCACGCTGCTCTGCAAGTATCCCGGCGCGACGCAGACCGTGAAGGCGATCTGAAGCGGCGCCATGACCGGCGGCTGGACCTGAAGATCGTAACCAGCCAGTTGGTACGGAGCGATGAAGCCTTCGATCTCCGTGGCAACAGCGGTGTCAATACTCTGGCCGCCTGTCAGATCCACGCTGACGAACATGGTGTACCAGCTTCCGGTCCAGCGTCGCGTGGCCTCGGCCTGACTGACTCCCGGGTAACCCTCAGCGATCGTTGCATAATCGTCTTCGGTGACTGCGCGCTGCTGCACGCGAAAGGCCTGCGGCGCATAGTCGACCACCTGTGCGATGGTCTCGGGATCAATGCCTCCCTTGGCCGGTATGGGATTGCGTACGCCGATGAATCCGGCCACCGGAATGTTGGTGATCGATTCGGCTCCGACGTTGCCGCTCGAGCCATTGCCCATTCGATAGGTTGCCGCCATGCCGCTTGCCGGAAGCGCTCCCAGTATGCCATCGCCAAAGCGCAGCGTTGCCGTTGCATCGTCTTCGGTCTCAACGACGAAGTCGAGATCGTAGGCTGAGCTCTCCAACAGATCGAGCGCCGGAGTCCATTCGCCAGCGGAGGACTGCAGGGTGATTTCGGGCAACGCGGCACGAGGGTCCTGCGTCGTGAGGCCCGCCACGGCCACCTGCCGCGCGGCAGCGTCGTCGTAAGGGGTAGAAAAGGTGACGTTGGTATTTTGCAACTGCGGCAGATACAGGCCGGTGGATGGCACGATGGCTGGATTGAGCGCCTCGCCGGCAATGGTGAGGCCGCAATCGGCCAACACCATGTTGCCGCGAGCCACACTCAGATCGGGCACCACTACCGAGCCTCCGCCGCTATTGATGGAGCTCGAAATGCACAGCGGAAAGGGGAGCGCGTCGCCGGCTGCCCATTGAATATCGATCACTTGAAGGTCATTTAGGTAGTCCTGGTTGGCCGTCACGCTGGTGAGCCGAACCACGCAGCGATGCGATGGGTCCGCGTCGACCTGTTGTCCCGTGATAGGGCTCTGGACCTCTTCAAAGAGCAGAGCGTCTCCCACCTTGAGCTGCAGCGGCTGACTCCCATCATTGCGCAGCGTCGCCGAGGTTGCACCGATGGGCAAACAGCACTGCTCGTCGCTCCAGGTGTAGATCCTGATCTCATTGTGTGCCGAGTAGGCGATGATGTCGGACATGGTCTCAAACACCAGAGCACCTTGCGAGATGGCCTGGTTCATCTCGTCGGTCGTAATGGAACCCGTGTTCAAGGTCGTCTGCGAGAGTAGCCTTGTCCCCGGCGCGCCTTCGCCCTGCGCTGCGGGGCCGGGGATCAGAAGCTTGACCTGCGCGGGATCAAGCTGCAGGTTCACCCAGGCGCGCGCCGTGCAACCGGTGTGCATCGCGTAGTCGAGAAGGACAGCGTGACGCCGCACCGACGTGCGCAGACGAGCTGTGCCCAGATAGGCCTCCGTGGCTACAGCGTCCTGGTAGTAACTGAGATGGTCGGCGGCGTAGGCCAGCGTCTCCACCAGCGCGATGCCCAGATCGGCGGTGTTGCGCTCCTGCCACGCCGGAACCGTAACCGCCATGCGGTCGAGCATCAGTTGCACAAAGCTGCTGAAGTCCTTGGCCAGATAGTCGATCAGCGGGGCGGTCTGCACCGCGGGCGCACAGCTTTGCGTAGTCTGGCAATCGAAGTTACTTGGGCACTCCACCTTGAAGGAGAAATCGACCGAGCACAAGCGAGGATCAAATCCGGAAGGGCCGCTGCCGCTTGAGGCAGAGAGAACGATCTGCAAGGTGTAGGTTGAAAAATCTCCATACGCGCTGGTGCGGACGATGAAGATATTGTCCGCACCGGTGACCAGGCCAGCGAAGTAGCTCTGCTCAGCTAAGCTGGCCGGAGGAACCGGCACCGAGGCTGCGGGATAGGCCCAGACGCAATTGATATCGGTAACCCGCACGCCTCCGGTGATGACAAAGTTCGCGGCGGTGAGCGCGGCTCCGGGTAGCAGAAGATGCACCACCAGAGTTTGTTGCGGAGGGCTGCCGATAGCCTTCGCTTCGTTGTCCAGTACCTCGATGAAGTCGATGCCATTGAGCAGCCCCTGCTGCGCGACGAGACTGCGACGGAGCGAGTTCAAGCAGGAGTATTGTGTGGCCATAACAGACTCCTCCCTAGATTCCCCTGGTAAATTCCGCCGACTGCACGGTCTGCGTACTGCGCACCAGATACTGCACCGTGACGACGACCTGTGAATCCTGTGCTGCTACTTGAACCGCCTGAACCTGGATCAGATTGCCAAGCCATTGCTGAAGGCCGCCCTGGACCAGAAACTGCGTCGCCGACGCCAGCTCCGAGCTGTTGGGTGCGAAGACCGATTGCAACACTCCGCTGCCGAAGTTGGAGCGGTTCACGCGCTCGCCGGGGTTGGTGAAGAGCAGTTGTTCGATCAGCTCCTCAATGTGCGTGTTGTAGTCCGGCGGCGCGGCGGTGCGTCCCCTGCCATCGATGCGAAATGGAAAGTCAATGTTGGTGGTTGCCATGTCAGATTCCTGTCACTCGCGTCTGCGTCTGCATGACTAAAAGAGGTGTTCCGGAAGGAGCACATAGGGATTGGCTGTCCAGAAGCAGGACCGGTACTCCCAGGGCGAAGACTCGCGTTGCGCTGGTGATGAACTGCGCGGTGAGGCAAGGTCCATTGGCCACTGGAGGCGGAGGCAGCGCACAGCCGGCCACCACGTAGGGACCGCTTATCGTCGTAACCGGCTGCGCCGATACCAGAACCCGCGGGACGGGCACGGTCGGCTGTGCCTGGCCGCCATGAGAGCAAGCTACCTGAGCACCAACGTGCAGCAGAAATCCCGGCATACGCTTCTCCTTTCTGGTTCGTCTTACATCACCACCAAAGCGCCGGAGTTGATGGTGGTTGTGTTGCCCACCATCACGATGCTGGCGCCCTTGCCGTTCTGTATATAAATTCCCGTGTCGTTGACGATTAGCGTCGCTCCGGTTGTGCTCTTGAGCATGATGCCACCGGTTGGACCTGGCAGGTCGCTTACAACGATCGAGTTCTGCAAGCCGCTCTGTAGCACAATGCTCGGACTGGCTGGATTGCCGGCCAATCCAAGCAACGGAACCTCGGCAACCACGCCCCAGAAGCAGCCGCTCCAGATGGGATAGTCCGGGTCTCCCTGCTCAAACTCAACCCATACGCCAGAGCCGATCTGCGGCACCATGTACACACCCATCTGCTTGCCCGCCAGAGGTAAGCAGGGCATGGCAAAGGAGGTGGGCAGAATGCCGGAGACATCGGGCACGATCACCTGAATGCGCCCGATCTGCATGGGATCGATGTTATTTATCACAGTTCCGCGGTATTTGCCATAGTACTTTTTTGCTTCGCTCATGCTGTCACCGAACTCACGGTGGAGAGCAGGCCGTTGCGTCCCAGCGTAAAGCTCTGCTTGTACTCCCCGCGTTTAATGTTGTGGGTTACGGAGCGGACATAGAAGAGCCCGTCGAAGGCCGGTCCGGCGCCGCGCACGCCCACCAGCTTCCTGGCCTTCAGAACTGATCCATAGCGAATGACGTCGAGAGTGCCGCTGGCGGAGACCACATCGGCCGACTTGGCTGCCTTGGCCATGCCGATAAGCGCCGCACGCACCGGCGAATACTTGGCCGTCTGGTCGATCACGTAAATGTCCTTGGGGATGGGAGGAACAGCGCCCAGCGGCGGATTCAGCGGCGTGACGTCTGGAATCGGAATCGGAATTACAACCTTGGAATTAGGATCCTGGATCATGACGATCGGCAGCTGTGCCGACTCGCTGTTGTATGTGAAGCTGAGCGACTCGATGTTGGTCTGCGCGTCCATATCCATATTCAGAGCCGGCTGCGGAACGCCTACCTTGATCTCCGGCCCCCAGTAGGCCACGCTGGTTCCAGGTGTCGGTCCCGGCTCGATGTAGAAGACGTAGCCAACCTCCTCTGCGAGTTGCCGCACATAGGCCAGATCTTTTCCCTGCTGACGTGGAATCTGCAGCAACGGGATGGGAACATCGATCAGCACACTGGGAATGACCAGAGGAATAACGCCAAACATTGCGTACTTGGCAAGAATCAGCAGAACTCGCGCCTCAGCTGGCATGGCCGGATAGGGAAGGCCACTGAAGTCGATGTAGTCCATCACCTTTGTCAGGTCCTCTCCGGTAATGGTGAGGCTCGGACTCTGCGAACTGCCGCCGGGCGATATCTGATGGTGCGTCATCACGCCATCGATCAAGACCTGTGTCAGTCCATTCACCGTAACGGCAACCACCACGCGGATCAGAGGAATCGACGCGCCTGCGGCGATGAGAAAGAGGGTCTCAAGAACGGACTGCTTGTTCAGCGTAAAGTGCAGCTGGAATAGGCTAGGTCCTTCGCTTGCATTGGTCACCTCGATCGAGGTAAGGGCGTTGAGCACGTCCTGCGAGACCGGCATGGGCACTGCCGGTCCGATCATCAGCGTCAGGTGGATTCCATTAAGCATTCGGCGGCCCCGGTATGCCTTGCGGCAGCGTGATATTCAGCGTCAGTCCCTCGACTTCGAGATCTTCGGGGCGCATTGCGCCATTGGCGTCGCACATCCGCCAGTAAAGCTGCGGATCGCCCAGCAGAGACGAGGCCATATTGTCCAGCCGGTCGCCTTGCTGCACCGTGTACTGTTGCAGCACAGCGAAAGCGCTGGCCTGCGGCACGAAGCGCCGCTCCAGATACACAACAGTCTGCCCGCTGGCTGTGGTCAGCGTGTTGGTGCCTATGCCCTGATAGCGGCTGTTGGCCGCAAAGAGGCTGGCCTTGAGGCCGGCAAACTGAAAGATCGCCAGAGTGGATGCGCTCACTATACGCCTCCGATGCCCAGCGCGCTGAAGGTGCCGGTGGGCGCCAGCGCGCCGATCCTTTCCTTCTGCTGCTGATACGCCATGTACAGATTGCCTCCCACATTATCAAAGCCCAAATCGTCGACACTGAGCACACGCATCCCCAGGCTGACCTTGGCGCGGATCGGATTCAGCGCCGGATCGAAGGCATCCTCGGTCACACTGAAGTCGGTGATGCGCACGGGAACGATGCGGTTCATGCTCCAGACGAACAAGGAGAGCGGCGCCTCCATCGGCGAGATCTCCAGCGTCCCCGATTGTGCCAGCGTGTTGTTACCCAGCAACTGCGTGCTGGTCGGATAGATCATCAACTCGAGCGCCGTCAGCAGAGGCAGAATCCCGTACTGCGTCGCGTTGGGATAGAGCGAGGGCTGCTCCAACTGATCGGTCGCGTCAATCTCAGCATCGAGCTTGAAGCTTTCGATTGGAGGTCCTGTCAGGCGCAACGCCTCGGAGCGATTCTGATGTTCGGGCGCCACGCTCTGTACCTGTAGGGTGCGTGTGAGCGTCTCCGGATTGTATTGGAGCACGACGATATTCTGCACCGCGCCGGTATCGGGATCGATCTGCACGATCCCTCCACGCATCAGTCTAGGTGATCCAGGAAATGCTCCCATTGCAGTTACCTTCTTTCCTTGCTCTGCGTGAAGTGACCCTGCTTCGCCGTGCTGGCCGTGGGTTGTGCTGCATTGCGTCCCGCTGCTTGCAATGCCTGCCTCAGCGTTTTTCCGATCTGCGCGCCGATCTGCCTGGCATCGGCTCCAGCTCGAAGATCATGGCTGCCGCCGGCCTTCTTGAGGTTCACATCGCGATCGAATTGCGGGCTGGCTGTGCCCTGAAACGCCGTGCTGAGCGACTGCGTCAACGCGTCGCGAACCTGTGC
>Ga0302315_10000985_pt1 | contig 30215 bp, 19 predicted proteins | sample III_Palsa_N3_1_FD_200532 | JGI IMG/M metagenome (GOLD analysis project Ga0302315, IMG submission 200532) | Peat permafrost microbial communities from Stordalen Mire near Abisko, Sweden - III_Palsa_N3_1 | ecosystem: Environmental > Terrestrial > Soil > Palsa > Peat permafrost | place: Sweden...
AATTTGTTTGATGATCATTCCCTGGGTAAGTAATATAGTGCGTTCAATAAGGTGTTCCATCTCACGTACATTTCCGGGCCAATCATATTGCATCATTTGGCGCAGGCATTTGTCGGAAATAGCAGAAATTCTTTTTCCCGCTATTTTTGAAAATTTTTCAACAAATTGAATTGCCAGTTTTTTAATATCCTCTTTCCTGTCTTTCAGCCGTGGTACCATTATCGGAAATACATTTACCCGGTAATATAGATCGCTTCTGAAACGGCCCTCAAGTACCTCCTTATGTAAATCGCGATTTGTTGCAGCTATAATGCGAACATTAATTTTAATTACTCCCGTTCCCCCAATCCTTTCGATTTCTCTTTCCTGTATAGCCCGAAGAACTTTGACTTGTATTTCAAGTGGCATTTCTCCAATTTCATCTAAAAACAGTGTGCCATTTTCAGCTAATTCAAACTTGCCGATATGCCTTTCGGCTGCACCCGTAAAACTCCCTTTTTCATGGCCAAACAATTCACTTTCAATCAAACTGGTAGGTAATGATGCGCAGTTAAGTTTAACCATAATATTATTTTTTCTGGAAGACGCAGCATGTATGGCTCGTGCAATTAATTCCTTCCCTGTACCGGTTTCTCCCTGAATAAGTACAGTACTATTTGAGGGCGCGACTTTATTTATGAGCTGATTTACATATTGCATAGCCTCTCCATATGTACCCAATTGTTTCCGCCAAAACTCAATTTTAGTTTCATCTGTCAGATAAGTGTTTTCAATCTCAACATTTCGCTGGTATTTAATCAGTTCCTCCAGTTGGGATTTTATTTGTTCGCTTGCGCCGATGTTTTCAATTGCCGCACCAATCTGTAAAGCAATAGTTTCATATAACTGCGATTCAGATGGCGTTAATTGTTTACCCCGATCAAGGAAAAGCCATAATACCCCAAAGGATTGAGCAGCAACGATCGGAAAGCGAATAGCCTGCGATTTTCCATTGTGGGTTAAATAATCTAAATGGATTGAAATATCACCGGCATAAACAATTTCGTCGCGATCGAAAACAATATCTTGATTTGTTTTAGTTCTTTTTTTAAAGAGTGTACTATTGCCGGTTGATAATGGCTCATTTGTATTAAGCCGGGGTTTTTGATTGGGTAAGCCTAAAGGATTGCGATTATCTGTTAATTCAATAATAAGCTTAGGGAAAAGATGATTGCTTTTAAGGCGACTGTTTATAAGTTTTACCAATGCACTCCTGGTTTTCACCAAAGCCATTTCATTATTGAATACAAGTAAGAAATCTTTTTGCCGAATTTCGGTGTTAGTTTTATCAGCCCAAATTTCTATTCGTTCCAAACTCTTGCTTTTGAGGTAACTATTTAATCCAAGTTGTAGCAGTTGGATAAAGTTAATATGGTCTTTTTTACAAAGCTCAGATGGTTCGTTCTGTTGATTCGAAAACAGAATTAAGCAGGAATAATGAGTAAACAAGTCTAATGCCAGATGAAACTGATTATGATCGGATATTGTTTCTTTTAAAAATGCAATACTTTCAGGAAAACCATGTTGCCAGCCACAATTGCCCGTAAGCAATTTTTTGGTGTGATAGGCAATGTCTGTTAAATTGACTAATGGTGAAACATCACCTGTTTGAATTGTAATTGTTTTCTTGTTTTGGATTTCCAGCAATTCAACCAATTGAAATTCCTGGTCGAAAATATAAATCTGGCAAAAGTTCAAATCAAAACCGAGCGAGATCATAACTGAAAGTGCCACCTGGATCTCAGGAATTACAAATGTGCTTTTCATTATATAATCCAGTATAGTTCAAATTATTAAATCTTATTTCCAGCCTAACTAAATTTAATATAATTATCTATATATCGATAATTAATTATTTTTAAATATTATAAAGTATTGATTATTAATTTGTTAAAATTGGAATGGTAATTGGAACGGGGTATAAAAAAGCACAATGAACCCTTCATTATTGAACCCGACAAATACTGAAGAACAATTATTGAAAATTAACTACGAAAGATCCATTTCGCTTGCTATTGCCGAAGAAATATCTTTGGCAAGAACGAAAGACGAACTTTTATCGGTCATTAATAGCACGTTTAAGAAGCTCTTTGCTTATGATGATGGTGTTGTTTGTTTAATTAATGAAGATCAATTAACGCATTCAGCCTATTTATATAACCAGGATGAGTTCTTTAATAAATATCCGGGATGTGAATTAATGGCAGAAACGAAGTTTTCGATCAACGACGGAATTTTTGATACTATATTAAATGCGGGAAAAGTGGTAGTTATTGAACTCGAGGATATTATTAAATTACCTAACGCTTCTATATATGTCCCGTTCTGGATTGAACAAGGAATGAAACAATTGATTGGTGTTCCTCTAAGAAAAGGAGCTAATTCAATTGGTACTTTTTCATTTTATACTAAAGAGAGAAATTCTATTCGGGAAGAAAAGTTTGCTTTGCTGTATGGTATCTGTTCTCGTATTGCTATGGCCATTCAAAATGTTCTTATGAATGAATTGAATGAGAAAAATAATTTTGAAAAAACCATTCTACTCGAAATATGTAATGGCTTATCACTCGCTAATGACAGGAGCGATGTAGCTAAAGTAATGCAGGTTAAATTAAGTAAACTCCTGCCTTTTAATAAATGCACACTTGGATTAATCGATGCATTCTATAATAATTTCTTTACCTATTCAATGCAGCCTCCGCAAGATCTGCAAATAGATAAAAAAGACGTGTCTTATCAAGAGATGCCGGTAAGCAATGAGGTTAAAAATATGCTGTCGGCGATACGCTTTCCTGTTGTAGTTGATTTTGCGAATAATAATAACAGTTTATTATTGAATTTCTTTACAGAAATAACGAGGTCAACGTTTCGAACAGGTGTAATTGTCTGCTTATCGGAAGGGAAAAAGCTGATAGGTTTTTTAGCGTTGTTTTCAGAGAAAGCTAATATTTATAACGCCAATGACCTTAAGTTACTGGAAGGGATAGGCAGTCAGTTAAGTTCGGCCAATAGCAATATTTTAGCTAAGGAGAATATAAGAAAACAAGAAAAGGAAAAATCTTTCCTCTTGTCTTTTAGTAACCATATTGTAACTGTAAGAGATATTAAAGGATTAAAGTTTATCATTAAGCAAGCGCTCAAAGATTTGTTTCATATCAAAGCTTATCTTATAAGTATTAAAAATGACGACAATGAGACCTATACCTATTTCTTACATAATTTTGCAGATTATGACCCAAATGATGAAAGGTTTAGATTTTTATTAGATTCTAAATTTTCAATTAAAGGAACGTTAACCAGTGTTGTATTAAACGCCGAGGAGCCTGTAATTTTTGACGTACGCGAAGTTTTTAAATTAAAAAGGCATTTATTTCCTGAATTTGCCTTCTGGCAGGCCATCGGCACTGATAAGATAATTGGAATAAGGTTAAAAGTGGCAAATGAGAATATAGGAATTTTATGGCTGGAACACGGGCAGATAAACAATCGTTTACTAATGGGTATTTCTGCGCAAATAGCTATCGCACTCTCAAATGCAATCTCCAACGCTTCGCTTGAAAAGCAATTTGAAGAAATCCAAAACTATAAGCGTAAGCTTGAGGTGGAAAACAATTATCTACAACAAGAAATTGAAACCAAATATAACCATAGCGAAATTATAGGCAGCGGTGCCGAGATGCAAAAGGTGTTTCATTTGCTGTCCCAGGTGGCTTATGCTAATACAACAGTTTTACTATTAGGTGAAACGGGAACAGGGAAGGAATTGATTGCACGTGCCGTCCATAACAGTTCGCCGAGGAAGGAAAAATTGATGATTAAAGTAAACTGTGCCGCATTTCCAACGCATTTAATTGAAAGTGAATTGTTCGGACATGAAAAGGGAAGTTTTACTGGAGCGTTTGAGCAAAAAATCGGAAAATTCGAATTAGCAAACAATGGAACTTTATTTTTGGATGAAGTAGGGGAAATGCCACTTGATCTTCAGGTGAAAATTCTTCGCGCTTTACAGGAAAGAGAAATTGAAAGAGTAGGGGGAAAAAAAACGATAAAAATTAACGTGCGGATTATAGCCGCAACAAACCGCGACCTGCATAAGGAGGTACTTGAAGGCCGCTTCAGAAGCGATCTTTATTATAGGCTGAACGTTTTTCCAATAAGTATGCCTCCGCTGCGTAACAGGATAGAAGATATTCCATTGTTAGTTGAATATTTTATAAAAAAACTGGCGCGAAACACAGGTAAGAACGTTACAAGTATATCTCCCAAGGCGTTACAGGAACTGATGGATTATACCTGGCCGGGTAATATCAGGGAATTGGAGCATATGATTGAAAGATCATTGCTGCTTTCAACAGGGAATATAATAAAAAACGTGTACCTCCCTTTCGATAAGAAATTAAAATTGATAACTGAGGATGAATCGGTAGATAAAACGATTGATGAAAATGAAAGGGAACACATTATTAAAATATTAAGAAAGTGTAATGGTAAGATTTTTGGAAAAGGAGGTGCTGCAGATATTCTCGCAGTTCCGCCATCAACACTCAATTCTAAAATAAAAAAACTTGATATTAAAAAGAATAATTTCTTTAATAATAGTAATTTACAATAGCTCTGTTGGATAATGATTAAATAAAATATTGAGATCACTGATAATTCGTATCTAATTTATACGGCACAATTAAACAAAAAGCGATTACAAGAAGTCGACGGTAGCCATAATGATTAATAGAGTATTAAAAAATGAGTAAAAAAATTTTGATAGTGGAAGATGGATTTGTGGAAGCAAATAACCTCCGCATCATTCTGGAACGCGCCGGACTGGAAGTAGTTGATATTGTAGCCTCATATAATGAAGCTTTCAAGTCCCTGCAAAAACAAACCCCGGATTTAGTTTTACTGGATATTTTTTTGAATGGAAAGAAGACAGGAATTGACTTAGCCATATTGCTGAAAGAAAAAAACATTGCGTTTATTTACTTATCAGCTAATTCTAATGCAGAAACGCTTGCAGCGGCTAAAATTACCGAACCTTATGGCTTTTTAGTTAAACCATTCCGGGAAAAAGATATTCTTGTCACGCTTGATATTGCTAACTATCTTCATGAACAAAAGCAGCGGTTTCAACAAACTGATAAAAATCTCTTAAAAATTGCAATGGTTCCCAAATTTGATGGAATAATCGGCAATTCCACAGGGCTGCAAAAAGTTTTAAAACTGGTTAAAATAGTTGCACCCACAGATACCTCTGTTCTGATTCTCGGCGAAAGCGGAACCGGGAAAGAACGAATTGTTGATAGTATTCATGCTAATTCATTACGAAGCAGCATGCCTTTAATTAAAGTAAATTGCGCTGCACTCCCACCAAATTTGATAGAAACGGAATTATTCGGACACGAAAAAGGCGCATTTACCGGTGCGAGCGAACAGCGTATAGGAAAATTTGAACTGGCAAACAGGGGCACTATATTTTTAGACGAGATAGGAGAAATGCCCATTGATCTGCAGGTAAAACTTTTGCGCGTGTTACAGGAACGGGAAATTGAGCGGATAGGTGGTAAAGGAAGTCTTAAAGTTGATGTGAGAATTATTGCTGCAACTAATCGGAATTTAGAAAAAGAAGTTTCCGAGGGGAGATTCAGAATTGACCTTTATTACAGGCTGAACGTTTTTCCTATAAGTATGCCTTCTTTGAGGGAGCGTCCTGAAGATATCCCTTTATTGGTTGATCATTTTATTAAGCAATTCTGTAAAATGAATAGAGTTGAAAATAAAACGGTCTCGGAAAAAGTGATGGATAAGTTACTTGCCTATTCATGGCCGGGTAATATCAGGGAGCTTGAACACCTGATCGAAAGGAGTGTCCTCCTTACTTCAGAAAAAATAATAACACAGATGGATGTTTTAGAATCTGGGGTCATGTCGTTAAAATCCTCCACCAGCGACAAAGTAAAAACAATTAAGGAAATGGAAATTGATCATATTAAATCTGTACTTGAAACCTGCAACGGAAAACTTTCCGGCCCTGGCGGTGCGGCGGATCTGTTGCAATTACCTTATAGTACGCTTATTTATAAGATCAAAAAACTTGGAATTAAAACAGATAAATATTTTTATTAATTCAGGTAGCACAAATTAATCATCCGCAATAATCCTATTGTACTTTACCCTATCCGGAAGTTAGCTAAAGTAAGATTATAAACTAACCTGAGTTGCCAGGATAAAGCTTCCTTCGGAAAACTGCTGCCGATTGTCTTCTACAATCGGTCTGGTTTGATACTTGAACGAAATTTTAGCATGGTGGCCGTCCAGATATAGGTTTCCACCTGCGCTCCAGTAGGTGAATTTGGCATCTCCATAACGCTGGTATTCCTGTACTGTAAATTCGCCAAAAGGCTGGACACGAATACCTGATTTAAACCATGTTTTTGGTAAAAGTAAACCAGCCTGTGTGAACCAAGTAGTTCCTGTACCTGTAACGGGAGCAAGGTTACCGAATCCTGCCTGTGATACATTTCCCGTGTAATTTGGGGCTAAACTTACATTGGCATTCATGATTGATTCAAAACGCAGATAGTTTGGGCCAAAATTGTCATGGTAAAATACGCTGTAGGCGGTAACAGCCCAATTCTTAGCGCCACCGAATGGCAGATCAGCAAAACAGTCCACCGCCCATATATAAATGTTATGCCAGATAAAAGGGGAGGTGGCTGTGTTGTTTACCTGGGTTACCGTTCCGTCATTACTCTGATAATAGCCGGCACCAATATTAAATACCTTTTTCGTTCCGAGATAAGTGCCGACGTTGTAAGGCAGGAAATTGCTTTCCCGGTCAAGAAACTGCCAGTCCGCATATCCTGAAGTTGATAATTTTCCAGGAGCATTATTATCTACAGCATAATTGATTTGAGGAGCACCTTCTGTATAAGCCACAGGCGTTGATAATACTGTAAACGGTTTATTGACTGACCAGCGATAACTGACGGGCCCGGCATTACCCTTAATATAAATGCCGAGCTCTCTTCCGAACTGATCGGATTCTTCAACCAGGGGCCAGTTGAAAAGGGGTGCGTCAACCGCAAGATAATTTGATGTAGCGGTGGTTGTCATCCTGCTTATCCCCATCCAGTAATGTAACCCGGTACCGATATAAAGTGAAAAGTTGTTTTTTCTACCGGTGACGGCATCTTTATCCGGTACTACCGCGTACTCATTCCATAGATCATGTAAGTACAATCCAGGCTTTTTGCCTAAGGTGCCATTAAAAGTCTGTGTGCCATTTCCGGTGGTTCCACCTCCGGGAACTCCCCCTTGTGAAAAAGTTTGGTTATCAATACCAATATCTGACAGGATAAGATATTTCGGGCTGAGCTGTGCATAAACAAGCAACCTGAACTGCCGTAATCCAAAGTCAGTCAAATCCTTTTGCGGAAGGCCATTAACGGCAGTTCCAGGGTTCAACTGAGTTTCTCTTGCCCAAAAAGTTGCATAAGTAAGAAAATGAATGTATTTCTGCCCTGAACTATCCAGCTTAATATTCATCCCATCCTTATATTCAGGAGAACCTCCCTGGCCAAAAGAATGATTTATCTGAAATATAAGGACAATTACTGATAACAGTATATATTTATTCATCGCAACATGGTGTTAAATAATATTTTAGGAATTCTTCAATTTCTTTCCGTGGCCGGTTTCACGGATAACTAAACTTGCCACAAGTGCGATAGCTATTATCGAAAGAAAAAATAAGCCCGCACCCTGAAAGTGGCCTGAATGATCATTGGTTGTCAATAAACTTTTACCGAATTTGGCCGCGAAAAATGGACCGATGATGGCTGTGATTATAAAGGTTAAAAAATTAATGCCGCCTGTAGCACTGCCTTTTACATTGTCAGGATTGGCTTCCTTTATAATGGTGTAAGGAATCATTGCTGCGCCTGAAGCAATACCAAAGACTAACATAGAGACAATCGGGGGTATAAAATTTTGCAAAAAGATAAACGACGCAAGAGCCGCCATCATTAGCAGGATGCCTCCGGATAATACCGGTTTGCGATGCCCGATTTTATCAGATAGCCAGCCAAGCAATGGGCAGCCAATCACCCATCCCATGGGAACCATGGAACAAGTGATAACTGCCAGGTTATAGGTAATATGCCTGTCTTCCTGCAAGAAAGATACTCCCCATGTCATAGCAAAAATTGTCGTTGGGGCAAAAAGTAAACCAGAGATCAAGCCACTTAGGTAAGACTGTGGGTTTGTGAAAATGATACTATAGGGCGATAGCATATTTAATATCGGGGCTTTACGCTCAGTTACTTTGTCCTCCCTGGGTGTTACAAAAAAGATTAATAAACTGATGACACCGCAAGCAACACCTATTATAATCCAAAATAGGCTGGTTGGTAGCCCGTTATGAATAAGCGGGCCAGCTACAAACTGGCCTGCAGCACCTCCGAGCATACCAACGCACTGCGTTATGCCAATTGCGGTTGCCATTCTCTTACTATCGAACCCATGAGCGGCAAGATAGGCACAACCGGTAAAGGCAAATGCTGACCCTGCGCCCTGCAATAGCCTTCCCGACTCTGATGAAAAAATATCAGGAATGGAAAACAAAATGCATCCTGCACATAGTATCCCTGCACCTACTGCAATCGGGTTTTTACCACCGAACCGGTCAAGTACTATACCTGCTATAAGACTGGTTAATGAATAGGTATAATAATAAGTCCCGAGGATCGAGCTTACCCGTAGGTTTGTAACGGAAAGCGCAGCCGAAAGTTGGCTAATCATTACCGCCGGCGAGGATCTTACAACATATTCCAGGAAATAAAAAGCACATCCAATCCCCCAGGCTATAATAAATGCCTTTTGTTGCTTTTTAACTTTTTCAATATTATCTAAATAGCTCATGTATTCGTTTTTTCGATTTTGAATGAAATATTTCAGGTTAGTCCAAGAGAGCCTTCATGTGTTTATAATTGTCTCTTACAGTGTCAAGAACGTCTTCGAATTTGCCACCGAGCATCATTTTAGTCATAGAAATAGCCATGCCTTCTACCATCTTTAATTCGACCTTAGGAGGCAGTGAAAGCGCGTGAGGATCTGTGAATACATTCACCAAAACCGGCCCCTCAGTGTCAAAAGCCTCTTTTAATTTTGTTTCTAGGTCAGCAGGATCATTTATGGTAATTCCTTTAATCCCCATAGCTTCTGCAATTTTTGTAAAATCAGGATCAAGCATTTCTACCTGGAAATCCGGCAGGCCCATTACTTCCATTTCGAGTTTCACCATCCCGAGTGTGCGGTTATTAAACACAATTAGTTTTATAGGCAGGTTGTATTGTTTGATTGTTGCAAGGTCACCAAGCAGCATTGATATTCCGCCGTCGCCACACATCGCAACCACCTGGCGGCCCGGGCATGCCAGTGCAGCACCCATAGCATGTGGCATGGCATTGGCCATCGAACCATGTACAAAGGAGCCGATCATTTTACGCTGGCCGGTAGCTTTAATATACCTGGCGCTCCAAACATTACACATTCCTGTATCACATGTAAATATTGCATCATGTGCCGCCAAAGTATTTAAATTTGCTGCTACAGCTTCGGGGTGAATAGAATTCACCCTTCCTTTGTCTTTTACATAGGTGTGGAGATGTTCCTGTACTTTCTCGTAAATATGTAATTGTGCATCTAAAAAGCTTCGGTCATTTTTTTCTTTTAAAAGCGGTATAAGTGCTTTGACAGTAGTTTTTATATCACCGAAAAGGCCCATAGTAAGCTTGGCTCTTCGCCCAAGATTTTCCGGCTTTATATCAATCTGCACAATTTTTTTGTCTTGCGGAAAAAACGGTGTATAAGGAAAATCCGTGCCGAGCAATAAAACCAAATCACTTTCATGCATGCTATGATAGGCTGAGGGCAAACCGAGCAAGCCAGTCATGCCAACCTGATAGGGATTATCGTATTCGATACCCATTTTTCCTCTGAACGAGAATCCTACTGGTGCCTTTAATAAGGCAGCGAGCTGCACTACTTCATCATGTGCTTCGGCAGCACCGATACCACAAAAAATACATATTTTGGGAAGACTATTGATCATATCCGCCAGTTTTTCCAGTTCATCTATTTCCGGACAAATAGTTGATTTGCAGAAATAGTTAGTGGTGGAAGAGTCAATCTCCACTTTCGGAAGTGCGGCAACATCACCCGGGAAGCCAACAACAGCAACTCCCTTTTTCATGATCGCGGTTTGAATGGCAGCGTGAGCCATCCTCGGAAATTGAATGGCATTTGCTGCTACCTGAGTATAGTGGCTGCAATCATCAAATAATTTAATGACATTGGTTTCCTGAAAATATCCGCTGCCAAATTCCTTAGTAGCGCAGGTTGACGCTATTGCAAGAACAGGAGCGCCCGAGCGCTGCGCATCATATAGGCCATTAACCAAATGTACGTGACCCGGCCCGCTGCTGCCTGCACAACAAGCCAAGCCCGAAAGTTGTGCATCTGCGGATGCAGCAAAAGCGCCGACTTCTTCATTTCTAACATGAATCCATTGTAGTTCTGGGTTTCGTCGGACTGCATCGTTAAATTCATTCAGGCTATCTCCTGTTATGGCATAAACACGTTTGATTCCTGCATTTAACATCATTTCTACAAGTTGATCTGCTACTTTTGCTGACATATCTTTTTGATTTTTTGGTGAACATTAGATTTGGACAGCAATTTTCAATACTCATACCAAAATGTAAATAGTTAATTATCAGTCGATTGATAAACAGAGGAAAAGATATTGTTATCTTTATATCGCTAAAATCTTAAGGAATTAAAATAAAACCCGGCCTAATTTATGCTTGGGCATAATGATTATAGAATGATCGGCCGGTTGCAATGCCTGGTTACATATCCACCCCCCCAGGTTGCTCAATTATTATCTGAAGTAGCAAAATAAGTGAAGCTGGTTTTAATGCCTGCGTATCAAAACATCCGGTATCAGCAATTAAAGCAGGCTTTGAGATTTTAGTTGATTTCTAATCAACTTTTAACCTTTTAGCGAAATATAGATAACAGCCATTTTTATTATATTATTTAATATTCTGATAAACAGTGGCTTATAGTGTGGCATATGGATTGGCTACTAGCAGTCAAAAACAAATTTTATTTGGTACATCCATAGTTAATTAAGTGAAGGGTAATGTAATACTGCTGATAGCATTGCATGTACCGGGCACTTTCTTCTGAATACGTTAATATGGATGGCTGATAAGTTTAAACAATGAATTGATTACTGCAAATGCCTCAAACTATGTACGATTTACCTGTATCAGATCATTTTTCAATTTTTAAAAAGTATAACCAGGCCTTTAAACGATTTACAGCGGATGGGATCATCGATATTGATAAAAGGGTAAAACATAAATTCGATTTCCTGATTCATCGACTTCAAGATGTAATACCCTGTGTAAACGGATATGTACCACCATTCAGGCAAAATCCTTATTGTATTGTTTTGATTAAAGATGGGAGTGGAGAGAAAAATATAGGCCAGTTTTCGTTTCCGATTAAGAAAAATACATTATTCGTAATTCCTACCCGGGTAATAAGTTCAAGTCTGTATCATTCTTTAAAATGCAGTGGCTATATATTGCTTTTTGACATCAACTTTTTTTTAAAAACAGAACTGCCGCAACATTGCATTGTCAATCGGAAGATTTTCAAAAGCACCACCCAACCCTATTTACATCTTGATGAATCACAAGCTAATGCACTATCCGGAATTTTTGAAAAAATGTTGAATGAGCAGCAAAGTGATGCAGCAGAAAAACTGGAGATGATGGCTGTTAAAATACTTGAGTTATTGATGTTCAGTGATCGCCTGTTTTCAAATGCCAATCTCACCGGTAATAAAACCATTCATCATCCGGTGGTTGACAAATTCACTAATCTGCTTGAATTTAATTATACAAGTAAAAGAAGTGTATGGCAATATGCCGAAATGCTTAACTTACATCCTAATCATTTAAATTTTTTGTTGAAAAAACATAACGGATTGAATGCCAAGCAAATTATCAACAACAAAATCATTACTGAATCTAAATATTTATTATCTAATTCCAGTTTTATTATAAAAGAAGTGGCCAGTCAATTGGGTTTCGATGACCCAAATAACTTTTCAACTTTTTTTCATAAATGTACGGGTGATTCCCCAATTGCCTACAGAATATCGTGCCCTCTGTTTAATACTTCGCAATTAAAGCATCATCTTCAGGATTAAAAGGCAGGAGCAAACACAATATATAGAATTAAAAAATAGTATCGTTTTATCCTCCAGTATTACAATTATAAAATCTGATTCAATGAAAATAACAATATTTACGGTGCTTATCCTTGCATGCTTCTCTTTTGTGGCGGTTGCTCAAACTGAAAAGGAAGATGTTGAAATTGCGCAATCCATTTTTGGAAAATCAAAGAAGGAAGTCATTTTACAATATTTGCAGATCCCGGAAGCCGAGAAAGACGCATTTTGGTCTGTATATGATGAATATGAAACAAAAAATATTGAAATTAATACGGCAAGGATCAATTTGATCAAACGGTTTGCAGCTAATTATAATGGGTTAAATGATGACGCCGCTTCAAAAATTGCAATGGACTATATCGAGAATTCTGCAAAATATTTTGAACTATACAAAGAGTATTTTCCAAAGTTTAAAAAAGTTGTGGGCGGTGTAAATGCTGCGACTGTCATTCAGTTGGAAATATATATGCAAACCGCTATACAGGCAGCACTCCAAAATCAGATACCTATAATTGGAGAACTTGAGAAACACGAATATTAGAAATAATATTAACCAGTTACATATTGGGATCAACCTGTAATTTCACTTTGGCTATCTATTAAAATAAGATTCTTTATGGATGCCCAGCTTTTTAATTTTTGAATTTAGCGTACTGGATGGTATGCCAAGTATCTCTGCTGCTCCATTAGGTCCACCTATTTTCCCATTACATTTTTTGAGCACGCTAATTATATATTCCGCTTCCATCTGTTCAAGAGTTTTAGTCCCCAGGTCATCGTAATTAGCGCTCATTATTTCTATGGAATGGGGGAGAATAATTTCAGTAAGTACAGTGCCTTTATTCAAAAGCATGCTCCTTTCCAGCAAATTTTCCAACTCCCTTATATTTCCGGGCCAATGGTAGGTTTCCAATTGTTTAAGTGCCGCTCGTCCAATGGGAGTCTTTTCTTTTCCCATTTGTTTGCTGAATTTAGCCATAAAATGATCTGCCAATAGGGATATATCATCTTTACGATCACGTAGAGAAGGAAGCTCAATAGGGAAAACATTTAACCGATAATATAAATCAAGGCGAAACCGGCCGGCAGCAACTTCTTTTTCTAAGTTCCTGTTTGTGGCTGCTATAACTCTTACATTCACTTTAATTGAACGGCTACCACCAACATGTTCAACTTCCCGTTCCTGCAGCACGCGCAATAATTTAACTTGCGCATCCATTGGAAGCTCTCCAATTTCATCAAGAAATATGGTTCCGCCATCTGCTAACTCAAATTTCCCTATACGATTTTCTATGGCTCCAGTAAAAGCTCCTTTTTCATGCCCAAATAGTTCAGATTCAATAAGTTCCTTTTGCATGGCCGCACAATTAGCCGTTATAATCGGTTTGGATTTTCTTGGAGAAAGTTGATGAATACATTGCGCAATTCTTTCCTTACCTGTGCCACTCTCTCCCAATATTAATACGGAGGTTTGTGCAGGCGCTACCAGCGAAACCTGGTCTAATACGCTCAATAGGGATGGGCTTTTACCAATTATACCAAAAAAATCAGAATTAGCTTTCTTTTCTACGCTTGGTGAGGTGTTTTTTATAGTATTTGGATTTGATTTTTCACCACTTGCACCCTTGTCGCTTTGTTGTAGAGTCTCTATTAAATAACTGAGCTGTTGCTTAGCTTTAGTTATGAAAATTAAATGAGCTGGTTTATAGAAGTCCTGTTTACGAGTATAAAAAGAAATGGAAGCGCAACTTCCGTTCTTTGTTTCTACAGGAAAAAATAGCTTACACTCCGCTTGAAATTTTCTGCTGATTAGTTTTTCAAATAATGATGTGCTTTGTAGTTCTTTATAATCGGATCCATTATATATTTTTCTTTCAATCGTTCCTGTATCAAATTCCTTGACTTTCGCCCCCAGTTGTTCCTTCAATTCCTGATTTTTAAGGATCTGGTATTCATCAAATCCAGAACGTATAAATGTTATTTCATTTAACCCTGTAGTTTTTACCTGGCCAATGGTTAAAATAAGTACGTCAAAAGGAATTAAAGCTTGAAAAATGCCCGGAATTCTTTTCAATTTTTCATCGATATTTAAAGAGGAATAGGAAATTAGTTCTAATTGATTTTGAAGCATTGGCTGCAATTGCTGATTAAACTGAGCCTGGCTTAAATGCTTCTCCCTTGCAATCTCCATCATGGTAAGTAAGTCTCTTTCTCTGAATGGTTTAACTAAAAAGCCATAGGGATGGGTTGCTTTCGCGCGTTCTAATATCTCAAAATTTGTGTTTGCTGAAATGTAAATAAATGCAATCCCTTTATCGTTAAGATATTCGCCTAAATCAGTACCCATCGAACCATCTTGTAAAAATATGTCCAGCAATACCCAGGTTGGTTTCTTCTTTTCTATTAGTTCTTTGGCTTCGATTACTGATGCAGCGATACCACAAACCTCGTAATCCGCCTTTAATAAAAGTGTACGGAGATGATTTGCGACAATAAACTCATCTTCAACTATTAATACTTGTTGTTTCATATTTAGATATTCATTTATTAAAAGCTCGATTGTGCTAACCAAATATCAATTGGCAAAATTCGAGCACTGTAGTAAGTGATTTTATTTACTATAAGTCCGCTGTCTAAAATGTGAATGTTGTAAAATTTCTGTTTTACAACACTGGAGTAATCTTCATGGTTAATAGGCCATTACAAAGAAATTCAATTACGGCCGTATCAAACTTTCTAAATCAATTAAAATAATTTTAGAATCAAATATTTCGGTCATATCAAAATCTTTACATAAAGCTTTTGGAAAAGATTTTGAAGTGGGTAAAAAAAAAGCCGGAGTAATCCGGCTTTCTTTTTTGCTATAGAAAATTGTCTTATAATCCGAATGCGTACGCCGCTCTTAAACCAAAGAAATTAATCTTGCTGTTATCCACTCCACTCGTAAATTTAGTTGAAGCTTCATAGTACACGCCTGCATCAATAAACTGCTTTGTGCCTATTGGTAATTTTACACCAACTTGCGGTGTGTAAAGAAATGCCGCAGTTCTCTGATAATCTAAATCACTTTTGTTTAACGCAAACCCAATACCTGCGTCGGCCTGAACATACACATCGCCAAGGAAAAAATATTTCAAGCCGGCTTTTACGGGCAGCAATTGAACAGCGGTAGCTTGTGTGCCTGAGCCATAAACATTATTTTTGCCATAAAAATTAACGTAACCTGCATTAATGTCCAAAAAGAACTGGTTAGCAACAGGGATGTCAGCCTGAACAGATCCGCCTAAATCCCATTTGTTAGTTGCCTTAAAGCTTCCGGCAGAAAATCCTCCGTCTACACCTACACTGTAAATGATTCCGTTAGATGATGTAGAAGTTGACTGGGTTGTTGTTTGTGCTTTAGCGGCAAATGAAAGAGAAATTAAGCCTGCTAAAATTGTTGAATTTTTTAATAAAGTTTTCATGATCTTTTAATTTTTAAATAATTTGAAAATAAATAGTTAATTACTGTTCAAGGTATAGCCACAAACTATGCCGCTGACATAAACTATTGACATTCAAGTTATTAATAAATTGTATTTTCATTTCACTCTCTCTATTTCGTGGGTTTAATGTTTTTCTGCGATATTTAACAGTAAACGGAAGAATAACTAATCCAGGACTTTTCTTAAAAGCCCTGGATTAGTTATAGCTGTATTTAAGTTTTAATTATATAAATATGAATGGCCGAAATGTTAAATAAGAAGGTATTATCAGATCGTGATAATTACACTTTTATTAAGCATATGAATAAGCCTAACAAGGATTGTTACTCAGCTGACAAAATGTAGCAATAGAATATATTATACTACTTTAATTTTCCCTCGCCCGGGAAGCGTATATCACCCTGAATATCATTAATCAAGTTTCTAAATCTCGATGTTTAGCGAAATAAAGCAGGTTTTTCTTGTGAATCAGAATTAATAATTCAAGTAAACTACTGTTAAACAGTATCTTATGTATTTGGTACATATTTTGGTTTCTACTGGGCACCGATTTGTTTTTGAATCAATGAGGAATACGCGAGTTAAGAACAGAGCCAAACAATTCTTTAATATTTAAATCTAACTTGAAATGGGAAAATTTAACGACAAAGCTGAAGCGATCATTGATCTTCAAAAGAGAGGATATGACCAGGATTTTATTCTTGCTAATGAAAATCTTTACTGCCTTCAGGGTGGTGATATTATTTTCCCGGACAATTTTGAGGTTATAGAAACTTATCGATTCGAGGGTAAATCTAAATTTAAGGATAATTATGTTATTTACGCCATAAGGGCCATACACGAAGATTTGAAAGGGATCTTAATGACATCTTACGGTTCATTAGCAAGAGGGATCTCTATTCATTTGTGGTCAAAACTTACTCAAAAAAATTAGGCTTTGTTTTTGTTTTTAGTTCATCTGAGTAAAGCCCGTCTTATTTTAATAGGTAACTATAGGCTTAATCATAATTTGCTTGTTTTAAATTAAATTCATTGATTTCAGACGACACGTTTACAACTGTTAATAGTTTAGCCCGGATTAAAATTTTTAAATTTAAAATGCGTGTAATTGGGCAAAATTCATTTGCCTCTTTAACATATTCGTTAAAGAGATCCGGTGTTATACCGGCAACATTGGCAATGAGATCAAGTGTGGATGACGTAAGCTCACCTTTGTCAAAATTAATATAGCATGTTGTAATCAATTCCTGTGGCATATAACCTGCTTCTGTTAAAATAAAACTGAGCTTCATGGTAAAATCGCTGGCATGGGCTGCTGCAAGTAATTCCTCGGAATTTGTACCATTCACAGTATTGAACCTGGAATTGAACGTGTATAGTGCATTTACTAATGTTTGGCTTTGTAAATCTATAGTCCCATTACCTTCAAAACCACTGCCATTCCATGTTGCCTTCGCATACTTTTTCATATAAGTTCTATTTGCTATATAATAGCTATAAGGATGCCACGATTCAACTAATTGATTGTTAGTTATTTGCATTAAAGTATTAAAATAAAACTATTCGTATGTCGTTAATTGTTCGCAGGATTAGCTAAATTTAGACAACATATTAATACTCTCATGATGATTTTCATTTTAGGATAACTGCCAATAATGTTACCTGAAAATTAAATCATCAATAATATTCCTGTGAATTACCTAAACCTAATAATAGTTTATAGAATATGATTCGGAATGTAGGGGATGATTTTAAAAACGAGGTGCTTTTATCTGTAAGTGCGGGTGTAGCGCGTATCAGAAACAAGGCCGATCTGCTTCAACTAATTCGGGTAAATCTTAAAAGAATATTTTATTTTACTCACTCGAGTACCGTTCTTTTTTCCGCGGATAGAAAGAACTATCGGTCATTCATCATAGATACTGCATCCATATTAAGAAACAATTCCGATTATGATGGATACTTAAAAGGGCCGTTCGATATTAATGATGGGATCATGAACGTAATCATAGGAACCGGCCAACCGGTTGTAGTAGATGTAGTCAAAGAATTTGAAAATACAGGGAAGACGATATTGAAGGTACCCTATGAAGAAGGGATTAAAGAGATTGCCTGTTTCGGGCTGTTCAACGATGAAGAAGTGTTCGGATCAATTAATTTTTTTTCTGACAGGGCTGATTCTTTCGATTCACATAATTTATCTGTTATCGGTACTATTGCTAATTTGGTTTCAATAGCTGTCTCTAATATTTTGGCCAATGAGAAAATCGAACTGCAGTTAACAGAAATAAACACCTACAAAAAGAAGCTGGAAGAGGAAAATCTCTATTTGCAGGGCGAGCTAACCGGCAAGCTGAATAGCAATGAAATTATAGGGACCGGGCCCGAAATGGAAAAGATATTTCACCTTTTAACCCAGATATCTTATGCAAACAGTGCAGTTTTATTGTTAGGCGAAACCGGAACTGGAAAAGAATTAGTGGCAAGAGCAATTCATAATAATTCGCCAAGAAAGGATAAATTGATGGTAAAAGTAAATTGCGCAGCGTTACCAGCGAATTTAATAGAAAGCGAGTTATTCGGACATGAGCGTGGAAGTTTCACCGGCGCAACTGACCGTAGAATTGGAAAATTCGAGCTGGCCAATAGGGGGACACTATTTCTTGATGAAATCGGTGAGATGCCAATAGACCTGCAGGTTAAACTATTACGTGTGCTTCAGGAAAAAGAGATAGAAAGAATTGGAGGTAAAACCCCCATAAAAATTGATGTTCGTATTATTGCAGCAACCAATAGGGAATTGTTAAAAGAAATTGCCGCCGGTAATTTTCGAAGTGATCTCTATTATCGTTTGAACGTATTTCCGATAATTTTACCGCCACTGCGAAACAGGGTAGAAGATATCCCTGTTCTTGCAAAACATTTTTTGTCAAAATACACCAGAAATATTGGTAAAAACATAACTGGTATTGCCAATAAAGTGATGATTGAGTTGAAAAATTACCGATGGCCTGGAAATGTAAGGGAACTGGAACATCTTATTGAACGAAGTGTATTGATGACTGAAGGAAATGTAATTAAAGAGATCTATCTCCCCCCAAATCAGAAAGTTGAAAGCATTGGATCAATAGAGGGATATATTAAAACCATAGATGAGAACGAGCGGGATCATATAATAGCAATATTAAATAAGTGTAGCGGAAAAGTTTATGGCAAGTTCGGAGCTGCGGCATTACTCGGTGTCCCCGTTTCTACCTTGAATTCTAAAATGAGGAAGTTGAATATCGAAAAAGAAAAAACAATATTTAAAATTAAGCAGGAAAAGAATTAGTTGCTTATCGCCGCACTTCTCATGTTAGTTGGTAACAATCATTTTATTCTATTTTAAAAGCAGAACAGGATGGTGAGCATTAAGTGCGAATGTTTCGGTTACACTTTTGTGGAGGAGACCATGCAGGAAACTATGTTTTCCTGGTAAGGCCATAATTAACTGCACATCTGATTTTTTAGCGTAAGTTAAAATCTCTTGCACTATATCCTGTTCAGCCGAATAAGTAATTTGGTAATGATAGCCTTTCAGATATTCGTTAAGTAACTGCACATGTTCATCGCGAACCATCATGTATTTGCCCGTTGTGTCCACATTCAGAACTAACATTGTTGCGTGAAGCCAGGCATTGGAAATACATAGTTTTTGCATCAAACGAAGCCGGGCCATATTCTCAAAAGAGGTGGGTATCAAAACCCGGTTTAATTTTTTGTATACGGCATCAATGGGTACAATAAGTACAGAAACTGTACTCGATTTTGAAAAGGGTATAATTTTCTCCGCAATTATGCCGTCATTAATTTCTGCATGAGGGTCATTGCCTAATATAACTAACTCAGGTTTTCTCAAATCAATCAAGCTTTGTATTGCTGGAAGCCATTTGTCATAGATCAAATATTTCTCTACTGTAATTGGTAATGGAATTAATTTTCTCAACAGGCACGTCATTTCCTCAAGCTGCGAGCTGATCAGGGCTATCTCCTCTATACATCTCCCATTTCCGTCTTCAACGTAATTAGCGTCTGGCAGTATACTTGCAATGGCGGGTAAATGAAAGTTTTTAAATAATATAACATGTTCTACAGGCACATCTTTACAAAATGAGGCTACATAGGATAGGACACTCTGCGTTGCTGCATTAAAATCTACTGGAATCAGGATACATTTCATTTTGGTGTAGTGTGATAATTTTTATTGCCAGGATGTTTATTTATGATCGTTGTTTAAGACGTTAGTTTAAAGTATCTTCGTACCTGATAGCTACCCTTATAGCCTTCAACCCAATAACCCCTTGCAGCTGTTCTAATTCAAGTAATTCAATTTCATTCATTAATAGCGATTGCATTTGCAGGTAGTGAATATGTAGCAGGTATTCATCAGCTTCTTTTTGATTAGTATAAACAATGGCGATCTTTCCGGGAGCGGTTAAGCGTTCATTCGTATTTTTAATTAATACCTTGTCTATTCTTTTTTTGACTATATGGTACCGAATGTTATACGCACCCTCTACATCAAAACGACGCTCGTCACGCCTGAACCGGATATCAATAAAGTTAGGGTTGACAAAGATTAATTGCGTTATTTCTACTGGTAATGGTAATTGTGCCTGCAATTCATATGATCGGTTAGCAATTGTAATCATATTGGTTAATTGTAATAGGCGAAGGTTTCTAATAAAAATATGATTAAAAGACCGATCGGGCGCTACAGATTGGCCGACGTATATATCATACTCAACTCCATCTGTCCTGAATTTTTCAAAAAAACATGGAAAATCCTTTTGTACTTGCACGTTTAAATTGTCAACAAGCTCGTTAACTGCATTTATTATCGTGCTCATTGAACTTTCCAGCATACGGCGCTTGGCAGAGGCCAGCCCATCGGAATCGTTTAAAGCGCTAAAGTAAATTTCTGTAATAGGAGTTATTTCTGGCTTTCCCCGGGTCAGCTCCTTTAAAAAGCAGTAAATGTCATTTTCAAAAAAGTAATTTAATTCACCTTCCTGTAATTCCAGAGATTGATCATTAACAATCGCTTGCCATTTTTTACAATCTGCAAGTTTTTCTTCCAGCAAACCAAATGAGGTACATTCTTTTAAATTAGCTAAGGTTTCATAAAGTAATTGCAGGTGAAAAACTGAATCTTGCCGGAGGGCGAGGTTTCGGTTTACAGTCGAGTTTTTAATGTCAACAGCACCGTATAATGGATAAACCTGATCAAATTCGATATCCTCAATTTCTACAGGCCCAGACTGAGCTTGGCAAGCCTGGAGGTATTGATAAGCGGCTTGATTAAAGCGCCACTGAACAGATGGCTGCAAAGAGGTAAACTTAGTTTTAATGACTTCCTCAATATTTTGTTGAAGGTTTTCAATGCTTTTGTTAAATATTGTACTTAGCGCCGGAAAAAAGGTTTCCAATTTACTTAGTGTGGACTTAGACAAATCATTGGCATTTTTGGTGATCACTTCTAAAACACCAACAAATCGGCCATGGTAGAATAGGGGTAAAAGTGCAAATGACTGAACTCCATTATTTCTGTGTGTGTTCAGGTATTCGTACTTCTCAGCTAAGTCGTCAACTATCTCTTTTAAATATACCCGGTATGGTTTTAATCGGTAAACATTAATTAAATAGTCAAGCAAATTCCGTTGCGAAGAAACACTATGACTGTCAGTTAATTCTTCATTGCCGAAATGTTCACTAAAAAGATATTTTCCATTCAGTTCGAACATAGGAAATAAACTGAATTTAAGATTATGGTTGCCTGCAACTACCTTGAGCGCTTCACGTACGTCTTTTAAATAAGAAAAGGTTTTCGCATAATGATCTGAGGAATCAATTTGCTGATCAATTAATTTAGTGATGTAGGAAACAGTGATATCAGAAACTGTGAATTTGCCAAAACCACTAAAGCTAAAATCAGTTAATGGCAGTTTTTCCATTAGTTGATGAAGTGTTTCTTCCGCGGACAGGGCAGTTGCATCTATTTCTTCAATGATCCGTTGGCATGCTTCTAATGATAATGCCGATTGAATTTTAATGAATTTAAAATCAGCCTCCAGCTGAAAATAATAGGTTTGGCCGGTTGTTACGGATTGATAGTTAAATATAGTTTGGGTTGTTAACAGGCAGGGGAAATCAACAAACTGATTCCAAATTGTTCTGTAACATAAGGCAGATATCAATTCCTTTTTGCTAAATAACTGTTCAGCAATAGATTTTACAAATGAGCTCCGTTCATCTTTTGTTTTTAGTATACCCGGTAATTCATCTTTAATAAATAATAATTTATCCCACAGGGGGTTTGTATATATATCAAACGACAAGTCGCTCTTATCCAAACTGAATGATAAAGTTTGATCCGTCAGATCAAACAACGCATTAATTGTGGGATCTTCATAAGTAAAACCAGGTGGTACGTTATTAATTAATTCAGCATATTGACTGATTGTATCATTAATATATTGCTGTTTTAACCCCTCTTGCTGGCTACATATATTACTTAAATAATTGACAAAAGGACTAAAGCTTAAATTACTATTCAGTAAAATATTAGCTTTTCTTGGTTCTTTTTCATTTTTCATCGAGTTATAAATCAAATCGCAAGTCCATAAATGTATTAAGCCTTTATAATGGATAAAATGTTATTAACCGTCTTATGCATATATCGAACTAATAGGAACAGCAACCATATTATGCCGGCAATAATGATTAACCCCGTAACTTCTTTGGCTGCAGTTAGCGATGCCTGTTCCTGTAATTTTAGATACAGGTTTGTCCCTTCATGCTGCACAAATGCATTTGTTCCATCTTTAACTTCAGCCAGGTAATTAAGATGCCTGATTCTTTGGGTATAGAAAAAATAGGTGTATAATGATCCAAAGACCCCGCTTCCTATAAAAGACCTGGTAATGATCATTGCCCCGGCCGCACTGATGACTTGGTTAATTTTCATGTCTTTAGTAGTCATCAATCCAACTGATATGTAAATCAGGGCTGTGCCAAACCCTTTAATGGTAGATGGTAACACAAATTGGCCTATGCTAAAGCTGGTTGAAAAATTGTTATACATTAAAACATGATAAACCACAAAGCATAGAAACCCAGAGAATACCAATATATCGGGGTCAAGTTTATAATAATACCATAAATAACAAAGTATACATCCTGCCAGGATTCCCGGGATCAGGTAAAGGTTCAGTATCATATTAGTCACCATGTCATACTTCAAAATACTTCCTGAAAAAATGGATTGAAAAGTTCCGGGAAGAAAAATTCCCAAAATGAAAAAATAGAACAGGCCACGCCGGAAATGAGCCATTCTGAATATACTTAGATCAAAGAGAGGCCTTTTCAGAGTAAGTTGTCGTTTCAGAAAAATTAAAAAGCTGATTGCTGATCCAAAATAGGCGCTAATGATCCATTTTGAGGCAAACCAATCCTCTACTTTACCATTAACTGTCGCATAATTCAGCAACATTAAGGATGTTGTAAGTAGAACCAATCCTAAATAGTCGATTTGATATAAAGGGACTTTCCTTTTTAATTTATTGTTCTCAACAAGAAGTATGACAAATAAAATGCAGGCCAATACCAGTATAATCACCGAGATATAGGAAAATCGCCAGTTAAAATTATATGCAAGCGAAGTTGTTAGCCAATAGGTAAAATAAATGCCTGATAAAGCTGTGAAATAAACAAAAGGGTACATTCGGGCAGTATCCAGTTTTTTGCTCCAGATAAACATCCATATAATGTAAACTTCAATCATGGCGGATATTTTGGCAAAGCCGATAATTAAACAAGCAGTCACGAAAACGATAGTATTACTGGTGGTAGCGCAAACTATGTTCATCAGTAATTGCATGGTTAACCCATAAATTAACAGTTGCTTGTTGGTGAAACGAAGTTTGATGCGATAATGAAAAATAAGCCCCAAGCCCATGCCAATATAAAGTGCGTTATACGCTTCGGTATAAGGCTCCGCATATACGCCAAGGCCCATTGAAATCTCATTGGAATTTCCAATATAAACACCATTCGCCACAAGAACTACAAAGAATATCAGAAACAGTACAGGCAGTCTCAGGTATAAAGGAACCCATTTATGAAAAAGGTCAAGTAGTTCCATATTAATTTTTGTTAATCAATTCTGCTTCTACATTCATCCCGGCTTTTAACTGATCAATATCTGTTTGCTTATTATCGTCCCTGGTAAGCTCGATTTTAACAGGAATACGTTGTTGTACCTTAACAAAATTCCCGGTTGAATTATCAAGCGGAATGGCTGAATAGCTTGAACCTGTGGCTTCTGAAATTGCCGCGATCCTTCCGATCAGGATCTTATTATCAAGCCCATCTATTTCCAGTCTTACTTTTTGGCCTATATGAAGTTTTTGTATTTGGGTTTCCCGATAATTGGCTACAATCCACTTGTCATTATTTCTTACAAAATACAAGAGGGTTTGGCCAGCTTGAACCAGTTGACCCTCCTGGATATTTCTTCTTCCGGTTGTGCCGCTATACGGCGCAGTAATGATAGTGTAAGACAGATTGAGCTGGGCAAGATCAACAGCTGCTTTTGCACGTTTAATTTCTGCATCGTTAACATCTATTCGTTTTCCTACCTCATTTGTTGTCAGATTGGTGGTGTTTTTTTGTTTAACAAGTGCGTTTGTCTGATCAACAAGGGCATCGTATTCAGTCTTCACCTGGTCAAATTGCTGCTGGGTAGCAGCACCATCTTTAAGCAGGTTTTGATAACGGTGAAAATTTTGTTCGGCATTCCATAATCTCACTTTTGAAGCGCTGATATTTGCATCAGAAATTTCCAAATTACTTTGCGCAGTATTTTTTGATGAGGAAGTTACATTTTTGGCGGCCTGGGCTGAGAGATATGCCGCTTCGGCTTGTTCCAGCGCAATTTTATATTCGCTATCATCAATGATTACCAGAGTGTCACCCTTTTTTACGTGCTGATGGTCTTCGAATTTAACATTCTTGATATAACCGGGAATTCTTACGTTTACCGGGTTGATATATTCTTCTACCTGCGCATCATTTGTATAAGCCTCCGCATCAAGATTAAAGTAGGTACTAATACCCCATATTATTGCTAATACAATTAATATAGCCAGCAGGCTGTTAATAACAATAATTGTTATCCTTCTTTTTGGTTCCTTATGTCCCGGATTTATATCACTCATGGCTTTTGTTCTATTCCTTGATTTTTTAAATTCCAATTGATCCTGATGAGGCTTTTAACAGTAAGAAATAAGCGTATACCTTGTTTATCTCTGCATTGGTTACTTTGGTTTCGGCATCAATCTTCGTATTGGTAGCGTCAATCAAATCTGTAAGAAGTGCCAGCTGGTTAAAATATTTTTTTTCAACAATGCGGTAATTTTCTTCGGCTGATTTCAGGTCTGATCTGGAGGTTAACAGTTCGTCCTCTGCTTCTTTAAATTTAATATAGTGAACTCGCACATCGACTTCCTGATTTTGCTTTTCCAAAACGTCACTTTGCCTGGATTCATCTAACTGGATTTTTCCGGCTTTTATCTTTCTGGGTGATTGGTAAATGGATGAGATATTATAATGAACTGAAATTCCGGCCTGCCAAATGTTATAATACACATCGATAACTGGTATATTATATAAAAAAGGGCGTTGCAAAGAATTGCCTGCAAATAGACTGAACGATGGGTATCGATCACTCCCCAGCAATTTTAAATTGGTTTCAGCAATTTTTACTTTAGTAGCTGAGATCTTAAGTTCATGGTTTTCTTTAAAAGCGGTGTCGACAAATGATTCTACATTATTCGACGATGTATTTGTGTTCAATATAGTGCTGTCAGGAATTAGTTTTGCGTCAGCAGGTAATCCCAGGATTACATTCATTTGATTGTTAAGAATCGCTATATTATTGTTCGTTTTTCTGATGGAGAGCTCAAGATCGGATAAAGTCAGCTTCGTTCTCAAAACATCGTTTTCAGTAACCATTCCCTGCCTTTCCATGATGAGGATATTTTTCAATTGGTTTTTAGCCAGCCGCACATTGTTGGCATAAACCTGTCGCAGATTGATGAACCTATAGATATCAAGATATTGGCTGGCAACAAGAAATTTTATGTCTTCTGTGTTTTTTTCGAGGGCCAGTATTGTTATTTGTTCTTCGAGTGTTGCCTTTTTAATATTGTTTCTTACTTCACCTCCCTTAAAAATTTCTTCAGCAGCCTCCGTTGTAAATTCAGTTAAATGATGCGGAATAATACCTGTTTCATGTTCTGAAAAGGAAGGTGTCCATATGTCGGCATTACTAATGTAACCATAATCAAGCCCGGTAGAAATTCCTGGTAGCTGTTCTAATTTAGTTATCTCAACTTGCTGCTGAGCCAGATTCGTTTCCGTTTTAGATATTGAAAGTTGTACACTGTTTTTCAAAGCCAGCTTAAAGGCCTGTGGCAAGGTCATCATTTGATTTTTAAGCGTGTCTTGCGCATATAAATCAGGCGCTAATAAAATCGTATATCCAATAAGAAGTGCACTAAACCTGTTTTTCATCTTATGAATATTAATAACTTGTACATATAGCTCGAATTTTTTCAAGTAATTAAATGATGCGCTGTTTTATCGGTACGCTTTATACAGGCGTTTTCCTACTGGATTTTTTGTTGAATTCAAATTACATTAAACAGGATATTTCGTTGAGTCAAAAATCTGCTTTTTATGTTTGGGTAGTCTTTAAGAAACAAACGATCCGATTTTAAAATCAAAGGATACGCGAAATAATATGGACTTGCCTGATGATTGATAGGCCTTTTTGGATGACAGGATATTTTATAATTAGCCAAAAACCAAGCGTGAAATGCTGAATTGTTTCGATTAGGTGTGCCGGAGCTAAGTGTTACTACTCTCCAAAAACCTGAAGTTAGCTGAATTTTATCAAGGCTCAAACCTGTAAAAATATTGAACAACTATACTTAACTATGTAATTTGTTATAAGGTTAGAATCATCAATATTCTTGATTTTTTGTACCTTATATGTATGTAACCGTTGTAAATCAGTATGTTTTATTTGCAAATAGAAGTGAAGAAAAAGTTTTGATTTTCAATTGTTTATGATTATATATTGAATTTGTGCCTGGAAGCCTGTAACTTTCTGATAGTCAATTGTTAAGTGCTTTCTGTATCGGAAAGTGATATAAATAATCAATATAATGAATTTATTATCATATAGGTGTGGAATGATGATTCATGAAAACATCAATCACTCATCTTATCATCTGTTTTCGTCATTATTCAGTTTTTGGCCGCTTATTGTTCCTCATTATTAAGTATCAAAAATCAGGATACTTAATAATATGATGTGATTACTTCAAGCTGCCTATTCGTTTCTCAAACTTTTAACCGGATTTGCTAACGCCGCCTTAATTGATTGAAAGCTGATGGTTATACCTGCTATAAGCAAGGCTACTACGCCCGCGGCCACAAACACCCACCATTGTATAGTTATGCGATAGGCAAAATCCTGCAGCCATTTATACATGGCAAACCATGTTATAGGGAAAGATATGAGTGCCGCAATAACTATCAGTTTTAAAAACTCGACCGATAACATGGAAGTTATGCTTAGGGTTGACGCTCCCAATACCTTACGTATGCCAATTTCCTTTACCCGCTGGCGTATAATAAAGGCTGCCAGCCCGAATAAGCCAAGGCTTGCAATAATCACCGCAATAATTGCAAACGAGGTGAATATTTGCCCTGTACGCTGTTCTACTTTATATAAAGATGCGTATTGCTGGTCTAAAAAGCTATAGCTAAATGGCGCACTGCCATTGTATCCATCCCATTTGGTTTTTATATCAGCCACTAATTGATGTACATCTGCTGTTTTAACTTTTACCATAATTGCATCTTTACTGTTAGTAGAGAGTAGCATCATCAACGGTGCAATGTTTTGTTTGGCCGATGTATAATTAAAATCTTTCACTACACCAACAATAGTAAAATGATGCTGGCCCGAGCGAACAATGGTTTTCCCTAATGGATTGGTATTGCCAAAGCCCAAATCACGTATGGCTGCCTCATTTAAAATAACAGATATTGAATCTGCCGGTGATGCCGGGAAAAAATTACGCCCGCTTGCTAACTTTATCCCTAAAGTGGGCAGGTATGCATTATCAACCCAATAAATACCACATTGAATTTGTGAACGGCTGCCTTTGCTGTTAATCATATCTGGCGAATATATTTCTGTGCCACCCATGCTGTTGGTACCCGGTACATTGCCCGATATAGTTGCATTTACCACGCGGCTATCAGTTAATAGCTGCTGTTTAAATGCATTGATATTATTGCCGAGGGTATTGGTATCGTGTATTATCAGCACTTGGTCTTTGTCGTACCCAAGCTTTTTGTTTTGCGTATAATGCAATTGCTGGTAAACTATAAAGGTGGCTATAATAAGCCCGGTTGATATAGCGAATTGAAAAACTATCAGGCTACTACGCAAACCGCTTTTGTTAGCCGGCTGCGAGCCGCCACCACCTTTTAATATCGAAATTATTTTAAATGATGACAAAAATAGCGCAGGGTAAATGCCTGCTATTAAACCCACAAATATGGTTAATGAAATTTCTAACGCAAGCGCGCCATAATTTAAAAAAAAACCCATGCTAATGTTTTTACCGGCCAGGTTATTAAAGTATGGCAACAGCATGTAAACAAAACCCAAAGCAAATAATAGGGCCAAAAGTGTAAGAATAACAGATTCGGTTAAAAACTGCCAAACCAGCTTATTTTTCTCCGACCCTAACACCTTACGAATGCCTATTTCCTTGGCGCGTTTGGAAGAGCTTGCAGTAGATAAATTAGTAAAATTGATACACGCCAGCAGCATTATAAATAAGGCTAAGGCACCAAAAATATAAATGTAATGAATATCGCCGTTGGCCTCAAACTCGTATCTGGTGGCCGAGTGCAGGTGGATAGTTGTAATAGGTTGTAAAAAGAATTTGAAGGTATTGACAGATTTTTGCGCTTCGGCTAAGCTAACGCCCATATCACGTTGTGTTTCAGGCACTACAAATTTGGCCACCAATTGCGGGAAAGCGGCTTCTAACTTAGCTGGATTAGCATTTTTGTCTAATAGTAAATAGGTAAAATACCCAACATTACTCCAAGTTTGTTTAACCGTAGGGCTGGCATAAGTAATCAGACTCAAAAAAGCATCTGCATGGAAATGTGAATTATCGGGTACTTTATCAATTACGCCTGTTACTTTAGTGGGATTATTATTAACGATAATCATTTTGTCCATACCGGAGGAGTTACCAAAATACTTTTTTTCGAAAGCTTTGGTTATCACTATACTGTTAGGTTCGGTAAGTGCGGTTTTGGTATCGCCTGCTAAAAGAGGGATAGAAAACATGCTCAAAAAGTTAGGGTCGCTTAATGCAACCGACTCTTCCTTAAATTGCCGGCCTGCATATTTTACAAATACATTGCCCATCCTTGTCATTCGGGTAGTTGCCAATACTTGGGGATATGCATTTTTTATGCCTTGCCCCACTGCGATATCTACATTCGGGAAATCTGCAGCGGCGTTATCACCGCTGGAGTGCAAGCCTACGCGGTATATTTGTTTTGCATTATCGGCATAGGTATCATAACTCAGTTCATTATATAAATACGCGCTGATAAGCATGCAGCAGGTAAGCCCTACCGCCAGGCCAAAAACGTTTATAAAAGAAAAAACCTTGTTACTTTTAAGGTTTCGCCAGGCAGTTATTATAAAGTTTCTGATCATAATGCTATGTATTTACTTTATTAAATGTAAAATACATGCCAAACAGTTAAATATCTTATAATCAGTTATTTATTATTGTTAATAAATAACAAGTGTTCGCAAGTGTAACACTGTATGTTCGATTATGATACAATTCCGAAAAGATACAGTTAATTGGTGCACTGTTATATGTTCATCTGCTTACGTTTACAGCGAAAAACACTATATTCGTTTTTACGAAAAACGTCGATGGTATCCTTGCATAAAATGAACGACAGTGAATTAATGACGCTGCTGCAAGCAGGGAGCCAACCCGCGTTCACTGTAGTTTTCGAGCGGTACAATAAATTACTTTACAGCCACGCTTACAACAAGTTGCGAGCTGCAGACGATGCACGGGATTTGGTGCAGGAAGTTTTTGCAGGCCTTTGGGAAAAACGTAACTCCTTGACCGATAAGAATCTTGGTGGCTTGCTCTTCACTATGTTACGCAACAGGATCATTAACATGGTAAGCCATCAGCAAATCGTTTCAGATTATA
>Ga0302315_10000990_pt1 | contig 30138 bp, 15 predicted proteins | sample III_Palsa_N3_1_FD_200532 | JGI IMG/M metagenome (GOLD analysis project Ga0302315, IMG submission 200532) | Peat permafrost microbial communities from Stordalen Mire near Abisko, Sweden - III_Palsa_N3_1 | ecosystem: Environmental > Terrestrial > Soil > Palsa > Peat permafrost | place: Sweden...
TTTGCGTCAACAGACGTCGCTAGAATCCATGCCGGCCTGCCCCAGACCCGCATCGTTTATATTTCGATCAATCCTTCTGTGGCAAGGTGGAACGAGGAGGCCGATGTTTTGGAAACTAACCATTTGATTGAAGAGTACATACTCTCGACCAATTCTAAAACCGAAAGGTTGAACTACATCAATTCACACGAGGACTTGCTGTCCCCCGAGGGTCTCCCGCAGCCAAGCTTGCTGAGGCCGGATGGGCTTCACCTCAATTCCGACGGTTATAAAGTTTGGATTTCCAATATAAAGCCGCGTATTCTGGCCTTGGCCGCTGACGACGGCGTCGAACGCCTGGACCAGCCAAAGGCGGCGGCCGCACAGTAGTTCATTGCCTGACGGATTCGACAAAACTCGCTCATGACATACCGTTTGGACACTATCGCATGAATAAATTTTGGCCCTTGACGCTTGCTGCCGCCGCCTCGCTCATCCTGTCGCCGTGCTCCTATGCACAGAGCACAGCAGACGCGGTCTACAACGATTATAACTCGGCTTTTATCGTTCATAAGGGCAGTCAGACCTTTTACTCCAACTCGTTGACCGACCGCAGTCCCGCGTTCATGTGGGGGCAGGCATCGGATATCTACGCTGCTGAGGACTACTTTGCGCGAACGCACGACGTGGCAGCGCAAAAGTTGATCGCCGATCTCCTCGACACGTTCCTCGCAAACAACAATGGAGCGGATTGGTCGTGGGATTCGTGGAACGACGACACCGAGTGGGGAGTGATCGCCTGCGTCCGCGGTTACCAGATTACCGGCGATACCAAATATTTGGACGCTGCCGCGAAGAACTGGAACATGACCTACAACCGGGGATGGGACACCAAATACGGAGGCGGCGGAGTTTGGGAAAATATGGACAATTTTGTCCATGGCGACGGAAAGGCCGACAAGTGCTCCCTGAGCAATAATCCGTTAGTCATAACGGGTGTGGCGCTTTATCAGATCACTGGAGACCAATCCTATCTGATTAAATCCGAGGCCATTTATGCCTGGGAGCGCAGTAACGTCTTCAATACGACCACGGGTCAGGTAAACGAGGGCGTGAAATGGGTGATTGGCAAGCCGGACAGCGGATTTCTAGAAAACTCCGATAATATCTATAACGATGGTTCTTTCACGGAGGCTGCGGAGTGCCTGTACCGTATTACCGGAAACCCTAAGTACCACCGCGATGCCTTGCTGGCAATCAGCCACGTAGTCAGTGAGAACTCCATCATGTCGTACAAAGGTCAACCGGGCAATCCGCAGTACCAGTACTGGTTTGTGAAAGGGCTGAGCGACTATTGCACCGACAACAAATGTTGGAACCTTTATTATTCCTGGCTGCTCGATAACGCTAATCAGGCATGGAAAGAGCGCGATACACTTGGCCTTACCGAGGACGACTGGCTTGACCCGCAGACCAACGCCAACCCCTGCGCGTTAAACGCTTCCAGTGCGGTTACCATATGGCAGGTGCTGCCGCCGGCGACGGAGGTGCCTTTGTCCGGCAACTACGAAATCGTTGACGCCGGCAGCGGCCTGGCGCTCGGAGTCGGGTCCAAGGCCAGTCATGCGCCCGTGGTCGAGGGGCATTTCGCGCCCGGCGCTAAAAAGGTCCTCTGGAGCTTTGAGCCGACCAGCGGCGGCTACTACCAGATCAAAAACGCCGCCAGCGATTTAGTGATGACGGCAGCGGCGGCCTCGGTACTGCCGGGCTCCAAAATCGTTCAGGATCCCGCGCAGGGGATGATCCCTGGGAGCGACGAATGGATGCCGATTGCAAACTCCGATGGCACGTACTCGTTTTACAACCTGAACAGCCAACAGAACCTCGATGTCCCAGCAGCAGTCAACGCTGCCGACACGCAAGTAGACCAAACGACTGCTAACGGCGCGTCCTCACAACGTTTCCTGTTAAGACCCCATACGAATCGAAATTCGAGCCCATAATGGCAATGATGCACCTCGAACTGCCATCAGTCCAAATACAAGGATCATAGCTATACGAAAGTTATGGACTATATTCATAACAAATCCTTCCAGGGTAAACACAGCTAGACACGAGGTGGTGATTTTTGGGACTTGTTTGACGCGCCGGGGTCGTAGTCTTGAACTTCCTTTTCGTAGAACGTATGGGGGTGCTCCGCAACCGTAAACTATAATGCTAACGTACAGAACCCAAACAATGGTCGATACTGAATATCGACCGACAGATTCGATTTTTTGTGCAGACCATACCACTTATTGTGCAAACGCCTCTTTATGTGCAAACCCTATCCTCCTCCCCCTACCGCGTCCCGATCGCTCGCCTCGCGGCGGCCCAGGCGAACCTCAAGGACAGTGGCTCCGGCATTCGCAAGCGCCGGGTAAGAGAACCTATCTCAATGATATACCAATCGGAAGCGCATTACACGCTTCCGATTGGTACGAGAGTAGCCGCTGGCAATCTAATTGATTATCCAGACCTGGCTTGTATCGCCGCTCGTAGGCTCCTGTTGAAGATCCGAACTAGAAGCATTTGCATTCGGATCGACAGCCAGGCCGCTTGCTTTGTTTGTAATCACATATCCGCTGCCGGATGGGGTGAGCAGCCATTGCGCGTTGGTTGACCCGGTGCCATAGGGGTACTGGATCAGCAAAGTTCCAGCCGTGGTGCTTGATGTAGGATCGTTGAGCGCCAGACCGTTGTACGCATTGACAATCTCGTAGTATCCGCCACCCAAAGAGGTAAATATCCACTGTTGATTTGAGTAGCCATTTCCTTGCCACAAGTCCACGTCGGTTCCGGATGTTGTGCCGTTGGATGGATCGTCCCACACCAGGTCGCTAGCGCTGTTGGTCACCGTATAAGTTCCATTGACCAAAGCTCCGGTTACGATGATGGTAAATGTCTGAGTGCTTTGGATTCCGTCGGCATTCGTATAAGTTGCCACAAAGCTATTGGCGCCAGTGGTCAACGGAATTTCGTCAATCTCGCGCGCGGTGGAAGTAAAGCCGCCTGGACCGATCCAAGACCACGATCCGCCGGTAACCGGCTGCGGCCCCAGGTTTACCACGGCGCTCGTGGTGGTCACGGTTGCGCCGCTTTCCTCTGTCCAGGCGCCGCTCACGGAGATAAACGGAACAATCGCAGTAGGCGCGGAGGAAACGGAAACCGGATCGATTGTCCAGACCTGGCTTGCAGCGCCGCTCGCAGGCTCCAGTTGAAGATACGAACTAGAAGCATTTGCATTCGGATCGACAGCCAGACCGCTTGCTTTGTTTGTAATCACATAACCGCTGCCGGATGGGGTGAGCAGCCATTGCGCGTTGGTTGACCCGGTGCCATAGGGGTACTGGATCAGCAAAGTTCCAGCCGTGGTGCTTGATCCAGGATCGTTGAGCGCCAGACCGTTGTACGCATTGACAATCTCGTAGTAATTGCCACCCAAAGAAGTAAATGTCCACTGTTGATTTGGGTAGCCATTTCCTTGCCACAACTCCACGTTGGTTCCGGATGTTGTGGAGTTGGACGGATCGTCCCACACCAGGTCGCTAGTGCTGTTGGTTACCGTATCGGTGCTATCGGCCAAAGCTCCGGTTACCGTGATGGTAAATGTCTGAGTGCTTTGGATTCCGCCGGCATTCGTATAAGTTGCCACAAAGGTATTGACGCCAGTGGTCAACGGAATTTTGTCAATTTCACGCGCGGTGGAAGTAAACCCGCCTGGACCGATCCAAGACCACGATCCGCCGGTAGCCGGCTGCGGCCCCAGGTTTACCACGGCGCTCGTGGTGGTCACGGTTGCGCCGCTTTCCTCCGTCCAGGCGCCGCTCACGGAGATAAACGGAACAATCGCAGTAGGCGCGTAGGCAGGGGTGCCCGGTGTAATGCTGAGATTGGAGAATTGGCCAACCTGCCATCCCAGGATACCGAAGCCAACCTGTCCCGACTGATGATCGGAATTGTTGACGCTCGCAACCTGGTCGCCGTTAATGCTTGCGCTCACATGCGAGCCGTTGAAACCCATCGCCAGTGAAATCCATGTGTCGACGCCGGGAGCCGCGATGGACCCGCTGGCAAGCGTTGTCGGATTGTTGTTGGCGCTATCATCGTAGAGAATCCAATTCCCCGTATTGTTGACTTGAATGGAGTAACCGTTAAAATTGTTCGGGTAGCTTCCTGTGTTTTTACCGCTGGTGCTGTTGACCAACCCGGCGAGGTAGACGGTGCCGGATTGCTGCAAGCGAGCATCGACCGACACTGTATAGTCAGACCAATTCAAATCGCCCAGGACCGCCCACGGCAAACCCGTCATCCAGACCTGAGACGGAGCGTCGGGAAGCACTTGCTCTATGCAGTTGCCGCCTTGGCCCACACAAGGCTGACTTTCGAAATCCCCTTCCACCTGCGCCAGATATTTCGCCGTCGAACTGGTCGGGTAGCCGCTGAAACTATCCGAGTAAGGCAGGCTCATCTCCGCGGGAGCGGGGCTGGTGGCTGTGCCCTTTCCTTGGCCGGAAGTGGTTGTGATCGAATAAATACAATTGGGCTGCAACGTCAGCGAATAACTGCCGCCGCTGGGAGTAATATTTGGTTGTTGTACGAACCAGTTCGCCGGGTTTGACGAGCCCAGGTTCGTTGCCCACACATGCACTGTCCCCGTCGATAATCCACCACCCACATTAAGGGTTACGGTTTGAGCCGCGGTAGCAGTGGTTGTCTCGATGATGGTCGAATAGTCTGTTCCGTTGGGGGACTTCAAAGTGACGTAGGTGCCGTTCTGTTCATTCCCATTCAAATAGCCGCTGGCGCTGTTGATGAAGGTCCAGCCGGGTTGAGCAAACTGTGTGACCTGTGCGATGGCCCACGTGGTTGCCCCGATCGAATACCACCCTGACCAAGGCTGGTCAGCCTCGGCCAAACCTTCCGTGTCATAAGGGAGATCGGGATAAGTGGCGGCAATCAGCGGCCAGTTATTAAAGAGGGTCATGGACCCGTCAATGTAGCCACGGGTAATCGAGCGGATCACGACGGGAGCGCCTTGGTTGTAATCCTGCGAACCGCCTTCGCTTTGCCACATCGGCTTGCCCGTGGATAGCGCCGCGGAAAAGGTCGGACAACTGTACGCATTACCGCCGTCTCCGCCCTGCATCGGGTAATGGGCGCTGATAATCGGAATGACGGCAGACCAGGAGGGGTCATCCAAGAGGGATGAGGCAATGTTAAAGCTGTCGATCTGGTCTCCGCCTACAAATTGGGTCGAGGTGAATCCTTTGCTGTCCAATGTGGAACGCAATTGCTCCCACCACGCGGCGGTTCCGTCACCATTGTCCTCGTTAAGGCCGCCTAAGTAGTTGATGGTCAGCCCATGTGACGCTGCGCAGGTCAACCAGTCTGCCAAATAGGTGATGGAATTGTTATTAAACCAGCCACCTACCCAGCCAGGGGCTGTCCAAGCCAAGGCGTAGAACTTGATGTTTGGATTGCGTGCCTGCGCCTGCTCCATTAACCACCACTCATAGCCAGTATTGGTGTCGATATCGCCTTGTACAGGCTCATGGGTTGACTCTGAACCGGATGTCGAATCATTCCCTCCGCCAATTTCAACCTTCAAGACCTGAATGTTCGCACCGACACCGGGTTTGAACAAGTAATCCAGAATTTGAGATTGCTGGGCGCTAGGGTAATCGATAAGCAGACGGGAGTTACCGCCGCCCCCGCTGATGGCTCCTATTCCATCAAATGTTCTGCCACCGTTCGCGCCATTCACGTTGATGGTGGTTTGTCCCCTGGCCACGGTGGACAGTAAGAGGACAATGAATCCAATACTAATCAGTACGATCCACGGATGCCTTGAAACATCTACTCGATTTGTAGGCAGCGCGGAAATGTTATTTCCCATGAAACTCATTTTGTCTCCTTTCAGTGTATGGCGATCGGTACAACAAGGATGGAGCCGCCAATTGCTCCAGGAAGGAATTTATTGTCCAGCATAGTGGTTCACGACCTCTGCCGTTTTTCGCAGGTCGGTCACGAGCGACTGAATTTGAGCGGACGTCACTGAGCGCGACCGAATAGAAACGGCGATGTTAGCGTACGCCGCGTTTTGAGACGCAGGATGTAGATCTGCTGTAGTGACCAATTGGATTAGACAGTATCCATCCGATGTCCTAACTGGTGCGGCAATCGTTTCACCTGGCTTTTTCAAAGCCAGCGCTGCCGCTAAGGCACCCGGATCGAAGGGACTGCCGTCGTAAACAAAGCCAAGATCGCCCCCGGTTTCTTTGGCCATGGCGTCCTCTGAGACGTCTTTCGCAAGTGCGTCGAAATTCGCGCCTTCATTTATTTTGGCCTTTATGTTTTGAATGATCACTAGCGCCTCCGCATCCGAACGGGACACAGAGGACGGTGACGGAGCCTGGCCGCTGGGTGCAACCCGAACCAGGATAAATCGGATCTGCATTATCTCTGGCGGCTTTGCATTGGGCGTGAGCAGTTTCACCGTCTCAATCCACACTCGAAGGTCGTGCTCAAGATCCGACATGGTTTCGTGATGGATGTTCAACAAGTTATTAAGGCTCGCGACCTTGTTCAGAGCCATGAGTTGTTCCTTGCGACCTTCGATCTCGTCCGGTGTCGCCTCAGCATTCTGTCGCTTAGCCTCCTGGTCGATCAAGCAATCATCGGCGAGCTTCTCTATGATTGGATTGACAGTATCCGGATCCCGCATCGCCATCGCTTCTACAGATGAAACTGGAATCGAAATTCCATTAACTGTCGCGATGGGGTCGTTTGGATGGACTGTGGAAGGATAAAGACTTGCGTCTGCGTGAGGCGTAGTGGCTGCCTGGTCGGCCAATACGGTGCTCGCCGTTCCGAGCAGAAACAAGCCGCCTATGGCGGCGCAGCACAGCCATTTGTTGATCATCGTGAATGTTACTCTACGGAAATTGAAGTACGAGGCGAACAACCGATCAGAAAATCTAGCCCGGTGTAATATTCCAGGTCTGCGCGGCGGTGTTGTTCGCCTGGTATATGTCGACAGTGGTTCCATTTGCACTGCCCCCAGCCGCCACATCAAGTCGTGAACCCGCTGCGCAGAGTGGCGCGAGGGTGTAGCCGCCGGAAACGGCGGTCAGGCCCCACTTCTGCGCATTGGTCCCGTTCGAGGTCCAGATGTCGACATGAACGCCGTTGTATGTGCCGGCAGCGGTCACATCGAGCGAAAGACCTGCGGCGGACGCCGGACTGATGTTGTATCCGGTTCCCCCTGCATTGGCGGTGAAAGTCCAGCGCTGGTTGGCTCCGCCAGTCGCTCCCCAGATGATCAAGTTGGTGCCGCTCGTCACACCGCTTCCGTCAAGTCTGCTTCCCGTGGCGCAGGCAGGCGCGAGCGTGTACGTGCCGTTGGCGATGGTATCCTGGGGAAACACGATGAACTTCTGGGCACTGCTGCCGTTAGGCCAGTACTGGTCTAACTGTGTCCCCTGCGTCGTAGTTGCGCCGGGATCGTCAAGGGCCAAATTGCTGTTCTGGTTGTAAAAAGAGTAAGTCCCATCCCAGTGGTAGACGGGTATCCACTGGTCGTTCCCCTGGGATCCGTACGGCCACTGGACAATGGGGGCTCCATTCGCCGCGGAGGCGCCGGTCACATTGACGTCAAGACCGCTGTTGTGGTTTGTTAGCTGGTAGAAGCCGCCGCTCGTTGGCGCGAAGTTCCAGATCTGATTGGCTGCTTCGTCGAATGGCCACTGAATGATGGCCGTGCCGCTGGTGTCGCTAGCTCCGTAAACATCCAGCGCCAGGTTGCTGGCTACATTGACGATTTCGCAGTTGCCGGTAAGGACGGGAGCGTTCGACTGGGGCGTGATCCATCCGGCCGCGACGACGTTCTGGACTGCGGCGTCCCAGGCGTTAGCCATTTTTTGGTAGCCGGAGTCGTTAGGATGCAGACCATCGTACAGATCCGCCGTGGTGAGCGCGCTCATGCTGACCATCGCAATATGCTTGCCGGCGTTCGCCCGGGCCTGTACGATCGCGGGGATCTGCGCGTTGTACCCATTGATGTTGGATTGCGTTTGCGCGTTTGAATTACAGATTAACTGCGCCACAAGCAGGGTGGCGTCCGGGTCCACGGACATTATCTGGTCAATCAACGATGCAAGCCGGGCCGGAGCGGTGGACACCTCATAATTGTTGTTCATATCGTTGGAGCCGATATGCAGCAAGATAATATTAGGGCGGTAAGTCGCAAGATCGTTCGTCACGCACCAGATGCCGGAACTGGTTGCGAGCGCAGAGATCTCGGCGCCATAGTGCCCTTCTTCGTAAGGATCGGACATCGTTCCTTGGCTTTGTGAGCCGACAAAATACGGCGTGTCTCCCTGGCTGCTCAGGTCGTTGTAAAGTGGTCCGCGATAGCCGTTGCCTGTAGAACTTTGATAGCCGGCGGTGATAGAATCACCCAAAGGCATCAGTGTTAAATTGGCGCTTTGCGCAGATACCGATATTGCAGGCACCGTAAGAAGAGCGCCCATGAGGGCCGATACAAGAGCTCCGGCGGTTTTCCTTTTGGTCGATAAGAACATAATTGCCTCCTTTGAACAAAGTACCACCGGCCCGAATGCCGCGCGGTAGTCGAGATTTGATTACTATAAAGTCTGTGTAGCAAGCAGAGTTGACCTGAATGAGCCAGGTCCGATACGATCTGGCTCATCCGCAAGTCCGGAAGGCTACTGCGCTATCAAGTTGAACTTCTGATTAGTCTGGCCTCCATTCGTGACCCATTGGTCAAACTGCGTTCCCTGCGATGTGCTGTTTGCGGGATCGTCAAGAGCGAGCCCGCTGTCGAGATTGTAAAACGTCCAGGTCCCGTCGGAGTTTTTCACCGGAATCCACTGGTCGGCCCAACCCCCGGCCGGCCACTGGACGATTTCGCCCCCGTTGAAGAGCGATGCACCGGAAACACTCAAGGCAAGGCCGCTGTTGACGTTTATGATCTGGTAGTAGCCGTTGTTCGTCGGCACGAACGTCCACTTCTGATTGGAGCCGCCGCCGTACGGCCACTGAATGACCGATACCCCGCTTGTGGTCTGTCCGCCGTATACGTCGAGCGCCATGCCGCTGAGGACGTTCTGGATCTCGAATGTTCCGGTGAAGCTTGTGACCGGCACGAGTTCCCATAACTGGTTGTTAGCGCCGCTCGGCGTCCATTGAATGATAGTGGTTCCATTACTGGTGCCGTTAGCGTTGTCATCCAACACCAGTCCGCTGTTGACGTTCTGGATCTCGTCCCAGCCGCTGCCTTCTGAGATCAGATTGAATTGGAGGGAAGAATCGGTAGTCGTGTAGGGCCAGTCGACCAATTGAGCGCCGTTGGATGTCGAGGCGCCCTGAATGGCGGCGCCCATGGCGGTCAAACCGGAGATGATCCCGTAACTGCCGTTTGAGAGGGGAGCGAGCATCCAGTCCTGGTTCGCATCGTCCGAACTCGGCGCCCACTGGTTGATTGGGGCGAGGTTGGCTTCGTTGCCGGCGATCAAATCCATTGCGAGACCGCTGTTTTTATTGATGATCTGATACTGCTGCGGCACGTCGAGCGCCTGCCAAATGGTCACCGCGCTGGACGAGTCCAAGCAGGCCGGGTTGGAGTTGGTTTCCTGGGCGCCCCAGTTATCCTCGGTCAGATTGTAGCTGTCGCGGTGCGACCATGCAGCATTGGCATTGCCCAGGAGCCAAGCATAGTAAGTGGGCCACTGGTTATTGAAGGTACAGAATTCGCTGAGGCCCTTGACGAACCAGTACTGGTACTGGGGATTCCCCGGCTCATAGGGGACACCCATAACCGGGCCTTCACCGACAATGTGGTTGATGTCTCGCACCTCGTCGTTGTAGTAGTTCACGTTGCCGGTAACCTCATAAAGCACTTCGCCTGCCTCAAGGAACGAACCGCTGTTGTACACATTGTCGGACGATTCAAGCGCGGCGCTGTTAGGTTGGCCGAGGGTCCATCTGACGCCCTCGTTGACCTGGCCGGGACCGCCAAAGGAGCTTGATGAGCTGGTGTGATTGATTACATTGTTCCAGACAAAGGAGTAGTCGGCCTCGCTCTCGTTCAAGTAGGTCGAGTTTCCCGTGGCCTCGTAGAGCCAGCAGCCTGCGATGATGAACGGACAGTTGCTCAGCGCCAACTTATCGGCGGTAGTACCGGATAAGTTGGCCATGTTCTCCCAGATCCCGCCGCCACCGTAGGTGGTATCCCAGCCCCGACTGTAGACTGCATTCCAGTTGTTCGCGGCAATGGTCAAATAACTGGTGTTGCCGGTGACCTGGTAGCCGCGGATGAAGGCGAGAATGCCCCATTCCATGTCATCGTTCCAGCTGTCCCAGGTCCAGCTCGTGCCGTTGGTGACTTCAAACCTGTTGAGCAAGTTGCTGATCAGTGTCGCGGTGGCCGGGTTGTGGGTACGCTCCCAGTAGTCTTCGTCGACAAATATATCGGAAGCCTGACCCCACATGAATGCCTCCGAGTGGTCTGTAACGGTGTTGCCATAATAGGTCGCGCCGCTCGGTTGCTGCAGGAAGGCCGCATGGAAGGCGTTGTAGGCGGCGTCCGCCTCATAAGAGACTACGGAATTGTTCTGGGCGCGGACGCCCAGTGAACAGAATGCAGATGCCGCGGCAAGCAAAGCTAATATAGATACGTTCCTTCGATGCGCTCTGAAATGCGTTTGAGTTTTCATCGTTGACCCTTCTTGTTTTGTACTTGGATAATCGCTACAGATCCACTTAGATAGTGGCCTGTACGCGATTGTCTTCATCCCGACTTTGTCAGGATAAATTTTCGACACTTCGCCGGTTAGGCGGCGTGAACGGAGCATGCCTTTTTACTGTCTTGCAAAAAGATCTTTTATACTACGAGCGTCGTTAGCTGCTCAGCGCGACGGGCTTCACTGACACGCTGATGCGATTAATGCACGACCGCCAGTATCGGCGTTTTCCCGACCGGCGGCGTTACACTAATCGTGACCGTCGCAGAAGGGAGGCCGGGGGACGTCGCGGTGACCGACATTGTGCCCGCCGTGCCGGTAAGGCGCACGACTGCCAGGGCCAGACCATTGAAAGCCGGGCGCGACGATGCCTGATACGAATCGTGGCTGGCAGGGTCGCCGTTGTCGACTCCGATCAGTCTTGCTGGACCGTCGACCACAAATGAGACCAAATTATCGGCCTTTGGGACCACATTCCCCTGGGCATCGACGACCTTCACGGTCACTTCAGCTACAGCCTCGGGATCAGCGGCGAGGGTGTCGCTGTCAACGGCCAGGACGAGCGCCGCAGCTGGCCCCGCCGTGGTGATCTCCTCCTCGCAAATCGGTTTGCCGTTGCGGTATCCCACAGCTTTCAGGGTGCCGGGCTCATAGGGCACGTCCCAGGACAGGTGCAGGTCCGCGGTCGTTGGCAGAACCGGCGATTGTGCGTAGGAGTTCCATCCCCCCGACGTTCCGGGGCGTGGAAACGCCAGTGACTTCGCCCCGAAACTCTTCCCGTTCAGGAAGAGCTCGACGCTGCTGCAGTTGCTGTAGCAGAGGACTGGAATGACCTGCCCCTCGCGCCCAGCCCAGTTCCAGTGCGGAAACAGATGCACCATGGGCGCGGTTGTCCACTGGCTCTGCCAGAAGTAGTAGGAGTCTTTCGGAAAGGCGCACGTGTCGAGCGATCCGCTCGTGTTAAGCTTATTTGGCCACTTGGCCTCGCCCAGGTAATCGATACCCGTCCAGGTGAAATCGCCGATCACGTAATCATGTGTGCGCACGAACTTCCAGAGCTGCTCGGCATCGATCATCGACGAAGTATAGTCCCCGCGCACCAGACCGTCACTTCCCATCGGCACGAAATTGTAATTGCCTCGAACCTGCCGAATATTCGAGTCCTCAGTTCCGATGAACTTGCGGTCCGGAAACTCGCGGCGATCGTCGGCGTAGTACGTCTCCCGGCGCGTGCCCCAGCGGTCTACATAGTTGTAACCGACGATATCGAGCAGGTTCAGAAAGTCGAGAGTTGCGCCGCCTTGGTCCGTATAGACACTGTCGCAGGCTGCAGTCACCGGGCGCGTCGGGTCTTCCTTGTGAACGGTCTCGACGAGAGGGCGCAGGATGTCGGCACCGTTTGCCATCGTCTGCTCGGCAATCTCATTTCCCACGCTCCACAGGACGACGCTCGGGTGGTTGCGATCCCGATGAAGCATGTCGGTCAGATCGCGAATCCCCCACCCCTTGAAGTAGCTCGCATATCCGTGCGCCACCTTCGCGCTAGTCCACTCATCGAAGGATTCGTCCATCACGAGGAATCCCATGCGGTCACACAGGTCTAGAAATTCCGGAGCAGGCGGATTGTGGCTCGTCCGTATCGCGTTGCAGCCCATCGCCTTTAAGAGCCGAAGGCGGCGTTCCCACACTTGAATCGGTACCGCGGCTCCGACGCAACCGCCGTCATGATGCAGGCACATTCCATGCATCTTCACCTGCTTCCCATTCAGCAAGAAGCCTTTGTCCACGTCATAGGTAATAGTGCGAATGCCGAACGGCGTGTCGAACTCGTCGACGGTCTTGCCGCCAACCATAACGACGGTGTGAGCGTTATACAGTGTCGGCGTGTCGATCGACCAGAGCAGAGGCTTTGGCACATCGACCGACTGGTCCAGCCCCGTCTGCCTTCCGGGGCCGATGTCGATCGCTTGTGGGGGCGTCCGAAGGAAAGGTCGGGCACCCTCTTGCTGCGGCCCGGTGACATAGGTAACAACTTTCGCCGCTACGGTCTCGTCGCTATCGTTCGACACGCAGGTCCTGATGCGGAGGGTCGCCGAATCAGGAGTGACATCCGGAGCGGTAATATACGTCCCCCACTGCGCCACATGCACCGGGTTCGTGACCGTGAGCCAGACGTGACGATAGATTCCCGTTCCGGAATACCACCTGGTGTCGGGCTGCAGGGAGTTGTCGACGCGTACCGCGAGAACGTTGTGGCCGTCGAAGCGCAGGTAAGGCGTGAGGTCGTATTCAAATGTGATGTAGCCGTACGGCCGATGCCCGAGCAGGACCCCGTTGATCCAGACATCGCTGTTCATGTAGACACCGTCGAACTCGATGTGCACCCGTTTTCCGCGCCAGGCAGGTGGCACATTAAATACGCGACGGTACCAACCTATTCCAGTGGGAAGGTAACCGCCGCGGCCCGTTGTAGGAGCATCCTTCGAATAGGGTCCTTCGATGCTCCAGTCGTGCGGAAGATCGACACGGCGCCAGCCGGCATCGTCGAAACTTGGAGCTTCGGCATCCTTCGGATCGCCGAGTGTGAAATGCCACCCCTGATCGGCAAGCAAACGGATACGTCCGGACGCCGCGGCGTCAAGAGGAATGTTGGAGTTCGTAAGCATAATTGTCACTAAGAGAGTCAGCAGTATTAACCATTTCATACGGGTCGAGGCTTCCGCTATTTTGGCGCTTGATTCAGGACATATGGCGGCAGTTGACCTGTTTGTACCTCAAGCTTCAGTACGGCCTGCTGCTTTTGCTGGGGCGTCATGGCCGGGTCATTTTGGATCACCTGTGTTCTTGCCTTAACATCTGCAGTAACTTCCTCCGTCGAGCGTGCTTGATGATTACCGCAGCCGCTGATGAACAGAATCGCCGAGATGATCGACAAAATCATCGCGAATGGAAAACGAGGCGACTGAGCGGACTGATCCGTTATTATTCGCACTGCACGCATAAAACAATCTCCTCTTTGATGAATTGCCGTCGGAATTCGAAAGAATAATAAGCGCCGGAAGATTCCGGCGCTTATAGGTCTATCGCCGCACAGAGTGACGTAAATTGACCTTTAGCTGTTCGAGTTCACGTTGTATGTCAGTGCGACATTCGGCTGCAGCTGATCCGGCGGCTCTTGAGCCGGAGCTAGCACACTACCGTTCCCATTAGTCCAGTACGAAATGCCGGTGGTGCGAAGGAATTTGACGTGACCATCGGCGGCAACATAGTTCGACGCGTTTTGAGGCGAGTTGTTGTCAGCGCCCGCATCGTCGTGCCATGAAAGCCCTACACCGTATGCCGCCGTGCAGCCTAAGCCAACCTGCCAGCTGTCGTTGGCTGTTTGTCCTGCATACGGAGTTTGCGAGGGATCCGTAAATTGCTTGTCGGGTACGGGAAATCCGCCATCCGACGGGGGATTTCCATTCCCGTACCATTCGAGCAGCATAACGGTGTTCGATGGGGCCGTAAACGCCGAAAGCGGTGAACCAACGGCTAACCAACTGCCATTATACGTAGTGGACGCGTGAGCCGCAATTTGATAGTTGAGCGCGTAGGAGTTTAGCGGAAAAGGAGAATCCGGACACTCATAAACACCAGTCGACTTTACGTACGGGTAGATGGCCGACTCCCAGCCCGGGTAAGTGCCGAATTGCTGGAAATTGGTGAGGGTGGCATGCGGCCAATTTCCCCATATGCCAGGGTTTAGGCCGGGATACCATTCATCATTATCTTGAGCGTACTGTATGAGTCCAAGACCGAGCTGCTTGAGATTGCTGGCGCAACTGATTTGACGGGCTTTTTCGCGCACTTTGGCGAAGACGGGAAATAGAATCGCAGCTAATATTGCGATTATAGCTATAACTACAAGCAGTTCAATCAGTGTGAACCCTGTCTGCCTAGCATGTTGTTTCATAGTGTTTCTCTCTTCCGAATTAGGTATTTGCATCACTAGCGATGCTCGGACGATGATCGTTGAGCGCGGTCGGTATCTTCGCGTAAACTACAACCCCGATCAATAGTACCATTATAGCAAGGAATGGTGCCATTGTCAAGCCACTGAAATATTTTCTGTCCAGAAACATAAATGGCCCACTGGACCAAAACGGATACACTCCGCTCCTTCGGAGTTTTTGGTACCAAGCATGGCGATGGACCTTCCCAACTACTGCGCCTTCCTTAATGCCGCGATCGAGCAATGGACGCCACTGAGCGCGGACCAGAACTCACGCAGACCAAACCTGCTATGGACTCATAACTCTCACTGAATTAGGCTGACATCCAAAGCAATGCGTGCTACAATGAACCATTCTCCAACCCATGAATGGTACGTTCCATTTATGACCGCATGGCGGACGGTGCATATTCCGCTGACCGGCTGCGACTACTAGTGGGGAGGTCCGAACGACGGAGTCGTCCACGGTCGGAAAATATGGGATAGCTTTTTACTTGTTGACGGCAGCTATCGACCCGAGAGCCATGGGGAAATCCTGGTCGCGTGCCCATCCTGGGAATACGCCGTTAAATAATCGTTCACTGCCGGCAGCGGCCTGGGATAGTCTCAAGAGTCTCAGTCCACACTGTTTATAATGTCCAAAAAAAGCTGTCCGTACGCTTCCAGCTTCCGCTCCCCAATACCCGAAATTTCCCGCATCTGCTGCAGCGAAGACGGACGCATATCCGCCATTGCCTTCAGGGTCGCATCGTGGAAGATGACGTAGGGCGGCACTCCGTTTTGGGTAGCGATTTCCTTACGCCGGACTCGGAGCGCATCGAAGAGGTCCTGCGAACGTTCGTCGAGATGTGGTGTGACTGAGGGTGTCTGGCGCTCTTTGCGGGTCTTCGCTTTTGGGACTTCACGGCGAAGCTGGATGGTGGTTTTGCTTTCCAGGATTTCACTGCTGCGGCCAGTAAGGACTACGCTGTTGTAGCGTTCGGTATCAACGGCCAAATATCCCAACGAGACGAGCTGGCGGACAACTGAGCTCCATTGTTTGTCCGTAAGCTCCGTGCCCTTACCGTAGGCGGACAGATTGTTGTGCCCGAAGCTAAAGATACGGGGGTCGGAGCGGCCGTGGAGTATGTCTACCAGGTATTTCGAGCCAAATCTCTGGCCGGTCTTACTGACTAGATAGAGCAGCTTTCTTGCCGCAAGGGTGCCGTCCATAGTGTCGACCGGCGTAAGGCAGGTGTCGCAGTTTCCGCAAGGCTGCCTTAGCTCCTCCCCAAAGTACTGTAGAATGGCCTGCCTACGGCAGGCCGTAGTCTCGCACAGGCCGATCAGGGAATCCAGTTTGCCTCGGCCGATTCTCTTGTGCACTTCATCTGCATCGGAGTTGTCGATAAAGCTGCGCTGCTGGACCGCGTCGCCCATGCCGTAAACCATCCAGGCATTGGCCGGCAAGCCGTCTCTTCCGGCACGTCCCGTTTCCTGGTAGTAGGATTCGACACTTTTCGGCAGATCGAGGTGGGCCACAAAACGGACATCGGGCTTGTCGATTCCCATACCGAAGGCGATGGTCGCCACAATGATGATGCCTTCTTCCGCGAGGAAGCGCTGCTGGGTGCGACGCCGGTCTCCCTGATCCATTCCCGCGTGGTACGGCAGAGCGACACGGCCGGATTCGCACAGCCATTGGGCTGTTTCTTCCGTCTTTTTACGGGACAGACAGTAGACGATTCCGCTGTCCGTCGGGTGTTCGTCCTGAAGAAATCTTAAGAGCTGGCGCTTCCCATTGTCGCGTATCTCGATCTGATAACGGATATTGGGGCGGTCGAATCCTGCGACGAAACAGGCAGCCTCCGCCAGATTGAGACGCTGGATAATTTCACGCCGCGTGCGCTCGTCGGCCGTGGCCGTAACGGCGATCCGAGGGACTTTCGGATAGCGCTTATGCAGTTTGGAGAGGTCGAGGTATTCGGGCCGGAAATCATGGCCCCATTGGGAGACGCAGTGGGCTTCGTCGATAGCAAACAAGCCTATGGACAGGGTATCCAATAATTCAAGAACGGAATCGGTGAGCAGACGCTCCGGGGCAATGTAGAGCAGATCCAGCTTGTCTGCACGCAGATCGTTCAGCACTTTCGCCTGCTGCGCGCCGGTAAGCGAGGAGTTCAACATGCCGGCTTTGACGCCCGCCTCGCGTAGCGCCACGACCTGGTTTTCCATCAGTGCGATCAAGGGAGATACAACGATCCCCACACCTGGCCGCAGGAGTGCGGGAATCTGGTAGCACAGGGATTTGCCCGCGCCTGTGGGCATGAGCACGAACGCATCTTCGCCGGAGGTTACCCGCTGGACAATTTCAGCCTGATGCCCGCGAAAGCTTCCGTACCCGAAAACATCTTGCAGGACCTGAAGAGCTTGCGTCTGCGTATTGGATGACCCCAAATCGTTCATTAATAGCAGGCTTTAATCTTTTTGAGGGGCTTGCCGCAAACTCTGGTCAACAGATCCATCTGATCGTCGGTAATGTCGTTTTCCGGATTGTGCGCTTCCAGCACGAACTTTGCCCAGCCGACGGGCCAATCGTAGCGCAGGCTATTCAAGGAAAGATGACGTCCGCAGCAAGGCAAAGCTACTTCCAGAGTGGCAAAGTGGTCTCGGTCGTACGCCTTGTCGACTTCGGCTGTCCACCAGTCTAGGTCGAGGGACGTCTCACAGACGGGGCAATAAGCCGCCTCAAGATTCTCACCATTGTCGACAAATTCAACCTTCTCCGAGACAAGTGCAACCACACCGTCTTCTTTACCCACTAAAGATTGAAAAAGTCGCTTAAGCTGGGCTTGGAATGCTCTGGCTGGTACGAAAGTGGGATCGTTGGGGATAATTCTCAGGAAACTGTCGGCCAAATACTTCGCGCTCCTACATACTTCATTTGTTGCGCAGCCTGGGCTGCGCAACAAATTGCTCGGTATGTCCAGTTTACCCATCTTTCAGACGTCCTGACAATGAAAATCCGGACTATTTTATTGTCTGCAGAACCGAGGTGTTTACTTGGAAGGATGTACCAGTTCCGATTCCCGAAGGACCACAACCCCGTATGGCTGTACAGTGTGGTCGCGACATACAACATCACCCGAGAGCAGGTCAACCACTTCACTAGAAATAGCAATTTTCTGGCCGACGCTGCTGTAGTTGAGCAGAAAGACATACCCGTCGTCCTGCGATCTCCGGACGGCGAACTCAATGTCTATTGGAAGCCGCATGACATCAGCAAGTGGACATCGAAGCCCAAGGTATTCGGCGATCGCGGCGGCTGCCGCTACATTGAAGACGCCTCCGTAGGTGAGAACCGTGCCGTCGCCGTATGAGTTTTCCACAATGGCCGGCTCGCCCTTGTAGTGCCCGGCGCCTTCGCCGTAGGTTGCAATTACCTTTGCCGAATGACCGGTCAGACGCAGGACGTCATTGAACGGGCCAGACGCGAAGGGCGCGCCGGCGGCGCCAGGCCAGTCAACCTGCGGTTCGGTTTGAGCTGCTGCGATCCGCGTGAACTCTTCGACTTCCACGCCACAAAGATCGCTCACCAGCCCTGGCATCGCCATCATCCTACAATGTCCATTTGCATTCTTGTAACCTGTTCGACAGCCCATGATAAGGCGACCACCGCCGCGAACGAACTGGTTTAGCAGGTCCGCAGTACTTTCCGTCAATATGGTAGGATGCGGGTAGATCAGTGTGCGATACTTTCCAAGAAACTCGGCAGTGTGACCGTCGAGATAGAGTACGTCGACAGGAACGTGCCGATGCTGAAGTGCGGCGAACCAGGCCGAGTAACTCTGCTTCTCGAAGGGACCGTGCCAGGTGTCGAGTTCCCCGTCCCACTCGTTGTCATAATCGCGCAGGATCGCGACATCGGCGGCATATGTGGTTCCGACCAGTTGCTCGCCTATCGCAGCGAGTTCCCGTCCAACAGCCGCCACTTCGGCACAGCGTCTATTTGGACGATTGTGATAGTCGTTGATCCCATGCCAGTAGATTTCGGTGCCGAACGTCGCGGTCCGCCAGCGGAAATAGAGCAGCATGTCCGCACCGTGCGCGATTGACTGGTAGGTCCAGAGGCGTAGCTGCCCCGGCTTGGGCGTGGGCTGTTCAAGCCCTGTCACCCACCCTCCGGGTCCCGACTGTTGCTCCATGACGCAGAACTGCGGTGAGACACTGCGCGTTACGGCAAGGTTCGCACTCCACCTGCGGTCCAGTAGCGGGTGTTCGCCTCCGTCCGGCCAGACGACTCCGAACTGTGGATACGAGTCGTAGGAGATGAAGTCAAGCGTGTCGCGCGTCAGCTTGTTGTAGTCCATGTGGCCGAAGAGGCCGTTCGTCGTGATCCAGTGCTCAGCATCGTGCCGGCGGATCTCATCGACCTGCAACCGGACGAAATCGACGACGGTGTCGGAAATGAACCGCTTCTCGTCCAGCGCCAGATGCGGGTTCGGCGCGTTACTCGGCGTCGGGCGCGTCAGAAAGACTTGCTCCCAAGCACTGTAAGTCTGGTTCCAGAAGACTGTGCCCCAGGCTGCATTCAGCGCGTCGAGCGAGCTGTATCGCGCTTTCAGCCAAATACGAAATGCCGCATGGTCGGCGTCGGAGTAGAACGTGTCGGCGCCACAGTTCAGTTCGTTGTCTATCTGCCATCCCAAAAGGCCAACATGATTGCAGTAGTGCTCTGCCATCCGGCCAGCGATCCGCGCAGAGAGATCCCGATACACAGGTGCATTGTAGTTGCAATGTCGCCGCTCTCCGTGCCGTTGCACGACGCCTTCACGCGAGACATTTAGAACTTCCGGGTATTTCGCGGTCAGCCACGCCGGCGGAGTTGCGGTGGGAGTACCGAGAATCACGTCGATGCCGGCCCTTTGGGCCAAATCCATCGCGCGATCGAAGAGCCCAAACTCGAAACGCCCCTCGACGGGCTCAAAGAGCGACCATGCGAACTCTGCCATCCGCACGACCCGGAGTCCCATGTCCGCCATTCGCCGAAAGTCGTCCTCCCAAAGCGATTCTGGCCATTGCTCGGGATAGTAGCAGGCTCCGAGCAGAAATTGTGAAACACGTAAAGTCTTCATGATGGGCTTCCTTGTTCTTAACCGCCGGGCAGAACAGAGATCTCCGCTGCGCTTGCGCGGCCGGTTCCGTTGACGTCTTTGAAGGCGGTGAAGCGGAAGTATCGGGCGGTAACCTCGGCAAATCGGACTTCCTGAAGCACGGGATTGTTCCTGATATTATCGAAGCGGCTCGCCCCGATATTAGTCGTCCAAGTGGTTCCGTCGACGCTGGTTTCGAACGTGTAGTCCTGGACCACGCCGGTCAAGTCCTTATCCTGGCGAGGCAAGTACGAGAATCCGCCGATCCGCAGTTCGCGTCCCATATCGACCGTTAGTGCATGGGGCGACGAGGCGTCCCCAGTCTGCCAGAGGGTGTCCGGGTTGCCGTCGATGGCGTTGGCGGCGCTGTCTGTCTGACCATCCGCTCCTACCACCTTCCAACCTGCCGGCGCATAGCCCGAGTACCACTTCGTGGCCACCATTCCGATTCGTCCATGCGGGGTCAAGCAAGCAGCGTTGATGCCTCCACCACTAGGAATAGCAATTCGAGATCGATAAACTGCGGATTTTGAGGTCGGCATGGAGCCGTCAGTTGTGTAGACTACGCTGTGGCCGTTCGGGACATCGATCGTCACCCAGCCCTTGACGTCGCGCTCGGAGATAACGGGCGGCTGAACGAGCTCGGCCTGCTTGTAGAGTCCTACCTCCGCAATTGTCGGTTCGAGCCTGGACCCGGTAATGCGGATTCGTACCTGGTCGGTTGTTACTGGCTTATCCCATCGCAGCAGCCGCTTGTGTCCTACCGTGGTCTGCGAATCCATCTGTGTCCATTTCGATCCATCCCAAGTATCGATACTGAAAGACTCGATGCGCTGCCCACGGTGGTCTATGGCTTCTTGCAACGAGACAACATCGAAAGTAACAGGCTTAGGCAGTTTCAGGGTTAGCGTAGCCGTTGTCTGGCCCGGAGCGGCCTCCCACCACGTATCGAGACTTCCGTCCTGAGCAAGCGATGGAGGGTTCGCCGGATTGCAATTGTCGGCCGTAAGCGTCCCGCCTGCGGCAAGATTGTGGGCGAAGGTATCGGAGACGACCTGCGACATCAGCCGCAGGGGGGCAAGCTGGTCGTCCGGTATCAATCCGCGTGTGTCGGGCGAAAGATTTAAGAGCCAGTTGCCGTTACATCCGACTGATCGGTAGTAGATATCTACCAACTCCGCTGCCGTGCGCACGGGCTTTTTGTCCGCCCAGAACCAACCGTGGAGAATAGGATTGTTGATTTCCGCCGGATACCACCAGAGATAGGAGCCGGGGGTAAGCTTGGCACGGCTGCCGAGATCGCCAGCCTGCATGTCAGGCCAACCGAAAGTATCGGGAGACTTTGAGAGCGGAATAACGCTCCACTCTGTCTGACGCCCCCACCCTCCTTCATTGCCGACCCAGCGCACGTCCGGACCTTTCACGGTAATTACCGCATGCGGCTGCAGCTTGTGGATCAAGTCGTACCAGGCGGCATAATCGTACGTCTCATGGACGCTTGGGTCCGGGTTCGCGCCGTCGAACCATACGTCGGAGATCGGGCCGTATTCCGTTAGTAGTTCGTAAAGCTGATTTAAGAAGTAGCGGTTGTAGTCGTCCGCCTGGTACGTGAAGCTGCTGAACCCTTCGGCTGGCTTGCGCCCTTTCGAAGGATCTGTCCTGAAGTTGGCGGGATCGGTGGGGATTACGGAGCTGATCTCATCACTGCCGTCACCATAGTAGCCCCCCGGATATTTGGGATTGGTTCGCAACTGGTAGAGATCGGCGGGAGACAGGTAAACGCCAAGCTTGATGCCGTATTTGTGGGCAGCCCTGGACACATCATGCACGAGATCTCCTTTGCCTCCCCGCCACGGACTGGCTGCGACCGAATGGTTCGTGTATCGGGTAGGCCACAAGCAGAGGCCATCGTGGTGTTTGCAGACTAGGATCACCATTTTACCGCCGCCTTCCTTGACGGCCCGCATCCACTGGTCCGCATCGAGAGCGGTGGGGTTAAATATGGAGGGATCTTCCTGTCCGCTGCCCCATTCGACGCCTCTGAACGTATTGGGGCCAAAATGGATGAAGAAAGTCCGCTCCAGCCGCATCCAGGCGGTCTGATTGGGGCGCGGTAGGACCTTTGCCGCCTTCTCGGCGATGACGGCGTCGGAGTCTTCGCTCGTAATCACCTGGAGGGTTGAATACGGAATCTGGGACGGTGGCGTACCGCCGGAACTAGAGTCTGCAGCCGCAGCATATACGCCACCTGCACATCCCACAACACACGCGATTGATAACAGAGCCATGAACTTCACCATTGTAAACCTTTACTCACTACTTTCGTTGATTAACACGCCCTAGCCGTGGGGCATTCGACCGTCTCGCCTTCTGAGGTGGACGGATGCTCCAATTACTCGGTCCCCAACGCCACGTCGATTTTCTGCTGCTGGCGGATGATCGTCAGATGCAGCGTCTTGCCCTTTGCGCCGTTCACGATTCCCTGCAGGTCCGTGATCGTTCGCACGGCCTTACCGCCGGCAGCCACTATCACGTCGTTTGGCATCAGGCCAAACTTCTGCGCCGTGCTTCCCGCCGGCGTATCGAGAACCAGCACTCCGCTCTCGTCAGGCAGGCCAAACGCCGAACGATCTCCCAAGCCTGCGATATTGCGAACTCGAGCGCCGAAAGCCAATCCCGCAACCTGCGCGCTCGTTGGACTTCCGATGTCGTTGTTCTGTCCCGCCACCATGGGAATTTCCGGGGTTCGTGCGATCGCCTTAAGCCGCGGGCTCACCACGCCAAATTCATCCATAGGGAAGTTTTTAAATCCCAATGCGAGCGCGGGAGACCCGGCGGCAACCCGAAAGTCTCCAGCGGCCGGGTTGACGAAGCGGGCATCTGCAACAATGGACGCTGCATCTCGATGGGACATGGCCGCAAGTCCCTCTGCCGAATGCGGCTCTTTCAGACCGGGCTGATACACCAGGTTGTCGTCCATCTCCGCTCCCCAGGGCTTGTCGGAAGGCATTCTGGCCGGCCGATAGCCGTCTATCCAGACGATGTTGCGGCGAAACACATCCCCGCTGTGCGCGAACCAGACATGCGGGTGAAACGTGTTGTTGACGATGATGTTGTTTTCGACGATCCGTCCATAGCCCTCGCGGTTCTTGATTCCGCCGTTCAGGCACAGATTGTTGTAGATATGGTAGTTTGACGAGCCATCGTCCAGGTCTATGTCCCAGCCGTGATCGCACCGCCATCGCGAGTTCCGCAGCGTGATTGGCTGGACCACGTCCAGGACCGGCAGGTCCTTGTGCGCTTCCCAATCTGCATCCTTGTCGAGATCGACGCCCTGCAGCTCCCAGTAGCGGTCCCGTCCCCAGGAATTGAACGAGCCGTGATCGCCGGTTTCCTGGACGGTATCGAAGACGTCGCAGAACTCGATCACATCACCGCCCCAGCAGCCGTCGCCGATGTTTATCCCGGCACGCGGCACATCGTAGATCGAGCAGTGACGCACCGTGATTCTCGCGGCCATGTCAATCTCAACCGGCGCCGATTGCTTCTCGAAGCGTCCCGAACGGCAGATAAGGCAGTCATCAACCAGGCAGTCCGCGGGGTAGTTGTCCGTCCGGGGTCCGGGAGTGGGGTCGATATCAGACAGATTCTGCTGCTGGGAGTACTCGAAAAGTGGACTGCGAACTGCATGTGGATCTCCGACAAAGGCAACCCCGTTAGCGCCGGCATCGGGAATATAGCAGCCGCGGACGGTCAGGCGGCGGTTGTAGTCGCTGGCGAACACTGCATTGCCGCCGACCTGTTCTATGTTGCAGTTCTCAAGCGCGCAGTCTTCCGTGCCGGAGAAAAACAGTGCGCCACCCCGATAGATCGTCCAGTCGGAGCGCAGCAGAGGCTCTTTGTTGTCCATGAACGTTCGCAACGTATGACGGAACGTAATACCCTCAAAGCGGACGAAGCGCACAGGATGCGAATCGTCTCCGCGAAGCTCAATCAGGGACGGCAGCCGCACCACTTCAACGGTCGCTTTACCCAGATCAAGTCCTGCGGGAGGGTAATAGTACAACGTATGGGTCTTGGTATTTAGGAACCATTCGTCAGGAGAATCCAGTTCTTCGAATATATTCTCCACGAAGCGCTGTTCGGGATGCATACCCATCTGTCTATTGTTCTGCCACCCTCCGACGTAGGTGACGTTGCCGCTGGCATCTTTGCCGGTTATCTGGTAGTGGAGATCGCCCCATTCCATCGCCTGCATTGCGTGGATGAAGCCCCCGGTGGGATCGGCCCATCTTTTGGCGCGCTCCGGGCTGAAGGCATCCGCGGAGTAGCCGCCCAGTATTCGCTGGTTTGGATCATAGTTGGGGTAGCGCGCGAGGATGCGTCGCTGCCCGTTGATGAAGAGCTGGTCTGTGGCGCAATCTGCGGGAACCGCAGCCTTCATAATCCCGTCGCGATACGGCTCCCACTTGAGATTCAGAAGCTGTCCTCCACTGACGACCACCGGCTCCCCGTTATATGCCCGGTATGTGACTGGAGCCGCCTTCGTACCAGAATCCGCTGTAGTGAAAACGAGCGGAGCGCGAAGATAGTACGTGCCGGCTCTCAGGTTAATGGTGGTCGGCTTCTTTCCCGCAGAAGAACGAGCAGCTTCTTGTGCACGCTCAATAGTGGCAAACGGCCTCTCCAACGTACCAGTCGCGGCATCACTTCCACTTGGCGAAACATACCATTCCGCGGCATCGGCCGGCACGGCCCGAACGAGCGCGGCAAAAGCAAATAGCCCAGTACAGAGAACGAAGAAACGATTCATAAGTTTTTTAGAAATCTAGCCGTTGTTGGCTGTCGATCTAGTCGAACTGGATCCCAATACTCGACGATTGAAGTCCGGCGCCGGTGGCCGTTACTCTTACCGACCCGCGGCCTCCAGTTGAACGAATAATAGCCGCAACTCGCCCATTGAAGGCATCGCGCTCATGGGATGCGTCGGGTGTGTGGTCGTTCGGATCGCCGTTGCCGGTTCCGGCGATCAGGGCGGCGTCTCCTGATATGGTAAACTTAACCTTGTTTGACGCAGTCGGGACGAATCCACCGTTCTCATCGACAATAGCCGCCTCAATGACGCTCTCATCTTCGCCATTGGCCGCCAGCTTCGTGAGATCCGTCCTCAGGACGATCTTATAGGGCGTTCCCGCCGTCGCAATCTCGTCTGTTGCGGCCAATCGCCCGCTTTCGTCGTAGCCTTTGGCAACAAGGGTCCCCGGCTCATAGTTGACTGTCCATTCGGCATGGCCGTTCCGCGGACATGCTTTTCGTCCCAGGCTGACACCGTTCAAGCTCAGATCGACCGTGGGCGCATTCGAAAAGACGATGACCGAGATCGGCTGTCCTTCGCGTCCGGGCCAGGTCCAGTGCGGGGTGATATGCACGGACGGCTCGTCGCCCCAGTACGCCTTGTAATAGTAATAGACGTCCTTCGGAAAGCCGCACATATCGAGAATTCCATAGTGGCTGCTGATATTCGGCCATCCATACGGAGAGGGCTCCCCTTTATAGTCGAACCCTGTCCAGACAAAGGTCCCCGAGAGGAAGTCGTTCTCGGTGATCGGCTTCCAGGCATCCTCCGTCCTGCGCACCCAGTTGAGCCAGTCCAGGCTGAAGTCGGTGTAATTGCCGACGTAGGAATGTGTCCCATCGTTCTCGTAGACGCCGCGGTCCGAGACGGCGCTGGACGACTCCGTGAAGATCATCGGCTGGTTCGGGAAGTCGTTGTGGAATTTCCCGAAGCTCTCGTTGAGGTAGTTGCAGCCCTGGATGTCCTCCACGAGGGAGAAGCCCTTCCCCCAGTTCGCGTTCATTGCGCACGTCGCCAGCCGGCTCGGATCGAGCTGACGGACGCGCGCGAGCATCTTCTTAAAGATCTCGGCTCCCACGGCCGTGCCCTGCAGCGGCTCCTCGTTGCATAGGGACCAGGCGAAGATCGACGGGTGGTTTCTATCCCGAACGATCATGTCGTCCAGATCGGAAAGGTTGTCCGCCTTCGTGCTCTCGGCATACGTGTGCGGGACGTAAGTATCCCCCAGGTGCCGGTTCTCGTCGAGAACGAGCATCCCGAGTCGGTCGCAGGCGTCCAGCAGGGCATTGTTGGGTGGATTGTGGGACATGCGCCAGGCGTTGGCGCCCATTGCCTGCATCTTCTTGACCCGCCAGGATTGCAGGTTGTCTGGAACCGCGATGCCGATCCCGGCGAAATCCTGGTGGTTGCAGACGCCCTTGATCTTGATGGATTTCCCGTTCAGGAAGAAGCCTTTGTTCGGATCGAAACGGACGGTACGGACTCCGAAGGTCGTCACAACCCGATCGACCTGACGTCCGGCAACCTCAACCGATGTTTCCAGTTGGTACAGATTGGGCGACTCGAGCGACCACAACTGCGGATGAGGAAGGGATATGCGGCTCTTGGAGACTGCTGTTGCACCTGTACCAATGGGCTCAGATGAGTCGGTCCGAAGCGACGCGACGAGCTTGCCGGCGGGACTAAAAACCCGGGCCACGACCGCGTATGCCTGACTGTGGGCTCCGGAGTTCTTGAGGGTAATGCTCGTCTCGACAGCGGCCGAATCCGGGTTCGCCTCGCTCCCCACCGCCTTCGGAGCGACCCAGACGCCATCCGGTTCGATATGTATGCGGTCTACGGCCGTGAGCCAAACGTGGCGATAGATGCCGCCACCTTCATACCACCAGCCTTCAAACTTTGAAGGATCGACATGCACCGCGATGGCAAGCGGCTTGCCAGGCACGGCCAGCGACGAAATATCGACATGGATCGGCAGGTATCCGCTCTGGCGTCCTCCCATAAGCCTGCCGTTTACATACACCTTCGCATCGCGATAGACCCCGTCGAAGTCGAGCCAATAGTCCCGGTTCGAATCCTCTTTCGGGATGACGATCGTCTTTCGATACCAGGCTGACGGAGTCGGAAGGGATGCGTGCTGCGGATCGACGCCTTTCGTAAACGGCTGCTCGATCACATAGTCGTGCGGAACATTCACGATTCGCCAATGGGAGTCGATATAACCAGGCTGGGACGGATCGCCGTCCGATTGAATTGTCCGATATATGCCAAGAGTGACTCCGTCCCAGATGTAGCCGCCGCCTGCGGTGTTCTGCACCAGCACGTGAAGGCTGTTCGGGCCATTCGAGTTCCAGGCGGAATCCAGAGAGACATCGAATGGCTGGTCCCAGCCCTCGTGGCTCGCCAGACGCTTACCGTTCAGGAACACCACCGCGTTGTCGTCCACGCCGCGGAAGTGCAGCGTGCGTCCCGTGCCCGCGAGAGCAGGCAGGGTGGTCCTATACCAGGCGTAACCGGGCTTGTTGTTGAAGACATCCTGACCGAGCGTAGCCTGCTGCCACGTGTGCTTGCTCTCGTCCAAACGCGAGACGTCGCCGATCTCGTTGTCCGACGCCGGGCTCCAGGTCCAATCCGCGATCGACGTCTTCTGGTCCAGTGTCGCGACCGGGTCAACCCGGAAGCGCCACCCGGCGTCCAGGCTCTGCCGCAGACGATCGCCATTCTGCTGCGCCGCTCCAGAAATTACGCTGGTCAGGACGCCAACTATGGTCATCGTCAGTACCAGCAACTGTGATTGCTGCTTGTGGCGGCAGCGCCATCTATGGTCCATGAATTTCGTCCTTCTAGGTTTGCGTAAGACCAGGGGCCTTCCAACTGCAACCGAACCGATACGATATTTAATGTGCCGTGTTGCCGCTTCAGGCGGGGACACGACTGCCCAAACAGTCGAAAACTCGTCTCCGATATTTAACCGACGAAGGGGCCGTGCCTTCGCAGGACACGGCCTCTTGGGGCAAAATACCCCCGAACCACTTTTCGGATCTATTAGCCCGAAGGCGTTTACTCTTTAAAATCGCCTTCCACTATCAACGCCGCCCAATCGATAGGACTGCGCGTTCTGCCACTGTTATCCATGCACAATGAAGTACGGCATGCTATCACCCCCAAAGCTGCCGCTCCAGTCATAGCATCCGGCGCCGCCATCGATGACGTATACGTAAAGGAACGACTGTGTTCCGGCCGGTTCCGAAGCACGCAAGATCGCCGGCGTGTTAAGGCTAAAGGTCGCCGATTGGTTGCTATTGCCGGAAGAAAGTGGCCCGCCATTGCTATAGAGTTCCTCTTCCGTGGATAGCAGAGGCGTCCCGGTCAGGTTGGGGCCGGAGTAGTAGTAGACTTCTGCAATGATTCCGTAGCCGTAGCTACCGTTGGACGGAATGTTGCTAAACGCGAGGCCGAGACTGACCGTGTCCGTCACATCGTTGTACCCTCCAGGAGACCCTGTGGCGCTGAAGTTTGTAAGTGTGACACTCTGAGCGTGTGCTTTGATTCCCGACATCATTGCCATCAGACTGAAGGCGGCGACGCACACCATTCTAGATACTAAACGAAGCTGAGCTGACATAACATTTCTCCTTTTTTTGAGAGCACGTTGACCTTGTAGACGAGGTGATAAGTGATTCAGATACTGTATCATTTGAATCTAAACCCCTTTCTATGTCATATTAGCAAAATAATAGTTATTTGTCAAGTGCATAGCCTTTGCTATATATAACATCACAACTCACGCAGCATCTGGTTCACACCGTAACCCTGGTAGGGGTTCCAGGCCTCTTACTCAAAATCATCGTCTTGGGGCCATGCCGGATCGAAGAAATAAACTTCCATGACTTCCGCGACACCCGTGGTCTCAACGGGGTCAACGGAAAGCTTGAGGGCCTTTGTCCCGGATGTCTTAAAGGAAATTCGGTGTCGATATCTGGATGCTCCGTCGAATCGGCCCTCGCACAATGTTGTCCAATCGACGCCGTCCGAGGTGCTGCTCAGCGTGTATCCGACTGCCGCAGCGCTCGGCGAAAACACTATCTCGCCCTCTTCAAGAACCGTGGGTTCCGGAAACTCGATCTGGCACCAGGCCGGGCCGGGCTCCGCCGCTCGCCATCCTCGTGATTCGCTTCCATCGATTATCTGTTCCGGTTTGTAACCATGCCAATGTGGGTCGAAAGACGAAGCATTCACCGTCCAACCTTCCGTCGTCAATCTGGCGCGCAGAAGGTCTTTAAGTGCATCTTCCGACACGCTCACTGCGGGGCAAAACTGGAGCGATGACGCGTAGTCGATCAGGCTTTGCAGTAATGCCTGGGCTTCGGGATGATCTGACCGGAGCCCGATAAGGTCTGATGCGCAAACAAGAAGGCTGCCAGAGCCGACTCTACACTCGAAGATCAGACCCAACTTGTGACAGCGCGCGTAGTTATCGACCACCTGAACGATTGGGAGCTCACCTTCGCCAAAAACGGAGTCCAGTACAAGAGGCTGGGAAGCCATCGCTATCGACGCCCACTGCCAATTGGAGTGGCTTTCAGTCGGAAATCCAGTCAGGGCGGGCGTGTTCGGATCGCAGAGAAGTCCCATCGTGCCTGGCTTGCCGTGGAACATTGGAAAGTTCCAGAAGTCCGGGGCGAAACCGCCACCCACGGTGCGAACCAACGGCCGGTCGTCGCACACAAGCAGCACGCGTTCGCCCATAGCAAGCGCATAACTAACCGCGTTATCGTATCCGCGCGCTACCATCAGGTTGGGAGGAATCGCTATTTCGGTGTCCGCAGGCGGGAATACCCAGAGGGGATATGTGGTGGCGGCATCAATGCCATTAATGCAGAGTTCGAGGGTGAATTGCCCTTCATTAACGAGCGGAATTTTGATGTCTCCAATTTCCCGCAAGCCGCCTGCACCCAGCACCCGGTAAGCAATGGTTCCCAGTGCTCCCACGCTGCCCGATTTGTCGATGAACCGCCACGCCAGCTTGCCGGGAGGAAGATCCTCGGGACCGAAGTGCGACAGCGTAACCTTGGCCTCGAAGACTTCCCCCACCGTCCACACGTACTTGGAAAAGTGCGCCAGCAAGGTCAGTGGCCCGCAAAAAGACCGCCATTCCTCCGGCGTAACAATGCCCTTGGAATCCATAAAGGCATCGAGCATTCCGACCAACGCGGTTCCCTGGCCGGGAAAGTCCTGTAAGTCCAAAATCTCGAAGCCGCCATATTCCGGCGTACGAAGACACGCTTCGATTTCCGCCCGGTAGCAAATAGCGGCGAGAGCGCCTGAAGCCTTCGCAAAAGCCGCGTTCTGGTCAAGCATTCCCGCATCGGC
>Ga0302315_10000992_pt1 | contig 30111 bp, 18 predicted proteins | sample III_Palsa_N3_1_FD_200532 | JGI IMG/M metagenome (GOLD analysis project Ga0302315, IMG submission 200532) | Peat permafrost microbial communities from Stordalen Mire near Abisko, Sweden - III_Palsa_N3_1 | ecosystem: Environmental > Terrestrial > Soil > Palsa > Peat permafrost | place: Sweden...
TATATCAGCTAATGGCTGTAAATGGAATACATATTGGGCGGCATCCTGCTTTAAAGCCCTTTTAACCAAAGCCGGAATGTTGTTTTCGACAACACTTTTTGAGCGCTCATTGTCTAATAAAAGAAAGACATTGTTTTTTGACGAAATAAACTGCCAGTCATTATACAGCGGTTTTTCAATGTCAAAATACATTCCCTTAACCGAGGGAAGCGAGATATAGAGATCGGCGCTAATGTCTGTGTTACGGGTGTTATCCTGCAACACACCGGTGATAGCGATATCGTATTTATTGTCCAGTCGCACTATCCGACCTATCGCGTCGTCAGTACCAAAATATTTTCTTGCAAGGCCCGCAGTTATAACAGCTGTATTGGGGCGGGTTAAGGCCGTTTGAGCATTTCCGGATAGCCAGTTATAGGCAAAGACATCAAAAAATTCGTTATTGGCAAAGGCCATGTTTTCATTTTCATAAAAAAGATTTTGTTTGCCCCCTTTGTTTTTTTGTACCGATACGGTAAAACTGCGTTTCTTGAACAGCACCGCCTCTTTAACTATTTGTGGCATTTGCTGTTTCAGGGTCTGTCCCAAAATTAACGGCGAACCTTCGTCATAATCAACGCTGCCGTCGCCAATATGCAGGTCAGTCACAATGCGGTAAATGTTTGTGGCATTATTATGATACCGGTCAAAACTTAAATGGTAGGATATGAATAAAAACAGGATGATGCTACAGCCAATTCCCATTGATAATCCGAACACATTAATTGCGCTATAAAATTTATGTTTATAAAAATTACGCCAGGCTATTTTTAAATAATTTTTTATCATAAACTCTAATTTATATAATTTGGTTCAAATCAAATCCGTTTAACAATATATTAACTATCCAGCCCTAATCCCTAATTAACTAAACTCTAATCACTATTCTTCAAACTCTTCACCGGATTCGCCATTGCCGCCTTTACTGATTGAAAGCTCAATGTTACAAAAGTGATAAATATAGCCAGGCCGCAGGCCAGCGCGAATACCCACCATTGAATATTTATACGATAGGCAAAATTTTGCAGCCATTTGTTCATGAAATACCAGGCTATGGGCGAGGAGATGATGAATGACACGAGCACCAGCTTTATAAAATCAACGGAGATGAGGTTTGTTATATCCAGTATACTTGCACCAAGCACTTTGCGTATGCCAATTTCCTTTACCCGGTTTTGTACGGTTAAAGAGATTAAACCGAATAAACCAAAGCAGGCAATGCTAATGGCAAGGGTAGCAAATATGCCAAACAATTCTCCAAAACGCCTGTCGGCGGCGTATAGCTGCTGTAATTTATCATCCGTAAACGCAAAATCAAAGCTATTGTCGGGGTAAAATTTCTTCCACTCGTTTTTAATATAATCAATAGTGCTTTGCGTATTTCGGGGCGAAATACGAATATACATTTGCCCTATCCGGGTATTAGGGCGGCACCTCAATATAACGGCACCTATTTTTTGGTGCAGCGTTAACCCGTTAAAATTTTTTACAACACCTATAACTGTTCCCTGCACAACCGCGGCATGTAAAACCGTATCCTGCGGATGTGTAAGGTTTAACGTTTTTACAGCTTCCTCGTTTACCATAATTGATTGTTCGGCAAGTGCATTAAAATAATCTTTTATTTCCGGGTGCTTTTTCCTTAACGAATCCATATTCATCACATCATTAGCGTACGTAACAGAAAAGCTTCTGCCCGATTCAAGTTGTATGCCCATTGTTTTTATAAAGCCAATATCGGCGTCTATAAATTGAAAATGCAGTTCTTTTGTAGTGTCCTTCGGGTCATTCATAGTTGATGAGGCCCCATAATGTGTACCCATTTGCCACGATGCTACTGAAGCGGATTGGATATTACTGTTTTTTAACAACTCGTTTTTAAAAGCGCCCGCGTTGTTACCCCTAACAAAATAAGGAATGGTTATTAAATTATCTTTATTAAAACCAAGCGGCGCATTGTTAACATAATTAAGCTGCTGATAAATTAAAATGGTTGATATGATCAATACACCCGATATGGCGAATTGCAAAACAACCAACGCCTTGCGAAGGCTAACATTGATACCAAATTTTGACAACCCTTTTAAAACCTTAACCGGTTGTAATGACGACAGGAAAAAAGCGGGATAAGCGCCCGACAGTAAGCCCCCAAATACAAATATTAAAAATACAGCCCCGGTCAGCTTAACATCAAACAACGGTAAAACGTGCTGGTAAGCCGTGATCTTTGCCGAAAACAGCGGCCATAAAACAGATGTTATCATTACAGCCAATAGAGTACTGCATAGAAAAAACAGGAATGACTCTGTTAAAAACTGAACTACTAATTGCGCCTTCATGGCACCAAGCACCTTACGCAAACCAATTTCGCGGGCACGGTGTAACGAACGGGCTGTAGTTAAATTAATGTAATTGATACAGGCTATAAACAGGATAAGAAGCGCAATGGACGAAAAAATATAGATATATTTTATATCGCTGTTGGATGATAGTTCACCCTCGTAGTGCGACCGTAAATGAATATCAGTAACCGGCTGCAGATGAATACTGACACCCTTTTCAAAATTATATTCTTTGTAAATGGATTTAAAGTTTTCCTCCAATGCATTAGCATCGGCGTTTTTATTCAACAATATATACTGGGTGGTTTCGTAGCCCCATTTTATACCGGCTTTTTTATTGATCGCGTCACTTTCCGAAAAATACGACTCAACAACATCCCCTGTAAAATGCGTATTGGCAGGTATATCTTTAATTACTCCGGTGATATGCTTTATTCTTCCATTATTATCTGTAATGACAGCGCCAACCGGATTTTTACCTGCAAAAAGCCTTTTTGCAATCGCTTCAGTTATTACTATACTACCAGGCCCTGACAATGCCGAATTTGAGTTACCGCTTAAAAAAGGGAAGTTAAATATTTTAAAAAAATCAGCGCTTACAAATATGGTATGCAGGCTTATTATTTCATCATGATATTTAAACTCCGCGTCGCCTACACCGGCTTCGGTTGAACCGTTAACGGCCGGAAACTCTTTCTGCAAAACAGGCCCCATACCCATAGATGTATTTATACTAAATTCATCTTTCGACCCGGTTTTCGTTTCCTGCACCAGCCTGTAAACCCGGGCGTGGTTACTATAGCTTTTATCGTACGATAGCTCATAGCGGATATACGCCATTATGATAATAACGCTGGCCAAACCAATTGCCAAGCCGGCTATGTTTAAAATAGAAAATGCCCTGTCCCGCACCAGGTTCCTGAAAGCGATTTTAAGATAGTTTTTGATCATGATATTGTTGTCATTAAGTCATTGGTCTTTTCAAATCCGCAAACTGCTTACTCACTCCTCAAACTATCCACCGGGTTCGCCATCGCCGCTTTTAATGATTGAAAACTGGTGGTAATAAACGCTATCAGCAATGCTATTACGCCGGTTAGGGCAAATACCCACCATTGTATGTTGATGCGGTACGCAAAGTCTTGCAGCCATTTATTCATGGCATACCATGCTATGGGCGAAGCTACCACGATTGCAATGACCACCAAACCCAGGTAATCTTTTGAAATAAGTATCACGATATTGCTGATGCCGGCCCCAAGCACTTTACGTATGCCAATTTCCTTTACCCGTTGTTCGGCAGTAAAGCTTACCAGGCCAAAAAGGCCCAGGCAGGCCAGGAATATGATGAGCATACTAAAACAGGTAAACAATTGTTGCAGTTTATATTCGGTTTTATACTGGTCGTTTACCAGGTCGCTTATCCAGTCGTATTTAAACGGCTTTTCGGGATAAAAGCTTTTGTAGGCTGCGTTTAACCGGGCCAGGGCCTGTTTTTCATACCCCGGTTTTATACGTACCAGCATATTGCCATATTGTAAATTGCTAAGTCCCTGTATAAAGGTGGGTTGTAATTTAGTGTGTAACGACTGGCTGTTAAAATCCTCCACAATACCTGCAGGCATGCCTTTAATGTTTTCTTTAGGGTCATTGACCTTTATGCCGAATACACCCGCAGTATAATTGGTGGCCATATAAGGCCGTATTTTTCGGTAAGCCTGTGTTTCTTCACTTCTGCCGCTCATGGCCGAATCACTGTTCATTGCGTCGGTGCTAAATTGAGGGTTCAGCATACGGCCGGTTTTTAATTTCAATCCTAATGTTGCCGGCATATCCAGGTCGCCCTCAATAAAATATGCGGTTAGCTTTTCCTTTTGCCCCGGTACAGTTATTTGTTGCGACATGCCGCCCGCGCCCGATGTAGGATACCAATTGCTGATGCTTACATTTTCAACACCGGGCACTTGCTTAACCGCTTGTTTAAAGGCATCGGCCTGCGTACCCCAGTTGGTCCAGCCTATGTTAAGCAGGTTGTTTTTATTGAAGCCCAAGTCTCTATGGCTCATAAAATCAAGTTGAGTATGAACAACCAGCGTCACAATAATAATAGTAGCTGATATTGCAAATTGCCCTACAACCAGCGCTTTTTTTAGTAGGTTCAATTGCAGGTTGGATACGGTGTTGTTTCTTAAAATTACAATAGGCTGCGGTCTTGATAAATACCAGGCCGGGTACAGCCCGGTAAGCAGGCTCACTATAAAAACGCCGCCAACGGCGATGAGTAAAAAAGTACTATTATATAAATTTAATACCAGCAGATGGCCCATATAACTTTCAACCGGTTTTAAAAAGACCGGGTATAATATTAAGGCAAGTAAAAATGACAGGATAAAGAATATTAGCGATTCGGACAAAAACCGGATAATAAGCTGAAGTTTCTGCGCCCCTAAAACCTTGCGTATCCCTGTTTCTTTCGACCTGCTAAATACCCGCGAAACGGTAAGGTTTATAAAGTTGATACAGGCAATAAGCAGCAGCAATATGGCCACCCCCGAAAAGATATAAACATTACGTATGCTGCCGTGAACCGCCTGTACACCGCTAAAATCCGACCGAAGATAAACGTCCTTCATGGGTTGGAAGCTGAAAGAATAGTTCAACTCGCTGTTGTTCGCCCGTTGCGGAAACCATTGGTTCACTTTAGCTGTAAATTGTTTTATTGATGTGCCGTTTTTCAGCAAAATATATTGAGGAACAAATGAATATCCCTCGCCTTTTTTTGGAAAAGTATTATCTTCTGCACGGTATTCGACAATGGTTATAAAATCCGCGCGTAAATGGGTGTTTTGCGGCATATCCTTAATTATCCCTGTTATTAAATAATGTTCAGGTTTGCCATAGTCAGGCACTCCACTGATTATTTTACCTACCGGGTTTTCATTCGGAAAATACTGCTGCTTCATTTTTTCCGTAATGACCAGGTTTGTATAACCTTTGATATATTTTTGAGGATGGCCGGCAATAACCGTAAAATCAAGCATATTCCAAACCGACGCTTCAGTATTTAAGTTTTTAAACGATACACCCTCTTTGCTGTTGTCCAACTGCAAACGCGCCTTAGCTACCGACATGCGGCCATAATCTTCCACTTCGGGCAGCTCCTTTTTTAGCGATGGTCCCAATCCGGCGAAGGCTAAAGGCATATACGCTTCACCTTTTACACCTTTGCTCACAGATAGTACGCGGTACAGGTCATCACCCTTTGTCCATTGCCTGTCGTAAGATAATTCATCAAAAACAACTGTCGCTACAATTAAGCAGGCTGTTAAGCCTATGCTAAGCCCTAAAATATTAATCAGCGAGTAAGCCTTATGGTTCCATAAGCTTCGCCATGCAATTTTTAAATAGTTTAGTATCATGATATTTAATTTTGGTTCGTCATTTTTCTATAAATCTCAACCTAACCGCCACTTCAAACTACCAACTCACTTCGAAGGCTTTCTTCGAAAGCCATGCTCCTACGCTGAAGCTTCGGCGCAAGCGTAAGTTCATTCTGAGCGAAGGCTTTTCACCGGGTTAGCCACAGCCGCCCTCACCGTTTGCAAACTTGATGTAAATACCGCCGCTGCCAGCATGGCCCCGCCGCTTGCCGCGAATATCCACCAGCTAATGGTGGTGCGGTCGGCAAAGCTTTGCATCCATTTGTTCATGGCCCACCAGGCAACCGGTGTAACCATCACAAACGCCAATAATATCAGCCATATCAATTCTGTTGATAGCAGCGTAACTATTTGCGCTACCGATGCGCCAAGTACTTTGCGCACGCCAATTTCTTTAGTGCGCTGGTTGGTGATATAAATAGCCAGTCCTAATAATCCAAGACAGCTTATCAACATCGATAAGCCCGTGGCCCAGCTTAATAAGGTAGCGGCATGCTGTTCTTTTTCGTAAAGTTTAGCTATTGATGTATCTACAAACTCATATTCAAAGTCATCATTCGGGTAAAGTTGTGTCCATGATGCCTGCATACTTTTAATGGCTTTCTGCCATTCGCCTCCCTCAGCAGTTTGAGCTTTTAATGCAATATGGAACACCCCGCCAAACTCATTATTGGCGCGTAATATGGCCAGCGGTGCAATGGGCGCATGTAACGATTCCTGGTAAAAATCAGACACTACGCCAATGATTTGCATATTAATATCCCCATTAAAATTGGTTATGATTTTACCAAGGGCATCCTGCGGGTTTTTAAAGCCAAGCCGTTTGATAAGGGTCATATTTACCAAAAATGCTTTGTTGCTATCGGCAGGCTGCAGGTTACGCCCCGCGAGTAATTTAATATGGTACAGGTTGATATAATTTTCATCACCAAATTTTTCGGCAAAGTCGTCTATCGTTATCTCTTTTTTGCCATCAATATAAGTGCCCTCGGTGCTGCTGGTATTTTCAGACGATGGTGGGTCATTGCCCATGCTTACCATCTCTACCTGCGGCATAGCCTGTAGCCGGTTTAAAAATACCAGGTTTTTGCTTTGCGTACGGTTTTTCCACGGCGAGTTGATAAAAATAATGCCATCCTTTTTAAAACCAAGTTCTTTATGTGTAGAATAATAAATTTGCTTCCCCACCAAAACGGTAGCCATTATAAAAAACTGGGCAATAACAAATTGCGATACGGTTAACGATTTGCGCATCCACGCATTGCGGGTTTTGCTGCTGTTTTGCGCCTGGTTTTTGAGTACAGCTACCGGCTGGTAACCCGATAAAATAATTGCCGGGTAAAACCCTGATAAAAGGCTAACAACTACAGCTAATACCAGTAAAAACACCAGTATGCCCGGCTGATGAATAACATTAAGCTTAACACCTGTTTGAATAAACCCGGAGAACAATTGCAATATAAAAGGCACCATTAATACCGAAATAACAACCGCTATAAGTGTTATAAAAAAAGTCTCGCTTAAAAACTGCACGATAAGCTGTGCCCGGCTACTTCCCATTGTTTTACGGATGCCAATTTCTTTGGCCCGTTGTGTGGCCTGCGCGGTGGTAAGATTAATAAAGTTAATGCAGCCTAATAACAGCAAAAATGCTGCAATAACCAGTAAACTATAAAGCGTTGTTTTATTGGCAACTGCGTCAAAAGCTATTATGCCGCCATAGCCGCCAATGCTAAAGTGAATATCGCTGAGCGGCTGTAAAGATATTTTTTGAATCCAGTCTTTTTTAGGCGGGTTGTTATTCGCCAAAATAATATTTAACTGTTGCGCCACTCCGGCTGCCGATGTGGTTGGCAGCAGCTTTACAAAAAATTGCCTCCTCCCATTGGTGCCGCCCCAGTTATTCAGCCCTAATTCGCTTTTAAGGCCTTTGTCAGCAAACGCGGTAGAGAAAGATATGAAATCGCGGAAAGCAAAACCGGTATTCTCTTGTATGGTTTGCACAATGCCTGTAACTGTGGTCTTAACGGTATCATAAATCACCGTTTTGCCTATTATTTGCTCAAATGGAACGGCAGGGAAGTAGATCTTAGCTTGTTCCGATGTCAGCACCACCTGGTAAGGCCCGTTGAGGGCGTTCTTAGCCGATCCTGCCAGCCATTTATACCGCACCAGTTTAAAATAATCGCTGTCGGTAAGCGCTACAGTTTTTTCCTGTTTGAACTTAACCGGCTTAGCATTTTTTTGAGGAATATATACATCAGGCAATATCAACCTTAATAATGGTGCCGATGCTTCTATACCCGACACCTGGCTTTTGGCGGCCAATTGCAACGGAACGCTAAGCCCCTGGTTAGGTGATATTGTTCCATCGGGAAAGGTAAAATTGGTAACTACCCGGTAAATACGGTTGCCGTCTTTTTCAAATTTGTCAAAGGTCAGTTCAAAATGAACAATCAGGTAAATAACCAGCGCCGCGCTTATGCCGATTGATAAACCAATAATGTTTATCAGTGTAAACAGCTTATGCCGCCAAAAGCCGCGAAAGGCAATTTTGAAGTAGTTTTTGATCATTTTAATTGGTCGTTAGTCATTATATAATTGGTTTTTCGCGGTAAGATTTGACAACTTTTTAAAAGTTGTCAAATCTGAATGCCACCAACCTACTCCGTTTTCAAACTCTTCACCGGGTTGGCCAGGGCGGCTTTTATAGCCTGGAAACTTACGGTAACAAATGCTATCAATATTGCCCCCAAACCGGCAAATGTTACTATCCACCATGAAATATTTTGGTGATAGGCATATCCCTGCAAAAACCACTTTTGCATTGCCCACCATGCAAGCGGCGAGGCAATAAGTATAGCGATACACACCAGTTTGATAAAATCTTTCGACATCATACCAACTATGGTTGATACGCTTGCACCCAACACCTTACGAATACCTATCTCCTTGGTACGCTGCTCGGTTGCATAAGCGGCAAGCCCAAATAAGCCCAAACATGCTATCAATATAGCCAATGTGCTAAAAGCAATAAACAAGGTGCCTATGCGTTGTTCAGTCCGGTAGGTGACATCAAAATCCTGATCCATAAAGGTGTAGGTAAATGGCTGTCCAACTGCCCGTTGTTTCCATTTTTCACCTATCTGAGAAAGTAATGCAGAGATGTTTGCCGAGTTAATACGGATAGCTAATTTCCCCCTGTTTTCAGCCAAAGTAAGTGTTAAGGGGGTTACATTATCTCTTAATGATGTAAAATTAAAATCCTTAATAACCCCTATAATATGATATTGCTGTTTCCCTTCATATAAACTTTGATTAATGGGATTTGCAAACCCCAATAGCTTAGCAGCGGTTTGATTAATAATAATAGCGGAAGAATCGGTAGCCATTTGATTCGAAAAATCCCTTCCGACTATTACTTTAATACCTAATGTATTTATATAGTTTTCATCCACCGTCCATTTTTGTGTGGTAAGGGCTTGTTTTTGAACAGGGTTTTTAAATAAAGTTGTACCGTTTTTTGCGAGTGCGGTGGGCAAAAAATTACTAAGCGTAGCATTTTTTACGCCTGGTAAATTTTTGATCTCCTGTTTAAAGTTTTGTGCTTGTTTACCTAAAAAACGGCCATTTCTTACAATTAGCACATGGTCGCGGTTATAACCTATATCCTTGCTTTGGATATATTTTAATTGATCATAGATGATCAACGTACCAATTATTAAAAAAACAGATACCGAGAACTGGAAAATAACCAGGAAACTTCTTAATTGGCCGCCTTTAAAACCACTGGCAACCTTACCCTTCAATACATCAATAGGTTTAACAGCCGACAGAAAAAGAGCCGGGTAAGAACCTGCAAACCCGCCTATAATAAAAACTAAAATGAATAATGCAGGTATTGACCGGGCTAACATGTGAGGGGTAACCGATAGGTTTTTACCGGCCATTTGATTAAAAAAAGGCAACAACGCCCATACTGCACAAACAGCAATTATCATCGCTATAAAAGCTACTATAACAGATTCGCAAAGAAACTGGGCTATCAAATATTTGCGGGATGAGCCTAAAACCTTTCGCACACCAACCTCCCGTGCACGTTTAACCGAACGTGCGGTTGAAAGGTTCATGAAGTTTACACAGGCAATAAGCAATATAAACAGGGCAATAGCCGAAAATATATATATGTATTGCAGATTGCCATTAACACCAAGCTCACCTATCCTGTTCGATCTGAGGTGTATTTGTTTAACAGGAGTAAAGTTAAATTTAAAATAGTCTCCGCTTTGCTCAAGCTTGTTAAAAGTTAAATTGAACACCCTTAACAATTGCCCGCTGGCATTTTTACTAATAAAACCCGGTAATTTGGCTTCCAGTTTTTTCGGATCCGATCCGGGTTTAAGCAAAACATAAGTATTAAAATTATTCACGAACCAGTTAATATCCCTGCTTTCAGGTTGGGTAGACATGGATATTAAAAATTCAAAATTGAAATGTGATTGCTTAGGTATATCTTTAATTACAGCAGTTATTTTGTATACGGCAGTATCATTGAATACCAGGGTCTTTCCAACAACATTAGTTGTATTAAAATACTTATTCGCGATATGCTCATCAATAACTACGGTATGCGGCTCTTTTAATGCGTTGGCCGGGTCGCCGTTAATTACAGGCAACGTGAACACATCAAAAACTGAAGCGTCCACATTTATCATCTTTTCCTCGTAAATATTCTCGGTACCTCTCTTTACCATTGCGCCGCCCCGGTCCAAAAACCTTACAACCTGTTCCACTTCCGGAAAGGTATTTTTTACGGTGGGGGCAAGTGCCGCAGGTGTAGTAGCATATGAATTTGTATTACTACCAAATTTTATATCATCGTTTACCCGGTATATCCGGTCAAGGTTAACATTATAACGATCATAGCTTAATTCGTCAAATACATAAAAAACAATCAACAGGCAGGTAGCCAAGCCTAAAGCCAGCCCCAAAACATTGATGGCTGTAAACTCCTTATTCTTCGTAAGGCTTCGGAATGCAGTTTTGATGTAGTTTTTTATCATGATGACTTCTTATTTAAACCCACTGCCGAAAATACTGTGCCATTGAAGTAAGATAATGTAAATCAATAACTTATTATTGATTTTGCTTGAAAGATGTATCGAAACCGAACGGTTTATTGTTCGGTTTAGACAGGTCAGTTTGCAGTTTGCGGTGGACCAACCGCTCACTGCAAACTGCTAACTCGGAACGTAAACTTTCATCGAAAGCCATAGCTCATTCTGAGCGAAGGCTTTCTACAGGGTTAGTCAACGCCGCTTTCACTGCCTGGAAGCTAATGGTCCCTATAGCAATGGCAATTGCCAGCAGATCGGTAGCAATGAATATCCACCAATTGATCTCTGTTTTATACTCATAGTCTTTTAGCCACGCGTTCATTATCCACCACGAAAGGGGGTAGGCAATTACGCAAGAAATAATAACCAGCAGCACAAAATCTTTTGAGAGTAAAGTTGCCAGGCCGCGTGATGTAGCGCCAAGTACCTTACGGATGCCAATCTCTTTCACCCTTCTTTCGGCTGTATAAGCCGTAAGGCCGAATAATCCCAGGCACGATATCATGATTGCCAGACCAGCGAATATGCCCGAGAGTTTACCTATCAATGTTTCGGCTTTAAAAAAGTCCTCAAATTCAAGGTCGACAAAGTTAAATTCAACCGGGTAGCCGGGATTGGCCTTTTTAATAACGCCCTCAATAGGTTGCAGTGCGGTTTTTGTATCAATACCTGTTTTAAGGCGGATATTTAGATAGTACGTATTCTTGGGGTCACAAAACATAACTACGGGCGCGGCAGACGCGTACATATTGTTATAAACAAAATCATGTATTACGCCAACTACCGTAAACTTTTGGTTCCCGCTACGGCTTATTTCGGTGCCGATAATATGCCTGGCCTTGATGGTTTTGGCAAATGCCTCGTTTATAATCACGTTATTACTATCGGCAACGGCATTAGGATAAAAATCACGTCCTTCTTTCAAATGTGCGCCAATGGCAGATATAAACCCCGGGCTAACATTGTCAATACTTACCAGTAATTGTTTATTCGGGTCTTTGCCCGGCCAGTTAAAATCGCCTGTATTACTGCCAAGCTGCAAAACCGTTTGCGAGCTTGCGCCTGCATTTTGTACCATGCCGGTTGTTGCCAGTTCATTTTTTATCGCATCCAGGTGCTGTGCCATTTGTCCGCGCAGGTGCAGGTAAACCAAGCCTTGTTTGTCGTAACCAATATCCCTGTCTTTGGCATACCTAACTTGTTTATAAATAATTACGGTACAAATAATAAGGATGACCGATATAGCAAATTGCATAACAACCAATCCCTTGCGTATAAAAACAGCGCTGCCCGAATTTTTAAGGTTCAACCCTTTTAACACGCTTATTGGCTTAAATGATGATAAATAAAACGCCGGGTAACTGCCGGCAATTAATCCGCATACTAAAACAATCATTAGCATCGCGCCTGCATGAAGCGGGTTAAATAAGTCCAGCGTTAATTGTTTTTGAACCAAAGTATTAAACGACGGCAGTAAAAGCGCTATAATAATTAATGCAATTATCCCCGAAACGAACGAAAGGAACAGAGATTCGCCTATAAATTGCGCTATAAGTTTCCATCGCCCCGCACCCATTACCTTACGCACCCCAACCTCGCGACTGCGTCGCTCAGACCGCGCGGTAGACAGGTTCATGAAGTTTATACAAGCAATAATTAAAACTATCCATGCAATTAGGGTAAACAGGTTTACATACTTTAACCTTCCTTCTTTTTCAATGCCGTTGGTATCAAAACTGTCATACAAGCGCCAGCGTGTCATAGGGTAGACAGACATCCTTGCGGTAGCCCCCTGCTGCTTGGTTTGTACATATCCATAAAGTTTTTTGTTAATGGCGTTCACATCCACATTGGGTGCTACTTCGGCAAACGTGATAAGGCTGTTACTGCCCCATTGCGATAACCACGAATTATCATTTTCATACACCTTAAAAGGTGCCAGCCAGTCAAATTTAAGCGAAACATTTTTTGGCAGATCTTTAATTACACCGGTTATAACAAAGTCTTTATTATTGTCCACTTTCAGCGTTTTACCTATGACATCATCGCTATCGAAAAATTTATTGGCCATTGTTTCAGTTATCACCAATGAATTTAACTGCGAAAACGCGTTTGCCGCAGTGCCCTTTACAAACTGTAACCTGAACATGGAAAGAAATGCCGGATCGACATAATTACCCAGTTCATAAATGGTTTTATCGCCAAGCGTAAACAGCAGATTATAATTAAAGGTGCTACGGGCGACGGCCTTAAACCCAGGGATTTCATTTTTCATCCCGGCAGCCAGCGGGCCAGGCGTAGCATCAAAAGCATAGGTTATGCCGTTATAAGTTTGCCTGTCTTTAACCTTATACAAACTGGTTTTATTGGGGAAATAATTATTATAGGTAAGCTCACTCTCTACCCATAAAAATATCAGTGCAGCGCAGGCAATGCCTATCGCCAATCCAAAAATATTCAGAAAGCTATAGCTCCTGTTTTTTATTAAACTTCTGAATGCTGTTTTAAAGTAATTCTTTATCATTTTTTAGTCATTAAGTCATTGTTTCATTAGTCATTATTGCCTTTCAAACTTTCCCCGAAAGACATGCTCTTACGCTAAAGCTTCGGCGCAAGCGTAAGCTCATTCTGAACGAAGGCTCTTCACCGGATTTGCCACAGCCGCCCTTATAGCCTGCGAGCTGATGGTAAGCAATGCAAATACAACAGCCGTAAGGCCCGCAATAACAAATACCCAGCTGTTAATAGTTATCCTGTAGCTAAATTCCATCAGCCATTTATTCATCATATACCATGCAACAGGCGATGCGATCAGTATGGATATGATCACCAGTTTCAGGAAGTCCGTTGTCAATAATTTTGCAATACCGGGCACACTCGCGCCCAGCACTTTGCGGATACCTATTTCTTTTGTTCTTTGTTCCGCGATAAATGCTGCCAATCCAAACAGCCCCAGGCAGGCGACAAATATGGCCAACAGCGAAAATACCGTCGCGGTACTGGCCGTATGCTGCTCGGATGTGTACAGGTTTTGAATATGCGTATCCAGGAACTCGTAATCAAAACTGGAACTGGGCAGGTCGGTTTTAAATTTATCTTGTACTTGCTGCATAAACTGCGGCAGGTCACCGGCATTATACCTGATCAGTACGGATCTTAACGATTCAGGGGCTTTATTCATCGTGTAATAAACATAGCCGCCTATCTCATTTTTAAGCGATTGGTAATTAAAATCTTTAACAACTCCCATAACGATGGATTTGCTCAACATTTCGGTATTGATGTATTTCCCAACAGCATCCTGGGGCGTTTTAAAACCAAGATATTTTAACACCGCTTCATTGATCAATACATAACAATTGGTATCGCTTTCGGCAAGGGTTTGCGGCAACGTGCTTCCGGCCAGCAGTTTTAGCTGCATGGTTTTTACAATTGAGCCATCTGTATGGCAAGTTTTTACAGGATAACCTTCTTTGTCGGTTGATAACTTTTTGACGCTTCTCCCGCTTTCCAGGTCGCCGGGAATGGATTGAACGGCCGAAACGCTTTCCACACTGGCCATGCTCTTTAAATCGCTTATAAAAGCCGAAAGCTGCTGCTTATTTTGAGCGGCTTTTATGGATACAGAAACAACACTGTTAGGGTTATAGCCCAGGTCTTTATTCCTGATATAATACACCTGTTGAAGAATTACAATAACTGCAATGATGAGGACAATTGAAGACGCAAACTGGAACACTACCAATGATTTGCGGATAACATCGGCAGCAGAATGTTTTAACTTCAGCTTGTTCATTAAAACAAGCGGCGAAATGCGCGACATGGAAAATGCAGGATAACTACCGGCTATCAGGGTTACCAGCAACCATGTCAGCAATAAGCCTGCTAAGATAGGTGCAGTATACAAAGCCGATGGTGTTAAAAAAATACCGGTAACGTTTTGGAACAGAGGCTGTACAATAAAAGTAAGCGCATACCCGGTAACGATGGCAATAAAAGAAAGCACAGCGGTTTCGATATAAAAAAGTACAAGCACCTGACCCGTGTTTGCGCCTAATACTTTGTTAACGCCTACCCCTTTCGAGCGTTTTTGCGAACGGGCAGTGGCAAGGTTCATATAATTAATGCAGGCAATTACCAATACAAGCAGCGATAAGAATAGTAATGCTTTTACAGTGCCGATACTTCCTATTTTAGTGGAATAGCCTTCTCTTATGTCAGCAGAATACAGGTGGATGGCGGTTAATGGCTGAAACTGGAAGTTTGTAAAATATTGATCTCCCTTTGACACGTTTTTATCAATAAGCGAGGTAGCCCGTTTTTGCACCTGTTCAACATCGGCACCGGGTTGCAACTGGCAATAAGTTTCATAGCTTGCATTGCTCCAATAAACATTTTTGCCCGCCCACGAATCCATAATGTTATAGATCATATCGCAATCGATGGTGCTGTTCGCAGGCAGGTCTTTATAAACACCCGAAACATGCAGGGTATCTTTGTTATTTACATAAATGACCTTGCCAAAAGCAGGCTCGTTTCCATATAACCTTTCCTTTGCAGATTGAGAAAGAACAATCGATTTAGGCTGTGTAAAAGCCGACGCGGCGTTGCCTTCTGTGAAGCTGATGTCAAACATCTTAAAAACCGTTGAATCTGCCATGTACAATCCCTTTTCGGTAAAGTTTTTTTCATCGGTTTTCAACGATACACTGGCACCGAAATCATGTTTGATCAGCCTGGTCATCGCTTTTACCTGCGGAATGTTTTGCATAATGGCGGGTCCCACCGAATTGGGTATCTGCGCCCATACCTGGTAATTATATTGCGCATTTGTTTGCATGTTGACGCGATAAATGCTGTTTGAGTTTTTGTACATGCGGTCAAAACTCAATTCGTACGAAATGCAGGCAAATAAGGTAATGCAAACGCACATGCCGATGGCCAGCCCTGCGATGTTAAGCGATGTAAAAAGCTTATTGGTAACTATATTTCGCCAGGCGATTTTAAAATAATTTTTTATCATGATATTTTAGTCATTAAGTCGTTTGTTATTTTTAACTGCCACTGCTACTCACTTCTAAGGCTCTTCACCGGGTTAGCCAACGCAGCCTTAACCGATTGAAAACTTACCGTAGTTACAGCTATTAACACCGCCAGTACACCCGCTACCGCAAATATCCACCAGCCTATACCGGCTTTGTAAGCAAAGCCCTGCATCCATTTATTCATGCCAAACCAGGCGATAGGAAAAGCGATGACTGCGGCTATTAAAACCAATTGCAAAAATTCTTTCGACAGCATATTGGTAATGCTGAAAATGCTTGCACCCAAAACTTTTCGTATGCCTATTTCGCGTGTCCGTTGCAGGGTGCTGTAAGAAGCAAGCCCTAACAGCCCGAGGCACGAAATAAATATCGCCAGAACGGAAAAATACAGGAACAACGTGCCAAACCGTTCTTCGCCTGCATATTGTTTGTTAAACTGCTGGTCCACAAATGAATATTCCAAAGGTATTTGCGGGGCAATGGTCTTCCATTTATTTTCAATGGCGGCTATAGTTGCAGGAATGTTTTGATTCGCGATCTTTAAGGTTAAAAACCGGGCATTGTCGGGCTTAAAGCGCATATTAAGCGGTTCAACGGCGGTTTGCAACGAGCGATAATGAAAGTCTTTAACCACGCCAATTATCTGCCCCTTGCGTCCCCATTGGGTAAATTTTTTGCCAACGGCATCATTTGGCGATTTATAACCCAATATTTTTGCCGTTGCTTCATTTATGACAACCGATTGGGTGGTGTCTGTGCCGAAGTAGCGCGAAAATGTGCGGCCCGCAACCATTTTCATGTTATAAACCGGGATAAAATCATAATCTACATCATACAAATTGAGGTTTAAAGGCTGCATATCGCCCTGCAGGTTCTCAAATTCAGAATGCGCGTTGGCGCTGCCCATACCCGGCAGCCCATGCGATACCGTTGCCGATAAAACGCCGGGCAAAGCTTTAAACTGGTTCTTTATATCCTCGTAATTTTTGGTCACACTTTCATCGCCGCCAAAATCAATGGCTACCATTTGGTCTTTAGCAAAACCTAAAGGCTGGTTGCGCATAAACCTCAACTGGTTATAAACTACCAGTGTGCCCACAATTAAAACAATTGAAGTAGTAAATTGAAAAACCACCAGCCCGCGACGCAATAGTATACCCCCTGTTGAAGCGCCGAACCTGCCCTTTAAAATAACTATCGGTTTAAACCCTGATAACGCCAATGCCGGGTAAATACCTGCTGCCAAACCGATGACGACAGCTATAAGCAATAGTGTAAAAATGTCATTGCCGGCAAAAATGCTTTGGCTTATGGTTTTACCTGCCAATTGGTTAAACACCGGCAATGAAAAAGATATAAGCGCGGCAGCCACAAAAAACGACAGCAAACAAATAATAACCGACTCACCTAAAAATTGCAGGGTAAGCTGGCTGCGGGCAGCGCCTATTACTTTCCTTACCCCAACTTCCTTAGCTCTTTCGGTCGCTCTTGCAGTTGTCAAATTAATAAAATTCACCGCAGCGATGAGTAATATAAATAACGCAACGATGGAAAAAATATAGACATTGTTCATGTTGCCCTGCTCCAAACCTGCGCGGCTATCCATATAGTTTTCTTTCAGTGGCTTTAGAAACAGGCTATAGTCTTGCCCGCCTTTGCGTTTTTCTTCGCTAATATGGTTTTTAAGAAATGCAGGGAATTTTGCCTCCAGCCTGTTCGGGTCATAGCCTTTACGTAACAGTAAAAAAGTGTAATTGCTAAAATTCCCCCAGTTTTCTAAATCGCCCGGATCTACCTTATTGAGCGAGGCAATAGAAAAAAGCAAATCGAATTGGAATTGGGTATTAGTGGGAGCATCTTTTACAACGCCGGTAACCAATGTGGGATATTTGTTGTCAAACATTAACGTCTTACCGATCGGGTCGGCCGAACCAAAATATTTTTTGGCCGTTGATTCATTAAGGATAACAGTAAATGGGTTTTTCAGTGATTCCGGATCGCCTTTTATTAACAGAAAGCTAAAGACTTTAAAAAATGAAGGCTCTGCATAAAACAGTCTTTTCTCTTTAAACAGATGGTTATTTACAGATACCACAACCCAATCACTCATAACCCTTGTTTGTTCCAAAACTTCCGGGAAATCGGCTTTTATAGCCGGGCCCATCGGCATGGTAGATTCGGCAACTTTCATTACATCGCTGGCCGATTTCAGGTCAACATTCAGCCGGTAAATATTATCGCCCTTTGTATGGAAGTTATCATAGCTTAATTCAAACCTCACGTACATAAAAATGAGCATGAATGCGGCCATACCGATAGCAAGCCCGGTAATATTTATAAAAGAGAAACCTTTATGCCTCCAAAGGTTTCTGAATGCGATCTTGAAATAGTTTTTTATCATGATAACAACTTTAAAACTCCTATGGCCCCTTCTTTACGAAGAGGCCGGAGCTAACATAAACTAACTATAACTGTACTAATTAAGGGCTGTATAAAACTTATATCATTATATTTTCCATTACGGTTTGACCATCCAATAACCGGATAATACGGTGGCTGTAACGGGCATCATGTTCTGAGTGCGTTACCATTATAATGGTTGTTCCCTGCTCGTTCAGGTCGGTTAGCAGTTCCATTACCTCATTACCGTTGCTGCTGTCCAAATTACCGGTGGGCTCATCCGCCAGGATCAGCTTGGGTTTGTTAACTACAGCCCGGGCTATAGCCACACGCTGCTGCTGACCGCCTGATAACTGCTGCGGGTAGTGGTTGCGGCGGTGCATGATCTGCATCCTGTCCAGCACTTCTTCCACGCGTTTTACGCGGTCGGCAGATGCAACGCCGGTATAGATCAATGGCAACTCCACGTTTTCAAAAACGGTGAGTTCATCAATCAGGTTAAAGCTTTGAAATACAAAACCTATGTTGTGCTTGCGCAGGTCGGCACGGCGGCGCTCATTAAAGCCGGCAACTTCGATGTCATTAAACAAATAGCTGCCGCCGTCCGGGTCGTCCAGCAGGCCAAGTATATTCAACAAGGTCGATTTGCCGCAACCAGACGGCCCCATTATGGCTACAAATTCGCCCTTTTTAACATCGATGCTCAATTTGTTAAGCGCAATAGTTTCTACTTCCTCGGTGCGGTAGTATTTTTGAAGATCTGTTATTTTTATCATTAGTACCTGTTTTTATATTTTAAATTAATTAGCGTTTTTGTTACCCCCACTTAAGATTTGACAACTTTTAAAAAGTTGTCAAATCTGCTCACCACTTACTTTTTTAATATTAATTCCTGTATATCCCCGTAGGTTTCATAGCTTGATGTTATTACTCTGTCGCCTGCTTTTAATCCTTTTAGTAATTCGTAATTATCTGTATTGTACCGGCCTACTTGTATATCTGTTTTATAGGCAGTTTTGCCGTCTTCGCTTAATTTGAATATCCAGTTACCCGCAGTTTGCTGGTAAAAACCTCCTTTAGGTAACAGCAGCGCAGGCACTTCGTCACTAAATACAAGTTTTATTTGCAGGGTCTGCCCCTTTCTTATACCTTTTGGTACTGCACCAACAAACTCCATATCCACCTGGAACTGGCCGTTAACAATTTGTACAAAAACCTTTTTAACGGTTAGTTTATAGTTTTTTCCGTCATCTGTTGGGTAATAGGCAGTTAAGCCGGTAAAAACCCGGTTACTATAATGTTCATCCACATTCGCGCGCACTTTGAAACCGGTAGTCACATCAAGTTCGCCTATTTTGTCGCCGGCATGTTTAGTTTGTCCAACTTCGGCATCAAGCGCGGTTAACTGCCCGTCAATAGGGGCCCTTATAGTAAGATTTGTTACTTTATCGCGCATCATTTGAAGCGCGGCTTTCCATTGGGCAATTTGTTCTTTGGCCTGCTGGTCCTGTTGTTTAACAATCAGCGTATCCTGCTTTAATATTTTTCGCTCCAAATCCCTTTTATTTAAATTGTATTGATAAGTATTTACAGCTTGCTGCCATTCCTGCAGGCCAATAGCCTTTTGTTTATACAATTCTTTGTCGAGATTGTACACGCGTTCGGCCTCTTTAAAGGCGCTTTCCACATCGGCCATATTTTGAAGTTTTGAAACCGTGTTAGAAAGTGCGTTGTTTTGCGCTATCTGCATTTGTGTTTGCTGGCCATATACCCCCGTCTCCTGGTTAGCCAAAACAAGTTGCAGGTCGGGATTTGAAAGCCTTAAAATGGGTTGCCCCTTTTTTATTATGGCGCCGTCTTCAACATATCTCTCTTCAACTTTGCCGCCGTCGGCCGCATCAAGCATTATTGTAGTAATAGGCATTACCACCCCGTTTATGGGTATAAACTCCTGGAACGGCCCTTTTTTAATTTCGCTAATGGTTAGCCGCTCCGGGTCGACATCCAGTTTGCTTTTGCCCGATGTAAAATAAATACTCCCTGTAATAAGCAATATCAGGGCTGTAATACCGCCAATAGTCAATACGCGTTTAGTATTCCACGTCTTTTTCTCAATTTTTCTGTCCACTATTTATAATATAATTTGTAATCCTTTATAAAAACCCATGCCATCAAAACAATATATTGATTTACAGTTAATTATCGCCAATAAATTAAAACACGCCGTACGCTTCTGTTACAGCGGGTGTACGGATATGATACAGTTGTAAAATTACGTCCCGTTTGAATTAACTGTTTGCCAACAGGTTAGCAATATGGTTAATTAATTGATAAAATTGTTGAAATTAGCAGGCTGTATGAGCCCCCTCTAAATCTCCCCGGTAGGGGAGACTTTAAATTTTCATTGTGAGAAGAATGTCGTTAAAAAGCATAAAACAAAAAAGTCTCCCCCACTCGGGGGAGATTTAGAGGGGGCTAACAGGAATTAATTATGATTTTAAAAAAAGCTATCGTACTGGTTGTTGATGATGATCCGGATGTATTGACCGCTGTAAAGCTATTGCTTAAAACAGAGGCTGCTGAGGTCATCACAGAAAAGAACCCGGAAAACGTAAACTGGCTGCTGCAACGTAACCAGGTTGACCTGGTGTTGCTGGATATGAACTTTAACAGCGCTATAAATACCGGCAATGAAGGTATTTACTGGTTACGCAAGATAAAAGAATGGAAACCCAATGTAAGCGTGATAATGATAACCGCTTATGGAGATATTGATTTGGCCGTGCGCTCATTAAAAGAAGGTGCGGATGATTTTGTGGTAAAACCCTGGCATAACGAAAAGCTTACCGATACCATAAAAGAGCTATTAGATAAAAAGGAAGGATCGAAGCAGCCGAAGGCTGCGGTAAAAAGCACTGCGGGATCGACCACCATACTGGGCGAGTCGGAAGCAATGCAGGATATTTTTCATAAGGTAAATAAGATTGCCCCAACAGATGCCAATATTTTAATATTAGGCGAAAATGGTACCGGGAAAGATTTAATGGCAAAGGCTATACATGAGCGTTCGTTACGTGTCAATAAACCATTTGTTAAAGTTGATGTTGGTGCCTTAACAGATACTTTGTTTGAAAGCGAACTATTCGGACATAAAAAAGGCGCATTTACCGACGCGCGTGAAGACAGGCAGGGCCGCTTTGAGGATGCAGAGGGAGGGACATTGTTTTTAGATGAAATAGGTAATATTAGCTTGCACCAGCAGGCAAAGCTGTTAACCGTTTTGCAAAACAGGCAGGTTACACGGCTGGGTACAAATAAGCCGGTGGATATAGACATCAGGCTGATATGCGCCACAAATGTTTCGATACAGGAATTGGCCAATGAAAACCGTTTTAGAAAAGACCTGATCTATCGTATTAATACCGTCGAAATTACCATGCCGCCATTGCGCAAGCGTAATAACGATATTGTGTTGCTTGCCAAACATTTTGCAAAAATTTATGCAGGGAAGTATTTAAAACCGGCTATGGATTTTGAACCAGCGGCGTTACAGAAGCTAAAAACATATAATTACCCAGGCAATGTGCGCGAATTGCAGTATAGCATTGAACGCGCGGTAATTATGGCCGATGACTATATGCTGAAAGCGGACGACCTTATATTTTCGGTTTTGGAATCGTCTGTAAAAGACGAACTTATAAAAGGCGAGGATATACAATTAAGCGCTTTGGAAAAAAATGCCATTTTGCGGGTTATTGAAAAACATAATGGCAATATTACACGCGCAGCAAAAGAACTGGGGTTAACCCGCACAGCCCTTTACAGGAGATTAAGCAAGTATGATATTTAAACGCTACGAATGGCGGCTCGTATTGCGCGTGCTGATATTATTTATCACGCTTGTACTCACCTCATACGTAGTTGTTAAGGAGCAATACATCTTTTTATTTATTGCAATACCCGCCGTTGTTTATGAACTGGCAGACCTGGTACGTTTTCAGAAAAAAGCCCAGGATGAAATAACACAATTTGTTGAATCGGTTCATTATCGTGATTTTTCAAGACATTTTGATGTTGGCAGGGCACCAACCGAGTTAAAGCCACTACGCGAAGGGTTCAATGAAATAAATACCACCTTTAAAGTTATCAGCCGTGAACGGGAAACCCAATATCACTACCTGCAAAAAATATTAGAGTTAGTAGATACGGGTATTATATCATACGAACAAGAAACAGGCGAAACCGGATGGATAAATGATGCCTTTAAAAAATTGCTGGGCATTCCCTACCTTAAATCAATCCACTCGCTGCAAAAAAGGGAGGAGCATCTTTATAACGATATCATTAACTTAAAACCAGGCGACAGCAAACTGGTAACTATTACCCGCAACCAGCAGCAGATAAAAATATTGGTTAGTGTAAGTGCCTTACGCAGCGATGATAAGCTATATAAATTATTAGCGTTTCAAAATGTAAGCGAAGCGCTTGACGAGACAGAATCAAAAGCATGGCAAAAGCTGCTTAATGTAATGACGCATGAGATCATGAACTCGGTAGCGCCTATTTCATCATTGGCCGATACATTAAAAAATCGCTTGCAAAGCCCTGAGATCGCTAATAAAATGGCAGGCAGCCAACTGGAAGATTTGGAATTAGGCATTGATACCATTAAACGACGTAGTGAGGGATTGTTGAAGTTTACAGAGAGTTATCGTAACCTTAACAAGATAACCCAACTGGACCTGAAACGTATATTGGTATGTGACTTGTTTGAAAATATAAGCAGCCTGATGCTTCCATCGTTAGAGAAAAAGCATATCGAACTGGGCATTGTAATACGCGACCTAACCCTGGCCGTTGATATAGATATTAACCTGGTTGAGCAGGTATTAATTAACCTGGTAGTGAATGCTATAGAAGCGGTAAAAGATATTGCAGCGCCGCAGATCATATTATCCGCCGAACTACAGCCGAACAATAAAATAATTATAAAAGTAGCCGACAATGGTACCGGCATGCCGCCTGAATTATTGGATAAAATATTTATTCCTTTCTTCAGTACCCGGAAAACAGGCAGCGGTATTGGGTTAAGCCTGTGCAAGCAGATTATGCTGCTGCATAAAGGCACTATACAAGTGCAATCGGCAGAGGGTAAGGGTTCGGCCTTTTTGTTGCAGTTTATTAACTGATGGTATACAACCTGTATATAAAAATTATTCCTGCTTTCGGGGCATTTCTTTATACAGCTTGTCCTGTTCGGCTATCGGTAATTAGTATTTCTTTATTTAGCGCCATTGATCTTTTCGGCCAATTTAAGTAAAAAGGACTTTGGTAATTCGGGTAAGGGTGCCGGTGTGTCGAACCGGGTATTCGAACCGATGATATTGTATATATACATACCTGAAACATTTTTTTCATGAAAAGGTATACCGGCTTCATAGAAGCGCAGCCGGTTGCATTTGTAATTATCAAACGGGCAGTATTCAACATTTATCGGCTTATTAAGGGCTTTAATTTGGGCCATCTGGTAATTTACATGTACCGTAACAAATAAATAAAAAATTATACTCAGCAAGGCCCAAACAACATTTAACCCAAGTGATAAGTAGATAATACCCCTGATAAACCGTACGCTGCGGGCAGCAATAAATTCCCCAATAAATAAAATGATTATCGGCAACAGCCAGAATTGAGGGACAAACCGCCCCCACCAGGAAGCCGGAATGATCAGTACGGTAAATAGAATGATCAAAAAAACGGACATCGACAATTTGAAGATTTCTGTTTTTCGGAGATATATTACACTGGCTGCAAAAAGTATGATTACAAATAGCAGCGTTCCGCTAAAAAACGGGCCAAAGGTAGAAAGTTCCTGCTGAGCATCGCCGGTTTCACGGATGTCTTCTTTATTAAAAGTAAAGGGCACTTTGATAATATTGCGGATACGGCCTGCATCGGCGCTATGCCAGCCCTGGTGTGCTGTAAGGGAAAGAAAAAGCCGCTCAAAACGATTGAGCCCCTTAAAAAGGGGCGGGGTTAATCCATTAATGGCAGCATTGGTTTCATCCAACCCATAAAAAATATTGTGTTTTTGAACGGTGTTAGTGACGTATGGATTAAAACCGCAGCAGAAGATCCCGATCACCAGGGAAATTATCCCTACGGTAAGCACCTTTTTAAGTGTGTCCTTTTTTTTGTAAACAAATAAAAAGAGAATAAAACCGGCACAATATATCCCTGTAAAAACCAGGCCGGTAAATTTGATGTTTATTGTAACGGTTATTAATGATGCCAGTAAAAGCAGGTAATAGCGATTAGTATCAAAAAACAGTAGACAAGCGGTAACGAGCAGGCATAATAATAAACTGCCCAGGTTGCCGTCGACACAAAATGTAAGCAATTGAAGTACGGTAACCGGGTTAAATGAAAGCAAACCAGCCAACAGCCACTTTTTACGCACACCGATCTGGTTTATCCTGAACAATAAGGAAAGGCATAAAAAGAACGAAGCCACCAGCAGTATACTATTTACAGCTTTGGCGGTTTCAATCCTGTTAGTAAGCTGGTAAAAGGCTGCGTTTAATATCTCGGTGGCCTTACCAAAATGGTTAATGTTAAGGTATTTTCCATTTACAGCAGGCTTTGCCGGTTTGCCGGCATTGGGTATTGGTTTATCAACGCCCGTACACCAACCGGCGGCAACGTTTGACACTGCTTCATCGGGCGGGACGGCTATGGTTTGGTATGCGGGGTTATAGCCTTGTTTTAAATTGTAAACCGTTTCCTGGTGGTACCATTGGCCATCGTAAGAAACATCATAAAAGCAACCGGAAAACAAAACAAGGGATACAATTAATACAACAATGGCAACGCCGCTTTTTAAAAAAGACGATGATCTTTTTTCGGGCATGAAAAAACCTGCGGCATAATAATTAGCGATAAGTGCAAGTATGAAACCTAGCGGAAGCTGCCATTTTGAAACTGTTAACCCCAACAGGAAACTTAGCCCACAGAGAAATAAAGTGAAGGAAAGAATATTTAACAGACCAAAGGCGATTAGGAAATATTTATTAGAATGGCGAATAGTTGAAGTTGGGCTGCCCACCATACAGTTAAAAAATCAATATCGTTTAAACATTATAAACTTATATTTTTATTTTGAGAAAACCTAATTGTAAAATATTCGGGTTGGCCGCAAAATGTATTTTAAACAGAAAAGGCGCATTTTTATGCGCCTTTCTACTTTAAACCGTGTGAAGATTTTGTCTTCCAGTGATCCCGCTGGGATTCGAACCCAGGACCCCAACATTAAAAGTGTTATGCTCTACCAGCTGAGCTACGAGATCGTTTAAGCGTTCCAGTTTAAAGTGGTGCAAATATAGGAGTATTGACCTATGTAAGCAAGGCTTTTTTCAATTAATTTATAGCTACAATTAATGTACTGAAATACAGCTATTAAGGTATAAATACGCCTATTTTTCCGCCATCGCCCGCTAATAAAACCAGCTTGCCGTTTTTGGCTTTGCGGCAAACGTTGTAGCTAATGTTGTCTATTTTGGCCCATGTTTTACCATTATCTGTAGAAATATTGCTGCCGGAAGTACCCGTTGAGAGATAGATGTTTTTTTCGTTTATTGATTCTACACATGATTGAAAACCGGCAGGGCCTTTGTAACACACTGTATATCCATCTTTAATACTAACAATATTGGGATCATACCAGCAGGCTACGTTATCAGTAACTTTATCTTTAGCATAATCACCCCCAACAAACACAAAACCAGAACCTGCCGATGAAAAAGCCCCTTGGCTACTTTTGCCTTGTGCTAAGGGCAAATAACTATCCATCCACTTAGAATAAGACGGAACTAATTGTAAACAACGGGCGACTGTACCACCTGTAACTATTGTAATAATCTCATCATTAAATCTCAAACATGTCCCACTTGCCGCAAAAGCCGCCTCACCTTTTATAGCATCGGGTTGGTTTTTAAAAGGATGCCAGCTTTCAGCGCCATCGTTGGTTTCTAATAGTAAGAATTTATCTTTTATCGGGTCCCCTAACACTAAACCATGTTTTGGGTTGTCAAAATCCATGGCATCTAAAAAGTAAGCGGTATCTGTATTGCGATATTTTACCTGCCAGTTGGCGCCGCCGTCAGTAGTTTTTAATATTAATGCCGGCGTGCCCGAACTCATAATTATCGCGTCCTTAGCCGAAAATGCTTCTATATCCCTGAAATCGGCCATTTCAAATCCTTTTACCTGTTGCCAGGCCCAGGTTTTGCCGCCGTTGGTAGTAATGGCAATATTGCCCCGGCTGCCGCTTATCCAGGCCACGCTGTCGTCAACAACCGATAACCCGCGTATGCTGGTGCGCTTGCCTTGTTGCAACGGTTCGATATGCTGGGCGCGTGATAAAATTGCAATCGATAAAAAAAAGATTGAAAACAGAATAAATTTCTTTTGCATAATTAATATAAGCTAACTCAATTCTGAGAATTAACAATAGCTATTCTATTGTTTCATTAGCAATATTATCAAGTTGAACAATTGGAATAAAAATACCATTTAATACAGTATCCTTAATTAACCCTGATTGTATTCCTCTTGCATGGTCAATAGATAAATCGGCTATATACTCAATAAAGAATTTATCCGTAAACTTTTTGTTAATAATATACGTGGATAAATTAGCTATATGATAATTATTATTAACTATCATACTTAATATAGCCACATCTTCCATGTAAAAAATGTATCCGATTCTTACTGTAAGTAATGATTTTTCCTTGTTTGCTGAAAAATCTACCGATAATTTGAATGTGAATTTTTCTCCGAGTTTAAATTCAAAGTTTTCAGGAATATCCATTGAACTTTCTATTAACTCAATTTGAGATATAGAAAAAGCAATAGGGCGACGCGTTTCCTTTCTATTAGCTTGTTTTTTTGTCATTTAAGACAGCTTATAAAATCCTGTGAATAATCAGCTTCTAAAACATATCCTAAGGGGCTTTTGTTAACTTGTATTCTATTATTAAGATTAACAGTTTTAAGTTTATAAGCCGCATGAGGCTTATATAAAATTTCACTTTTAGAGGATAAACTACCCTTATAAGTAAGAGTTAAAATGAACGATTTTTCAGCCTTTTTCCGAAAATATAGCTTTCTTCTTAAATAGATTCCGAAACATAAAGAACCTAATGAAATAATAATCAATGCAATTTCCGCTATGGTAATCAACAGGCTATTCATATTTATTAAACTGATTTAAATACATAATTGTTTGCCTCAAAACTTTGATATATTGAAAAGTCCGTTCCTGCAATAGATAGCCAATTTAATATGGTCGTATGAGCCTTAAACGCTTCACAAATTAACATTATTCCTAATACAAACGAAAAAAGTATAATGAAAAGTACTGAAAATAAGACTATATTAATTTTCTCATCAAATTCTTTACTTCCAACTAAATTAAGATTTGATAGATTAATTGCTAATCCTGCAAATAATAAATCCTTAATATCAAATATCTTAATATTGAAATCTGTCCAAGCTAGAAATCTAAAAAGCACTGGTAATAAACTAGCGACTACGGTAAGTATAAACCAAGTCCATTTATTGTCATTTTTCCTTATAGCTTCAAAGAGCCCCATGTGTTAATAAAAAGTAAAGTATTAGGTTTTGCAAAAATAAAACTATTTTTAATTTGATAAATGTAGTTACTGTTTACACATTGTCAACTTTTTTAACAAAATATTCGATTAAACCATAGGTTAGTTTATAATATTACCCGCTTTTTGAACGAAACGATTATATTTGCAGCCTTGTTATGCCCGGATGGCGAAATTGGTAAACGTTGCGGTCTCAGAAGCCGTTGAGAATTGTCTCTTGAGAGTTCGAGTCTCTCTTCGGGCACATCCTTTTTGAGTCTATAGTCTTAAGTCTGTAGTCGTAAGTCAATTTGACTCAAGATTATGGACTTAAGACTTTGTACTAAAAAAGCCCGGGTGGCGAAATTGGTAGACGCACCATCTTGAGGGGGTGGCATCTGTATGGATGTGTGAGTTCGAATCTCATCCCGGGTACTCTTTCAATATATTGAAAATGTTTTTAGTGTTTTTTCTTTGTTTAGTGGGTTTACCCTAACTCTATTACAATTTTTCCTATAAATTACCCTCACTTTGTTACATATTTTTTATAATTTTACCCTAACTTTGTGCGTTTTAGTGCAAGTAGTCTAAAATTTTCTTTATGTTCAACAGGTTAATTCTTTCTGAATTAAAAAAATGGTCAACTAATCCAGTACGCAAACCCTTAGTTATCAGGGGTGCAAGGCAAGTAGGCAAAACTACAATTGTTAACCAGTTTGCCAGCGACTTTGAACAGTATATTTATCTGAACCTGGAACTTCAAGATGATAGGCAGCCATTTGAGCAATTCAATAATTTGGAAACGCTTATTCAAACTTTATTTTTTTTGAAAAATCTGTCGCTCGCAAAAAAAAACGGCACGCTTTTATTTATTGACGAAATACAAGAAGTACCCGAGGCACTTAATATATTACGATATTTCTATGAATCAGAGCCTGGAATAGCGGTTATTGCGGCGGGCAGCATGCTTGAAACGCTATTTGATAAAAACATAAGCTTCCCGGTAGGGCGGGTGGAATATAAAATATTAAGGCCTGTATCTTTTCCCGAGTTCCTACAAGCAATGAATGAAAAAACGGCAATGCAGTATCTGGAGCAAATACCTGCCCCTGCATTTACACATGATAAATTATTAACGCTTTTTCATACTTATGCCCTCATTGGCGGTATGCCCGAAGTGGTAGCAAATTATTGTCAATATAAAGATTTAAACGCATTGTCGGCCATTTACGATTCGCTGATAATGGCTTATATTGATGATGTTGAGAAATATGCTTCTACAGCATCACAAATACAGCATATCCGGCATGCTATCCGCGCCTCATTTTCGGAAGCGGGAAAACGGATCAAATTTGAAGGCTTTGGTAATTCCTCTTACCGTTCGCGTGATATGGGCGAGGCATTGCGTACTTTAGAAAAAGCATTGCTTGTTGCATTGTTATATCCCTGTACAGAAACGAAATTGCCTTTATTCCCCGATCACAAAAAATCTCCCAGGTTACAAATTTTAGATACAGGGATGCTTAATTATTTTGCAGGTGTGCAAAAAGAGGTATTGGGCACTATTGATCTGAATAAAGTTTACCAGGGTACTTTAATTGAGCATTTGGTGGGCCAGGAATTACTTGCTACCCAGTTTAACGCTTTAAGCAGCCTGAATTTTTGGGTAAGGGAGAAAAAAGAATCTACTGCCGAAGTTGATTACATATGGCCGTTTGAGGGCAAGCTAATTCCTGTTGAAGTAAAATCAGGTATTGAAGGAAAGCTTAAATCCTTACATCTTTATATGGATATGGCACCCCATGTAATGGCTATACGTTTTTATGCTGGTGCAATAAATATAACCCAGGCATCTACGCCCGGCAGGAAAACCTATTATTTGCTTAATTTGCCTTATTACCTGGTGTCGCAGATTGACGGCTATCTGCGATGGTTTCAAAAGCAGATATGAGATGCATCGTTAAAACCGGACAGTAGGATTTGCTTAAATTAGCAAACTGATGTTAGGAAAAAAGTTAGACAAACCACGTAGGAAATACGATGACGAATTTAAGAATGATGTGTTAAGAATGATA